>Ga0307376_10003853_pt1 | contig 13901 bp, 18 predicted proteins | sample TR2MG_FD_202536 | JGI IMG/M metagenome (GOLD analysis project Ga0307376, IMG submission 202536) | Soil microbial communities from Risofladan, Vaasa, Finland - TR-2 | ecosystem: Environmental > Terrestrial > Soil > Coastal area > Acid sulfate soil | place: Finland: Risofladan, Vaasa | collected...
TTATCCAAAAAAATGGCAGAAGAAATATGTGAGTCATATCGTATTAACTATGACATGGCAATCACTACTCTTAGATTTTTCAATGTATTTGGTCCAAGGCAAGATATTCATAGAAATCATCCTCCTCTGATTAATTATATTGTTCGTGAACTTAAAAATAATAATGTACCCATACTTCATTCTGATGGAGAACAGAGGAGAGATTATATTCATGTTGATGATGTAGTTAAATTGATTGATATTTGTTTGGAAAAAAAACCTAACGATACTTTTAATGTATGTACAGGAACTCTCATTTCTGTAAATGAAATAGTAAATTACATTTGCCAAATTTTTAATAGTAATATTGAACCAACTTATAGGGATGCATCTAAACTTTGGGACAATTATCCACAATTATTTGATGGTCCTCGTCCTTTGAGTAAAGAAATTGTTGCTAAAGAGACCAATAAATATTCTAGAGGTTCCTACGAAAAGGCAAAACAGATCCTTAACTGGGAACCAAATACAGATATTAAATCTCTTATTAAAAAAGTTGTTGAGGAAATTTCGTTATGAAAATAGCATTATGTTTGTCTGGTCAACCACGAAATGCCATTCAAACAGCACAACGAATAAATGAATCAATCATTAGTGGTAATGATGTTGATGTTTTTCTACACTGTTGGCATGACTTAGAAAATTTAGATTTTGGTAAAAGAACTCCTGGACATTGGGGTAGGTCTTCTGAACCCAATATCGATGAAAAACTGTTAGAAGTTTATCAACCAAAGTCATATCTTTTCGAAAAACCAAAACACTGGGAGAATCCTAATATTAAAGTAACCGAAGAGAATATCAAAAGATGCTTTGATTATGGACTTAACGATCCAAATGGTGTAGAATATTTTGAAAAGTATACAGTTAATCGGTGTCATAGTCAGTGCTACAGTAAGATGATGGTAAACTTTCTTAGAGATAAGTATGCCGTTGAAAACAATGTAAATTATGATTTTGTCATAGCACTTCGATATGATGTTAGTCCTTCTGTAAAGTTAGATTTTTCTAACCAACAATATAATACTGATATTTTATATTATCAAGATTTAAATCAACCATTAGGAATGATTAGTGATTGGTTTGGAATGGGTTCTCCTAAAATAATGAATGCTTGGGGTAGCTTATATTTTCATTTTGAACAGTTGTATCATCAAGTAGTTGCTGAAGATAATATCTGGTGCGTTGAGTTATTACTTAGAACTCATTTAAAAAATAATCAAATAAAAACACAATCAATTGATTTGGGAGTATCATTTTGAAACATCAAAGAGTTATTATATGGGGATATAAACTTCATTCTCATACGCATTCATATATTCATGCTGGGTATTATAATGCCTTTAAGAATCTTGGGTATGAAACTTATTGGTTAGATGGTAGAGATAATTTTGACCCGCAATTGTTTAATGATGCTTTGATTTTTACTGAACAATGGGCAGTTATTGGAAACCCAAATATTCCTTTATTCAGCAATTCAACCTATGCAGTTCATTATATTGGGAATAAAGATAATCGTGTTGAGGGAAATCCTGGAGCAGGCGCTTATCTTGGTAAGGTTGGACGATTGATTGATGTTAGATATAATGCTGACAAATGGGTTGATAAAAATTACAATTATTCTTTAGACCGCAGTAAAGCAACAAAGATTGGTGCTGGTTGTTATTTTGAGAAAGGTTCGGAGTATGATTATTTCTATACAACTTGGGCAACTGACTTATTGCCTGATGAAATAAATTTAGAAGATATGTATATTCCTAAAGAAAATTATGTATTTTTTGCTGGAACAATTGGTGGTGGACAAGGTGGTCCAAAAGATTGTAAAACTGCACCACCTGAGTATGATAATTTAATTTATTTAAATCCTTTTATTCAGGCTTGTGAAGAGAAAGGTCTTGAATTTAAGTATAACTGCCCTTGGATTAGTCCCCAATCTTTTGAAGAACAGAGAAAAATCATTCAAAAATCTTATCTTGCCCCCGATGTAAGACACAAAGCATTTAAAGAGTGGGGTTATATTCCTTGTAGGAATTTCAAAAACATTAGTTATGGTCAATTGGGAATTACTAATTCAAAACCAGTCTATGAATTTTTTGATGGTAATATCATTTATAATGAGGATACTTATCAATTGTTCTTTGATGCTCAGAAAGAAAAAGAGAACTATGACTTAATTAAATCTCAAATGCTTTTTGTCAAAGAAAATCATACTTATATGAACAGAGTTAAAGAACTTATTGAAGTAGTTAATTATTGAGTATTATGTATCTATTATTTTTTTGCTCCGAAGGTCCACCATATGATGAGGGATTTTCTTTGTTGGAAACATCTAACCAAATTAAAGAACGTTTATCACCATTCTTTGAAGATATTTTTGTTCATACAAAACGAACTTTGAAATGTCTTCCAAATAGTGAAGATATTTGCAATTGTTATGATGAACCTTTAGACCAAAATACTCATGTTCACAATTTTGGTTATTTTGATTTTAAACCATTTCTAATTGATTATACACTTAAAATCATACCAGAAGGTTCTTTACTTTTATATCACGATGGTAATTTTGTTAAGAACGAACAGTATTGGCAAACTGATTGGGAGAACATTACATCCATCTCCGAAACTATGCTGAGTGAGAACTCAAGTGATGTTTGGTTTCAGATGGAAAGGGAAGGTTGTTATGTAAAGTCATCTGTTAAAGAATATACATTAGATTATTTCTTCAGTGAAGATGAAAAACGAGTTGTAAAAAATTCACACCTCATTAATGCTGCAAGAGTTTTAGTAAGAAACAATGATTTTGGAAGACAATTTATTTCGGAGTATCTTGACTTATGTAAGAATAAAGATTTAATTGCAAAGAGTCCCAATCATAATCCAGACCCAGAGTTTCAGTGGTCTTGTGGTGATCAAGATGTTTTGAACTGTTTGGTATACCGATATATACTAGATGGAAAATTACCCAGAACTTTTCCAAGATTTTCTTTCTTATATCGGGTGTTAAGATACGAAAATAGACCATTTCTTTGGAGTGGTGTAAATAATGATAACTACCATTTTACTGGTATTAGCGAATTAAAAAATACTGAATTATTAAACTATATGGAAAATACTTCACTTGAAATCTCTGAGAATGAAATTCTTTCATTTTTAGATTTAGATAAGTTAAAAAACAGAACTGACCTTTGTAGTATCCTTGAGAAGCATGGATCAGACAAGTGCTCGAATTGGCATAATTACTCTGCTCTTTATGATTACTTTTTTAAAAATTTTAGAGACGAAGAAATTAACTTTTTTGAAGTAGGAATTTATCACGGGTCTTCGATAAAGAGTTGGAGAGAATACTTCTCAAAGGCAAAAATTTATGCTGCAGATGTTGACGAAGAAACATTTTTAACCATTTCGGATCTTGATGTTGAATATTTTTACTGCAATCAAGATAATCCACAATCAATTCAAAATATGTGGAAAAATGATTCTCTTAATGATATTGAGTTTGATGTGATTATTGATGATGGAAAGCATGAATTTATTTCCAATTTAAACTTTTTTAAAGAGTCAATTCATAAACTTAAATCGGGTGGTATTTTTATTGTAGAAGATTTAACCGTTTCAACTTATGATTCATTTGAAAGAATATTTTCAAACTTGAAAAATGAGTATTCTTTAGATTATATCAAATTGCTGAATCTTCCAAATTCAAACAATCATATTGATAATAGCATTCTTTTAGTAATAAAATAATATGGACTTAGGTGTATTTTATATCTGCTACAAAGAGCAGGCGGCGATTGAGTATTCTTTAAAAAAGTTTAGACAATTCTACCCAGAAAATCCAATTTACCTTGTTTCTGATAATGGTTTAGATTTTTCTTATCTAAAAGAAAATTTTGGAAATATTGAGACTATAAAAGAAACTATGGAGGTAGTTGGTATTGCTAGAGATGTGGATCAATATATTAGAGAAAACTCTGGAGATATTGACCTTTTTATGAGAATTTCACTTGAGTTTTTGAGAAGACTAAAAAATGGATGTGACTTTTGTAATACCGAATATATGGTTTTGATGGAACCAGATGTTTTGGTAAGAGGAGAGTTGCATCCATTTGATGCTGATCTTGTTGGACCAACTGCGAATGTAATGCCCGAAATCATTCAGAAATATGTTATAATGAATGGAGGTAAAAATAATGGAACTTGGGGCCCCGCTGGCGGTGTCATGAAAACATCTTCATTTTATGGGATGTATGATAAATTGATGAATGATCTTGATAAACTTTCTGGTGGTTTGGAATTAGATCCAAGAATGATTTGTTATGATTATTTACTTGCTTTTCTTTTTTCTGTGTTTGGGTACACTTATACGGATAATCCAGACCAAACCGAGTGTATCAGAAATCCAAATTGGAAAAACTCTGGACATCCATTATTACATCAACATAGAGAACTTTATTCAACTAATTACGGAGGAAAATGGCAAAATACAAAATAGCCAACTTTAGTAAAGATCCCGCAGGTTGGGAGCATGGTAATCCCTTTCACGGAGACACTTATATTATTGATACTGTGTATGAGTGTATGAAAGATTCGGACATTTTTATTGAAACTGGAACTGCTTATGCCGAAAGTTCCTATTTTATTGCTGATAATTTTTCAAATAAAAAAGTATATACCTGTGAGATTGATGACTACAGATATTCGGTGTCTTATGACATCTTAAAAGATTTTAAGAATGTTGATATGCAAAAAATGCCATCACCAGAAATTCTTCATTATGTCTTTGCTAAAGAACCAGATTTGAAAGATAAGAAAACTGTCTTCTGGTTTGATGCACATGGGGAGTGGATGGAAAATGGACAGCATATGTATTCCTGGCCCTTGTTTGATGAAGTCAATTTCGTAACCAGCAAACTTAAAAACTATTCAATTTTTATTGATGACTTCCAAAACCCATATGTTTCACATGCTAAGTATGATGTTTGTGGTGGAAAAATTTGCGGACCTGGAGAAGTCATTGGTGCTTTGAATGGTGCTAAGTTATATGTTCCAACATATACTGATGTTACCTCAGAGTATCACGAAGATATTGTTGGAGTTGGATTGATTACTGATATGGAGGTTATTGAAAACTCAGCACAGTGGAAAGAGGTTGTCTGAAATGAATTTTAATAGTAAATTATTGAATGCAACTGATTTGGAGTTTTGTAGAAGTAAAGTTAAAGAGTATGGATATCTTCAAAAATTTCCCCATGTTACTTGGGAAAATGATGATGCTTTGATGAAGTGGTGCTTAATTGCAGATTATTTTGAGAAACTAGATCAAACTGGAAAAACTGTTGTAGACCTTGGATGTTCTAGTTCTCCTTTACCTCACATCATCTCCTCACGGGGTCATGATGTAACCGGAATTGATATTAGTGATGTTAGTCATTCATTTTCTGGAAGTTTAGTTCGGATGGTTTTGAATGATGCTCTTGCCGAAGTTAAAGATATGGAAAATAATTCAGTAGATTATTTTGTAGATTCTTGCGCTGTAACACATTTTAATGGGTCTCATACTAATAAAATTAATAATCAGGGATGGAAAGATATTGCAGAACAAGTTTATAGAGTTCTCAAACCCGGTGGTAAATTTATTATTGTTTCTGATGTTGATGTTAAGAATGAATTTGGTGAGTTTATCAAACCAGAATTAGTTGTTAAACTGATTGAATCGTCTGGTTTAACTTTGATAGGTCCTTGCGATTATTCTGAACCCGATCCTTTTACAATTCATTGTGGAAAATATACTTTACAAGTTGCAAATTTTATTTTCGAAAAATGAATTGTGCTTTTTTATTTTCCGGACAACCTATTTTTTATCAAACAACTCTTGATTATTTTTCTAATTATCAGATAGATAAAAATGATAAGGTTTGTTCTCATCTCTGGTGGGACAAATCTTATCATAAAAAAATTTATAAGTTATGGTTTACTGATCGGTTTAGTGATAAAAATTTAGATGAACAATTTATAGAGAGATATAAGATAACTGATTATAGCGTTGAAAAACATAAAGATTTTGATATTACCTTCTTTAAAAAATTTAATCTTGATGTTTGGAAGGGTGAAAGTATAGAGCATTATAAAATCATTACTCCAATAGTTTTATATGGTCTGCTAAGTCAAACTTATTCCAACTATCAAGCATTCTTACAAACTAAAAAATATAATGATATTGATGTCGTTATTAAATCTAGACCAGATGTTATTTTAACTAGACCAATTAAAGATATATTATCACAAGTTACTTTGGAGTCAGATACGATATATTTTCAAAGTTCAATGGGCGGCGGTCATTTGTATGCCGGAGAGTTTCCTAATAACCCTTGTGATTGGTTTTTCTTGGGAAAACCAGAATCTATGGAAAAGTTTTTATCTGGATGGTATGAATTTATTCCAAGTGTTTATAAAAATGGTGTAATTCATGTAAGAGATTATTGTATAGAAGTTTGCTCTAGAAAAAATTTAAAAATTGGATTGGGTGACTTTGGAGCGATCATATATAAACAAGCAACAGATTGGTATGACAAATATAAAATTGATTCCAAATTTTATATTCATAATTTTGACTACGAATCTTGCAAACCTTTACAAGTTGATATGTGGCCAAATTGGGTTGAACATGTTGACTTTGAACATTTTAAAAATATGAAATAAAATGGCAAAATCATTCAAACAAAAAGCAAAAGAAATCATTCAACATTATAGTTCTACCCCTTGGACTGGTTGTAGTGATAAGGGATCGGATCATTCTTATGAACTTTTTTATCCGGAAGTTTTTGAGAAAGTTAAAGACAATAAAGATCTTTGTATTTTAGAGGTAGGAGTATCTTCTGGATATAGTCTGAGAATGTGGAGAGATATTTTTTCAGACACGACAGAAATTTATGGATTTGATAAAGAATATTCGAATCTTCAACTTACAGAAGAAGAGAAAAAAAGATTTATTTTTCTGCCAGAAGGGTCTCAAGATGATCCAAGTTTATTTGAAAACTGCCCACAATTTGATTTAATCATCGACGATGCTTCTCATGTTCCAAGTCTTACATTAAAAACTTGGAACATTCTTAAATCAAAACTTAAACCAGGTGGTTATTACATTATTGAAGATGTTGATGATAATCCAGGATGGAAAGTTTCCGAATTTCTTGATGTTTTTGAAGTTATTGATCTGAGGGCAAATAAAAATAAGTATGACGATATTATCTACCTCTATAAAAATGAAAACTGATTTTGCAATTATTACTTCTTTATACAATGTTCAAGAACTACAAAGAGATGATAATAGAAGTTGGGAAGATTATCTGGAATGGTTTTCGAAGACATTGAGTGTAAAATGTCCATTTATTATTTTTACAGAAGAGTCTTTAGTTGAAACTATTAAAGAAGTCAGACAAGATTTGCCAACTGAAATTATTACTGAGCCCTTAGAACAAATACCATATTTTCATCTGAAAGACTCAATTCAGAAAGTTATTGATTCTGAATTTTATAAAGAAAATATGGCAGACACAAATAGAGTTGAGTGTATCTACTCAATGTATCCTGTCATTCAATATTCTAAATTTAAGTGGTTGAAAAAAGCATCTGAGATTAATTCTTTTGATTCTAAATTTTTCTTTTGGTTAGACGCAGGTGCCAGTCGATTTTTATATGACTGCAATCTTGAAAATGATTACCCCAGTGGAGATGCTCTTCAAGCATTAGAACAAATTGACAATACCTTCTTAATCCAGTATAATACTGAATGTTATCCTGATCTTGTAAATTCTCAAACATTATCCGAAAGTTATTTTTGGGATAATCGGTCTTTTATCTGTGGGAGCATGTTTGGTGGAAATAAAATTGCTATTAAAAATATCAGCGATGAAATCGATCATGTTTTGGATTATATGATTGAGAATAAAAATGTAAATAATGAACAAATAGCAATTGGATATCTCTGTAAAACAAAGGAGAATCTTTTTACTAAGTTTCATAGAGTCAATGGTAAAAATCATCTTTGTTTATTTCAAGAAATGGCATGAAAATATCTTTAATCGGTCCTGGAATTATGCCTATTCCACCTCTTGGTTGGGGTGCGGTAGAAATTCTTATATGGGACACTAAAATTGCTTTAGAATTTCTAGGACATCAAGTTCAAATTGTGAATACTAAAGATTATAATCAGATTATAAAAGATGTTAATTCTTTTGGATCTGATTTTGTTCACATTCATTATGATGAATTTATTACTTTATATCCTCATATTCAACAACCAAAGGCAATTACAAGTCATTATGGTTACTTAGAGAGACCTGAACTCTTTGGTGGATATGTGAATATTGCTAATGAGTTTGCTCGACTCAGACCGAATACATTCTGTCTGTCTGAGGGAATTCAAAATATGTATAAAGTATTATTGAATCTACCTGAAGACAAGTTGTTCTTAGCACCAAATGGAGTAAACAGAGAAAAATTTAATTATGTAGATAATCCAGAGTATCCGGATCGTTCAATCTATCTTGCAAAGATAGATTATAGGAAGCGTCAGTTTATGTTTCAGTCAATTTCCAGTCTTTGGTATGCTGGAAATATTGCTGATTCTAGATTTGATACTTCTAAAAATTATTTGGGTGAATGGGGAAAAGATACATTATATAATGAATTAACTCAATACGGAAACCTTGTTTTACTTTCCGATGGTGAAGCGCATCCACTTGTTTGTATGGAGGCACTTTCCGCTGGACTTGGTGTGGTTGTTTGTGAATGGGGAAGAGCAAATTTAGATATTAATAAAGAATTTATTACAATCATTCCCGAAAACAAAATCTCCGATTTGGAGTATGTTGAGAATAAAATTATTGAGAATAGGAAATATGCTGTAAATAATAGAAAAGAAATTGTAGAATATTCAAAGCAGTTTGATTGGAAAGAGATACTTCAAAAATATTATATTTCTTCAGTTGAAAAAATCATTGCCAATAGTTAATATGAATAAAAAAATAGCAATAAACTTTATTGGAACGGGAAATTATCTTAAATTCTTTCCAAAGTATTATGAGACACTGATGGAATATTTTGTTCCAGAATGTCAGAAAGATTTTTTTGTTTTTACAGATGGAGATCTTGGAGATGACATTCCGGACAATATTAAAATTATACCATCATCTGAAAATATTCAAATTACCACATCAGATTATTCTTCAGATAATTGGTACAATTTGATGTATAATAGTATCGGTGGATTGAGAAGATTTGGAGAGATTAAAAAAATTGAAAACCAATTAAAGGATTATGATTGGTATGTATACTTTGATGCTGATATGTATTGTTGCAATCAGTTAATTACATATCAAGATTTTTTCAATGATGAAAAACCATTTTTTGGAGTACAACATCCAACTTTTAGTACTAACTGGAGTAAATTTCTTGGATATTTACCTTTTGAAAGAAATAAAAGATCCTTATCATGTGTAACTGAAGAAGAAGAAAAAGACGATGTATATCTTCAGGGATGTATTTGGGGTGGCAAAATTCCAGAAATTTTTAAACTAATTGATGAACTTGATGAAAGAATTAAAAAAGATTTGGAAAATAATGTAATGGCAGCTGCCCATGATGAAAGTCATTTAAATAGATATAGGATTGAAAATTACGATGATTTCCATGTATTACATCCTTCCTTTGCAAAACCTGGAAATTATGCTGATGATCAATTTAATTTTTCGGCAAGAATGATTCATTCTCCTGCTGACAAAAAAACTATTCTCTATTCTTAGTAATATGATTGGATTTAATTATCTTGGTCAGTATGGTAGACTGGCAAATCAAATGTTTCAATATGCCTCACTGAGAGGTATTGCTGCAACTAAAGGATATGATTTTTGTATTCCTAAAACTGATTATGGAGATAAATGGAAAGATAATAAACTCCTTGATGTTTTTGAGATGAAGAGTGTAAAGAATATTGGATTTATTCCTGCAGATTTTTATCCCGAAAAACAATTTCACTATGACCCAGAGTATGTTGATAACTGTCCAGATAATGTAAATTTGCACGGATATTATCAGAGTGAAAAATATTTCAAACATATTGAAGATAGTATCAGAGAAGATTTTACATTTAAAAATTATATTTTAGAACCTTGTGTATCTAATTTTAAGTTTGATGAAATTATTGCTTTGCATGTAAGACGAACTGATTATGTATCTAATTCTACGAATCACCCTCCTTGCAGTCTTTCATATTATGAACGAGCACTAGAACACTTTGATTCTAATATTCCTGTAATAATTTTTTCCGATGATGTTGGTTGGTGTCAGTCGCAAAAATTATTTGAATCGGATAGATTTATTATTTCAGAATCTCATAATGGATTTATTGATTTGTGTTTGATGAGTATGTGTGATTATCATATTATTGCCAATTCTTCATTCTCTTGGTGGGGAGCATGGTTGGCAAAATCTAAAAAAGTGATTGCTCCTGTACTATGGTTTGGAACTGAAGGTAATACCGCTAAAAATCAAACACAAGATTTATATCTAAATGAGTGGATTAAAATATGAAAAAAATAGACTTATCAGATTCCACTTTCATAATTCCTATTAGGATTGATTCTAGTGATAGGACTAGAAATATTACTACAGTTCTTTGTTATCTTCTTAAAACTTTTAACACCAAAGTAATCTTAAAAGAAGTTGATTCTAAACCTCTTGTTCAAGAGTATGTTATAGAACAAATTAAAGAATTTTTGGATGAAGGTGAAATCAATAATCTTATATATTTGTTTGAAGAATCTGATGATTCAGAATTTCATAGAATGAAAATTCTGAATGAAATACTAGATCAAGTAAAAACTGATGTTGTGGTTAATTATGATTGTGATGCTTTATTGAAACCAGAAATATGTATAGAAGCAGTAAAATTAATCGTAGAAAAAAATTATGATTTAATCTATCCATATGGGTTTGGAGACTATCAGTATCAAATTTTTACAACTGATGAACTTGTAAGTGATTTTATTAATAATGATTTTGATTTTTCAATTTTAGAAAAAAAATCAAATATTTATAGGTCTGAGTTTGGACATGTTCAATTCTTTAAGAGAAAATCCTATATTAATGCTGGGATGGAAAATGAGAACTTTATTTCTTGGTCTCCAGAAGACAAAGAAAGATATTTCCGTTTTAAAATTCTAGAGTATAATGTTGGGAGAATTGATTATTCATATGTATATCATCTAGAACATTTTAGAGGTCATAATTCTGGGTCTGACAATCCACACATTAGGAAAAATAATGAGTTGTGGGATCACTTGCAAAGTTTAAATCAAAAACAACTAGAGAGATATTATCAGTCTCAAAAATACTTGAGAAAATATCAATCTTACAATTTAAATAAAATTTAATTTACGATGGATAAAAATAAATCGGCATATAAACTTAAAAATCTTTCTCCAGTATATTATCTGAATCTTGATGGGCAACCAGAAAGAATGGACTATATGGAAGAGCAGTTTAAGTACTGGGAGATAGAAAACTATACTCGTATCTCTGCATATGATGGAAGAGAAGATGACCTGAGTGATATTATCAAAGGTCGCTATCCGGATAATATGACTTCTGGTGAGATTGGATGTACAACTTCTCATCTCAAGGCAATCAAACATTGGATAAAAACTTCTGATAGTCCTTATGCTATTATTATGGAAGATGATGTGGATTTGCAACTTGTCAAATTTTGGAATTTTACTTGGAATGATATTGTTGCTAAAGTTCCTTATGATTATGATGTAATTCAACTTGCCATTATTTGTACCGGCGATTTACATGTAAAACTTCATAAGAGATTTGTGAATGATTTTTCAACTGCCGCTTATATGATTACTCGTCACCATGCCGAAAAGATTCTAAAACATCATGTTCGTGGAGATAAGTACAAACTAGATAATGGCGTAAAACCCAGAGCAGTTGCCGATGATTTGATTTATAATTCTGGCAATACTTTTTCAATTCCTTTATTTCTTTATAAGATTGCTTTAGGTTCCTCTATTCATCCAGAACATATTGATGTCTTTCATCGCCAGAGTCACGATGGTCTTCTTCATTTTTGGGAAACTCAGGGATCTGATATGACAATTGATGACCTGATGAACTATGACCCATATCTTGGAAGAATCACAAATCCATCCCCACCACAAAGTTAGGGTCTTCTGACTTAAGACCCTTGACAAGACCCGTCTTCTCATATATAATGTTGTTATAGTTCTTAATGAAATTAGAATGACTGTTACGACTGATGAACGCGGGCAAATGAATATGTTTGCTAAAGAACCTGAAATGTATGTGTCTCCGGATGACGCAGAGCGTTATGCACTTGAGACTTATGCAGAAAAGGCAGAAAAGGCAAATTCAAGATGGGCTATGCTTGGATTTATTGCCGCAGTTGTCTCTTATACACTCACAGGACACCTTTTCTTTGGCGTATTCTGATGAGTGAACTTGTTTTTACCGTAACGACTATTGCTTTCCTGGTGCTTCTGGCACACTCTATCAATCAACTTTCCGACACTTACTAAGGAGAAAAAAAATGAAATTTGGATTTACCCCCGAGGCAGAAATTCTTAACGGAAGACTTGCGATGCTTGGCTTCGTAATTGCCGTAGGCACTTATCTTACCACCGGGCAATTACTTCCTGGAGTATTTTGACTTCTGATATTATTTCAATATTCTGTGGAATACTTATATCAGCAATGGCGCTGACTGTATTGAAACTCTCAAATAAAAAATAACAATATCAATCCTTCTCTCTAAATATGGAGAGTGGGATTTTTTTATGCCAAGAGGACAACTCACAAAAGACGAGATGAAATATCAAGTATTGAAGTTGAAGCAGAAACTTCAGTCCGAACAGATTGGATATACATCAGATCCAAAAGCACTTGCTAATAAGTATTTAAATGAAGTACTTGATAAAATAGAAGAATATAGAGTACAATAAATTACATGCTTACTCTGGTGCCAGAGATTATCACGGGTGCTTTCATTTGCTTTGAGTATTTGATGGATCGGTGCTTTTCAGGGATCTCTGGATGGGGTTGATCACTCTATAGGTATTTTAGGTCACATTAGCAATCTCTTGTGCGATGAGTTTATCTGCCTGAATACCCGGCATTCTGGTCTTATAAGAGTTAGAATTTTTATTGTCTCTTCCAGTGAACTTCCATACTATAGATCTTATAAATGCATTGAAAACTTGAGAATTCGATTCCTTACGATTTAAGTCACCTTCTAGTGATTCACAAGGAATCAACTTCACTCCAGTAAACAGATAGACATTCTTCGCAATCGTCATAGAACGTCTCATATGAAATCTATCAGTCACTATAAAGAGTTTTTTTGTGTCTTTGGAACGAATAAACTTGTATGTTTGAGTAAAGTTTGTGATTGTATCCCAAGCATTAAAGTCAAAAATATATTTGTCTCTAGGTATTCCTGCTTTGTTTAACATATCAACGCACAATCTTGGATTTGATTCACTTGAGATCAGAATCAAGGCATCAGGATTTTGCCTATAAATTTCTATTGCCTTATTGAGACGATGAGGACTTCCGCCAAGTTCTATGATAATTTTAGACATTTCTTTGGGGTCTTTATGATTATTTAGATTCTTCGGGTTCTTATTTATGCTGTGCCACTTAGGTAATTGGACCTATTGACAGCATTTCCTAACAATGGTATGATATATACATACACGGGGTTAAGGAATGTGACAATTCTGAGAACCGTGTCTTCTCAAACCGGGATCACGAGAAGTAAAGCATCCCTCATATCCACGACG
>Ga0307376_10003856_pt1 | contig 13898 bp, 16 predicted proteins | sample TR2MG_FD_202536 | JGI IMG/M metagenome (GOLD analysis project Ga0307376, IMG submission 202536) | Soil microbial communities from Risofladan, Vaasa, Finland - TR-2 | ecosystem: Environmental > Terrestrial > Soil > Coastal area > Acid sulfate soil | place: Finland: Risofladan, Vaasa | collected...
AACAAGTCACCCCCTGACTATTGTAGACCAAATCAAATCCTCACCCCGCAGCGCAGCGTTCTCCCTTTTATCCAGAAGAGGCTCTCTTTTACCGAGGTCGTTCCCTCTTATTCCCTGAATGGGCTCCCTTTTACCTCGGTTCGTCCCTCTTGAAGGGCGGTAGACCTCCCTTTTTGCCTCGTAGCCCTAGCAGCAAGGGAGGATAGCCTCATTAAAAGGGAAGGAGACCTCACAAAAAGGGAGGATAACCTAACACGCGACCCAAAGTGGCCTCCCAAATTGCGAGGCAAGCCTACCTCTGCACGAAAGCGCTTTCGCTACGAAGGAGCATCTCCTCGCGAAATGGTAGGCTTAGGAGTAAAATAGCCAGCCCTGCGAGGAAAAAGGATAGCCCAAGAAAACCAAAAGGGAGCCGATCCTCTCCCCTTTTTAGGATAATTCCCCACAAAAGGTAGCGCACGAACAGGAAAGGGAGCCGCTCGGGCCAAAAAAGTGAGTCGGTGAGCTGCTCCCCGACCCGTAGGCGAAAATATGCGGTATTGCCCATAGAAAGTTTTTTAGCCCTTCATTAGCGGCGCTACATGCCACAAATTAAGTTTGCTTGTAACTTAGCTATTAAGCGCTGGAAATAATTAATATTCGGCGACTATGTGGTTATATTAGATGCTGTAATTCAACGTATTAACATGTGTGAAACTTTAGTCCACTAAAAAGTTTTTCTTTCAAATTGTTTTCTACATTTATGCCAAATTTTTTTTAACCACTAAAACCTATATGGAAAAACTGATAACTACTTTACGCGACTCGAAAAAGGCGAGATGGACCGCGCTGATAATAGTATCGCTATCAATGTTTGGTTCATACTACTTTAACTATGCCCTTTCGCCGGTTAAGCCGATGCTGGAGAGCATTTTGGGTTGGAACAGCTCCGATTTTGGGATATATACCTCCTCCTACACCTGGTTTAACGTATTCCTGTTCATGCTAATCTTTAGCGGCATTATCCTCGATAAAATGGGGATCCGCTTTACCGGCATCATGTCCACTGTGTTAATGGTAGTGGGAACAGGGCTTAACTACTGGGCGCTGATACACGTGTTTCCCGATGGCGCCATGATTTTTGGAGTAAAAACGCAGGTGGTAATCTCCGCTATCGGATTTGGAATCTTTGGCGTAGGGTCAGAGGCAGGAGGAATTACCGTATCGAAGGCCGTTGTAAAGTGGTTTAAGGGCAAGGAGATGGCGTTGGCTATGGGCCTACAGATGTCCATTGCCCGTTTGGGAACTGCAGTTGCGCTTGGCATTGCCTTGCCGCTGGCAACAACCTACTCCTTCACATCTCCTGTTCTGTTGGCTTTTGTCCTCATGCTTATTGCGCTGGCCGCCTTCATCATCTACATGGTTATGGATAAGAGGCTGGATGCCTCCATCGCCCAAAGCAGCAATGGCAACGAGGTTGAGGAGGCCTTTGAGATGAAGGACATTCTCTTCATCATAAAGAACAAGGGCTTCTGGTATATCGCCATCCTCTGCGTGCTGTTCTACTCGGCCGTGTTCCCGTTTTTGTTCTACGCAACCGACTTGATGATCAACAAGTACCACGTCAACCCCAACCTGGCAGGTGCCATCCCCGCCCTGCTTCCGTTTGGCACCATCTTCCTCACGCCTCTGTTTGGGACATTTTACGACACCAAAGGGAAGGGTGCCACCATCATGATTATGGGATCCATCATCTTAATTTTTGTGCATGGCATACTGGCAATTCCTTTCCTAAACGCCTGGTGGCTGGCAGCGGCCATGGTAATCATCCTTGGAATAGGTTTTTCGTTGGTTCCGGCCGCCATGTGGCCCTCCGTTCCCAAGATTATTCCCGAAAGGCAGCTGGGTACAGCCTATGCAGTAATTTTCTGGATTCAGAATATTGGCCTGTGGGCCATTCCGTTGCTGCTGGGCGTAGTGCTCAATGCAACCAATCCGGAGGTAACCCCCAACAAGCTGGTTATAAAGGATGCCGTTGCGAATGGCTACCAGCAGGTGCTATCCGATAAGGCTTACGGTCTTACCGGTAAGGAAATTACGCAGCTCGCCGAAAAGGCCAGCAGCCGAACCATCGACTCGCTGGTACAGAATACCATATACGAGGCAGTTCCAACCTCATCGGTTGACATGGGAAGCCTAAAAAGTAGCATTGCAGCAAGCACCGCAAGTGCGCTATCGGGTATTAATAAGGAGGAAAACAAGACCCTGTTTTACAAGGATATTGAGATTAAAACCTCAGAAGCAATCTATCCTATCATAGAGAAGACAAAGTTGAACCTTCGGTACGATTACTTCTTCGATTTGGTAATTTTTACCTCGCTGAGCATACTCTCCCTGCTGTTTGCCTTCCTGCTTAAGGCAGAAGATAGAAAGAAGGGTTATGGTCTGGAGCTACCCAATATTAACAGATAGAAAGCTAAGTGATCAATAAAAATTAAAAGCCCTGAACTTCAGGGCTTTTTTTATCTTCATAACAGGCTCGGTTTGAAATTAAAGCAGCAGCGCAGTTCAGCCATTCATGAAATTTGGTGAGTTTAGTTTGAAGTATTTAAACACTGCAATATTGTGATGGGAAGACTTGATTAGCAAAATTAAAATCAACACTGACGATATGAAGAAAATATTGGGGTTAATCATTCTTTTGTGCATAGTCCATATGCACTGTTCTTCTCAGCCAACTAGCAAACTCATCAAAATATACTCTATTACTGATTACGAGGATGGCTTTGTTATTAGTGGAGTTGATTTGAGCAACAATGATACATTGACAATTATCTCCAGCAAGGATACCGTTTGTAGTAAATCAGAATATGAGCAAATCAACATTGGTAAAAGTTATGTTGTAAATATAGAAAGCGTTGGGAGTAAAATCTCGGCGATGCCCATTGACCATTTTTTAGTTAGAGTAGGAAAAACTGTGGTGTGGAGAGGCGGAGATAACCCCCATAAAATGCCGTTCATCTCAAGCAATATAAAAGGAGATTGCATTGAGAAAATTGCGAGCCAGTAGAAGCCTTCACCAATTAAATACTACAAAGGCAATAAATTATTAAACCACACTGGTGTCGACAAAAAAGTTAGGCGGGGTATTGCACATTTACTATATTTACAATAGCAACTTCCTGGTGGGCATGGATGAGGAGATACACGCCAGCAGATGAATGGCTGCACAAACTGTTGCTCGGTTCAATTAACTGATGCATGTTATTTGAAGTTTTTAAAACCAATTTGTATGACAAATAATGGATTGGATATCATCGATGACTTGTTTATTAAAAGAAAGGCATTCATAGCTACCATTGGGAGTCTTGGAGCCATTATTTCAGGGATGTTAATCTACTTTTCTGTTTGGGGAGTCATAGAAATGGTATTGTTTGCAAATAATCCTGTACTTAAGAATTTTAACCCTGAAGATAATCTTGAGGTGGCACATAGCATGGCCAATGTTCAGGTAATGTTATACGCCAGCCTTGCAATAACCATTTTAGTTTCAACCGGTATTTTAATTAGCTCCATAGGCCTGCTAAGGTATAAGAATTGGGCACGAAAAGTATTCCTAGTGGTATGTTGGCTTTTAATTCTAGTTGGATTAGCCTTGATTCTCTTTTTTATTGTCAGTTCTACCCAAATGCTTAATCAAATAGAACCGGTTGCCTCCACACCCGAATTTGATAGCATGACCAAATACATGAACTTCATGCTAAGGGTAAAGTATGCATCGTATGCTGTTTTTTTAGCCATGGTCCTCGTTGCATTATTTCGCATAACCAGGCGATTTAGACAGGAAGAGTATAGGAGGCTGTTTTATTAGGTTGATTTTAGAAGACTGGAAAATCTATGTCAGCAAGCAATTACACCTCCTTGGAGATTGTTGGTCTTCGCGGGCCCGCACAAACAACGAATCGCTCGAGCGAAACCGTCAAGTGGCCGGACAGCTGGGCGAAGCCCAACCAGAAACTAGGAATTAGAAACTGCTATGTCGTTCCCTTTAGCAGCCACTGCTTGGCAGTGGACTCCGATTTGAATGTGCCAATGGTGAGCCAAGGGAAGTGGTGGTAGGTTCTCCTTTTTACTATTCCTTTTGGGTAAGCGTCGGAAACAATGGCCATTTTCCTAATGCCAAGCCGTGCTATTTGTGGTAACACCTGTTGCTCCAACCATCCCGATAGCTTGTTCATCGGAAGCATCTCTTTTTGAGAGGTGTGGATTAGAATTAGGGTGGGCTTTTTGTATTCTAGAATCTCGAGAAATTCCGAAACGGTTAGGATATAGTTTACCTCATTGAACGGCTCCGCTTCTGTCATTTTATGGACAAAGAGCGACGTAACGGGGTCGAAATCGTAGGCAACGTTTAGCATAACTAGCATCTCTACTTATAAAAGTAGTGCAAGAAGATGCCGTATACAAACGTTTACTGTTAGCTAATTGGCAGTTGGTCAAATTGGTAAAATGGGCTAAAACCTCAGTAGGAATTGGGCTTTGACCTCGTTTTTTGCATTTCCGTTTATCGCAGTAAGACCCGAACCGACCTCGTTTTTTTGGGCAAAACGGATTTGCGACCAGCGTAACCAAAGCGTAAGATTTTGGGTGAGCTTGCCGGTGACAAGCAGGTAGAATCGCGCTCCGGAGAGGTAGTAGGCTGGAACAGAAAAGGAGTAGAGTACGTCGTTCTCGTAGGCGTATAGCCGTGAGTCCCATCCATCGGTGTTGAAGTAGGCTGCCCTTGCGCTCAGCGATAGTTTTCTATTGCCTGTGTACCAAGTTAAATCCTGAAGCAGCACCACTCCCTTTTCGTTGGTCGATAGTTCCTTGTCATACCAAACATGCTCCAGCCTTGTGCGAAGCGTCACCGTTTTTGAGGGAGAAAAGGTGATTTGCACCCGAGCCCTTGTTTTGGTGTTCTGCTCAAGCTGGGTGTTTTGGTTTACGTCGATGTTGTATGGCTTTGTCTCACGGATAAAAAGCAGCTGAAGCGCAAACCCTGAGTCGGAGCGGAATGTAGCCTCAGTAAAAACTTCATTACCTGATGACGGGGCCGACACTCTATACCTTAGCCAGGTGAAGGAGAAGAAGTCGGCGTAGCTTCGCAGTCGCCATTTGGGATAGGGGCTGGTCTCCAGACCGATGCAAATTCCTTGTTCGGCACTAGTTTGGCTACCCTCGCCAAACCCTGCGGTCATGCGTGAGAGGTAGCGTTTGCCATAATTTCGTCCAACAATATAGGCGGTAAGTGCAGGGGCGGCTTGCCAAATGCCTCCGGCCACCATAGCAGTGGAGCGGTATTGATCGGTGGCCACTTCGCCAAAGAACTCAGCCTTGTGGGTTATGGCCAAAAAGTGTGTGCCAATGCGAAGAATTTCTGTTGGGTCAGGTTCGAGCATATCCTGTGGGGCAGTGGAGGGAATGAACGGCTTGTTAGTTTTTGCACCAAACCCCGAAACCCCAACTTTAAGCCAGCTGTGGCTCAGTGAAAAGTTTAAACCCATGGCGTTCTCAGAAATGGTGTGCTTGTTGGCCATTTCGCTGGTGGTGGCATGGCTGCCGGTGGCGAGGTAGCTGCTGAATCCAGTGGTGTCGGTCTCGAGGTTCCCATCCATGTTTTTGTGGGAAGCAAAGCCCGTTATTGTTACTTCACCCCAAGCGGCCGTGGTTGCCACACCCCTGAAAAAACGATTCTCGTCGGTGGAGGAGTAGGGTGAAATGGTTCGTCCTTGTTTCCCTGGATCGATGAGCAAACTTGCCTTTCCAAGGGGGTAGCCTGTCCAAAGGGTGAGTCCCTGTCCAAAGTTAGCGGAAAAGTCACCCACTACCAGCTGCTTCAACACTCCCAGTTCGGTTGCTGCGATGTATCCCGAATAGAAGTCGAAGCCGTTGGGGTTACTCCCCCTAAGAAAATCCTCACCTGGATCTTTCTCCGCGGTAAAGCCAAGTGTTATTCGATGGGGAAGCTGCATTCGTCCCTTCACGAGGAGCCCATCTGGCGAGCCAAGGTAGCCGTTTACAGGCCCACCTTTCGATTGGGGGAGGTAGCCATATTGCTGCTCCAGCACCCTCCTGTAGCGCATTAGCAATCTATTCCGAGTTTTTTTACTTGAAGAGGCTTTTACAACCGGACCCACGGTGATAAAGGGTATCAAATTTTCAGCAAGGGCTTGGTCTATGCCTGGAATCAACGGTAGCTCGTATTGGCTGGCCAGCTGCCCGTGGTTTCTGATATAATCCACGATACTACCTATCTGTAAATCGGAGAGTGGCAGCTGGGCTAGGTTTCCCGGGGTAGTATCGTTAATGTTTATTGGGTTGTCAATTAGGTTTAGAAGATTGTTGGAGACATCCTCCAAGGCCTCTTCGCTCATATCTTCCTTTTCGGCCAGCTCCTCCAGCAAGGTTTCTATGAGGATGTGAGAATATCTTGTGGAATCACTACCCACTTGGCTCCTAGCTGGAAATGGTGAGGTAATGGCTATGGCAAGCACGATGAAAAGTTGTTTCATGGCAGCCTAGTTAAAGAGGTACGCTACCGTGAGAAAGCTGGATAGGCCCAACGGATTGTTGGTTGTGAGAGCTAAATCGACCTTTAGCGGTTTGTAGGTATATCCCAGCCCAAAGGAGAGCAAATCGGGGTTGGAGGCGTATCCGGCTCGCAGCACCAGCTGGTCAATAACCGTTGCTTCAATACCTGCATGGAATTGCGTTTCAATATTTTCCTGCTCGGTAACCTCAATTGCGAGAATGGCACCCGGTGCAGCCGTGTAGCCTATTCCTGCCGAGATGCCGCTCGCCAACTTTTTGCACGGATTCTCTCCCATTGTTTCGGCTGTGGGGTTAAAGAGATGAAGCCCTACCGAAAGGTTTTTTATTGGTGAGTAGAGAACGCCTGCCTCCACGGTATATGCGCTGCTGTGGCCATAGCCTTCTGCCAGCTTAAGGTAATGGGCATTCAGGCCAATGCCAACCGAGAACGATGGCCATAGCCGCTTACCAATGGCGAGCATGAGTTGGCTTTCGTTGTATAAGCTGTATCCCAATCGGGAGACACATAGCGCAATGGTTCCAGGCTTAACGGGCAGGGTAGCTGCAATGGCGCTCACGTTAAGTTCCTTTACCAAAAACCGATTTTCCTGATGGAGCGAAACCGCCTTGTGGTCGTAAAAGCCAAGCGCTCCTTGGTTGGAGAAGATGCTCCAGGGGGAGACGGTTGTGGTGGCTACTCCACCCTTGCCTTGCGCCGCAGCATCTGTAGGGGTGGATTCATCCTGTGCTGATGCACCAATGGTTAGAATGGATAAGAGAAAGATAAAGACAAAAAAGCTTCCTGCCCTTAATGGGGAGCGCAGCAGCTCTTTTGTCTTCGTGTGGTTCATCAGTTTGTTTTATATTCAAACTTAATGGTGGCCAACTCTTCGTTGGCCTTCTTAATTTTCTTTGCCAACTCTTGCTTAAAAGTAAGGATTTTTTCTAATAGTTCAGGATTTCCAGTTGCAATTATTTGAGCAGCAAGTATTCCTGCATTCCGTGCACCGTCCAAAGCTACCGTTGCTACAGGGATTCCGGCGGGCATCTGCAGAATGGAGAGGATGGAGTCCCAACCGTCGATGGAGTTCGACGATTTGATTGGCACGCCAATCACCGGGAGCGGTGTGAAAGCAGCAATAACTCCTGGTAGATGGGCGGCACCCCCGGCACCGGCAATAACCACCTTAACCCCGCGCTTGTGGGCATTTTTACCAAATTCCATCACCAACTCCGGGACACGGTGGGCCGAAAGGGCATTGATTTCGAACGGGATTTGCAGCTCGTTCAGCAGCTTAGCTGCCTCTTCCATTAAGGGCATATCGGAGGTGCTGCCCATAATAATACTTACTTGTGGATTCATGTGGGTATGTTTAGTTTAACAAGTTGTAACATTTCGGTTATTGATGATTGCATCAAGCGTGGGGCCGTCCACCATTTTTTTAACGACCTTCCTAAAATATTATTGGGTGAAGTGTGATGTGCTAAAGGCGACCAGATTTCAGTGGACGTGGAATGGGTATGTTGGTTGTTTTGTATAGCTGGCTTGCCCGATAGGGTGGACTCCTTGGCGAAAATCCATCCCCAATTTGTATATTCACTCGTGCAATTCGTCAGGAATTTCACAATTGATGAGGTTTGTTTCTGCAAATATTCATACTTTCGCAAGGTAGTAATTTTTTGCTCCGGGACTGAGTTCTTCGTGTAGAATATGGCTGTAATAGTTTGAATTGCAGCATTTTGTCATGATAATCTTTAAGTTCCGGACAAGAATTTATTTTTTATTTGGTAGGTAATTGACAAAAATGCACGCATCATGAAACGTGTGAAACTTCACGATAAGGAATTTGAGTTGGCAATCCCCCACGAGGAGATCCAGCAAATGGTAAGGCACGTTGCGGACAATATTATTGCTGACCTTGGGGGCAAGGATAATGTTGTTTTCCTGAGTGTGCTCAATGGGTCGTTCATGTTTACTGCCGATTTGGTAAAGTGTATCGATTTTACCTGCGAGGTTTCGTTCGTGAAACTTTCCTCTTATCAAGGTACTGTTACTACCGGTATGGTAAAGGAGCTTGTTGGCCTTACAACCTCGCTTAAGGGGAAGTGTGTGGTTGTGGTGGAAGATATTGTGGATACAGGCATTACGCTCGAAAAACTATACGATCTTATTCAGAAGCACGAGCCCGAAAGGATTTGTGTTGCAACCTTCTTCTTTAAGCCTGAAAGCTATAAGAAGGCAATCAAGATTGACTATATTGGTAAGAAAATCCCCAACGACTTTGTGGTTGGCTATGGGCTCGACTACGATGAGCTGGGGAGAAACTTAAAAGATGTGTACACCCTGGTAAGCCGGTAGTATTTTTCGGCAACCCCAATACCTAAAGATTATATGCTTAACATTGTTTTGTTTGGCCCTCCTGGGGCTGGCAAGGGAACCCAGTCGGAACGGTTGATTGCGAAATACAATCTGAAGCACGTATCCACCGGAGAGTTGCTCCGCGAAGCCATTAAGGAGGGAAACTCCCTTGGTCAGGAGGCTAAAAAGTATATCGACAGGGGCGAGCTAGTACCCGACGATATGGTTATTGGGCTTATCGAAAATCTGCTTGACGTGCACCATGAGTTTAGCGGCATTGTTTTCGATGGCTTTCCACGAACCACCGTTCAGGCACGAGAGCTGGACAAGATGCTTGAAGCAAAGGGGACGGCCATTGTAATGATGATGTCGTTGGAAGTGGACTACAAGGAGCTCATGAATAGGCTAGTGGCAAGGAGCAAGTTGGACGACCGTAGCGACGATAGAAACATGTCGATTATTGAGAATAGAATTCAGGTTTACAATCGGCAAACTGCCATTGTAATTGATTACTATAGGGCTCAAAATAAATATTTGGCCATTGATGGAATGGGAACAATTGATGATATTTTCGATCGAATTGTTTCTGGAGTAGAGTCGTTTGCAAAAAAGAAGTAGGTCGGGTTTTTTTCGATATTCCTACCCTAGCTCTCTTGGATGTTACCTTGAGGACGGGTTGCAACACACAAAATATACCGCATACAATGTCATCGTCTAACTTTGTTGATTACGTAAAGATATTCTGTCGTTCGGGTAATGGGGGGCAGGGTTCTACCCACCTACACCGTGAGAAGTTCGTGGCGCAAGGTGGGCCCGATGGAGGTGATGGTGGCCGTGGTGGCCATATTATAATGAAGGGTAATGCGCAGCTGTGGACCCTGATTCACCTTAAGTACCGTAGGCACGTGTTTGCAGAAGATGGAGTATCGGGCAGCAGTGGTAGAAGTACAGGTGCCGATGGTGCGGATAGGATGATTGAAGTGCCGCTGGGTACTGTGGCCCGCGATGCAGAAACAGGTGAGGTGCTTTGCGAAATAACTTCCGATGGCGAACAAGTCGTTTTACGACCAGGTGGTAGAGGCGGTCTCGGAAACTGGAATTTTAGATCAGCCACAAACCAAACTCCTCGCTTTGCACAGCCCGGTGAAGAGGGCAGTGAAGGCTGGGTGATTCTCGAGTTGAAAATATTGGCCGATGTGGGACTTGTAGGTTTTCCCAACGCAGGTAAATCGACGCTGCTTTCGGTTATTACTTCCGCCAAGCCTAAGATTGCCGACTACGCATTTACCACATTAGAGCCGAACCTGGGCATTGTGGAGTATCGCGACTTTAAATCGTTCGTAATTGCTGATATTCCAGGAATTATTGAGGGAGCACACGAGGGGAAGGGGTTAGGCCTTCGCTTCCTGCGTCACATTGAGCGAAATTCCATGCTGCTTTTCCTTATTCCAAGCGATAGCAAGGACATAAAGCAGGAATACGAGGTGCTGCTCAACGAGTTAAAGATGTTTAACCCTGAGCTGCTCGATAAGCGACGTGTGCTTGCCATATCGAAGAGCGACTTGCTAGATGAGGAGCTCAAGAGTGAAATTGCAAAAGACCTGCCGGGTATCCCCCACATGTTTATTAGTTCAATTACAAATACCGGCATCAAGGAGTTAAAAGACCTTCTTTGGAAAGAACTTAATTCGTAAGCCATGCTTGACTATCTTATAAATCTGGATAAACAGCTGCTGCTGTTTCTTAATGGTCTCCACTCTCCCTTCTTTGACTGGGTGATGTTTTGGATTTCATACAAGTTTACCTCCGTTCCTCTCTATGCAGTGGTGGTATACTTTTTCTTTAAAAAGTTTGGGCGTACGGGTTGGATCATTCTGGTGATGACAATATTAACCGTAACCCTGTCCGACCAAATTTCCGTTCACCTTTTTAAGAATGTCTTTGAGCGTTTGCGCCCAACCCATACCCTTGGTTTGGAGCAGCTGATTCATTTAGTGAGAGATCAGCGCGGTGGAATGTATGGCTTTGTATCATCGCATGCCGCCAATACCTTTTCCTTTGCCATGTTCAGCCTGTTGGTTTTTCGAACTCGTTGGTACACCATTGCAATCCTATGCTGGGCTTTGGTAGTGTCCTACACCCGCATATACATGGGGCTTCACTTTCCTGGCGATATACTTGGTGGTGCCATTGTAGGCTCGTTGATTGGACTTTCGGTTTACACTGTCATGAGAAAACTTCCCTGCTACGAGACTTGTCCAACATAGTTGAGCTTTTCTATCCTACCGTTGTTAGTGGCTCTATAACTGCTAATTCAAAATAGGTATGCTTTGTATTAAACATCCCAATACCAATCCTTACTTTAACCTTGCGGCAGAGGAGTATCTTCTGAAAAATTTCTCCGACGATATATTTATGCTTTGGAGAGATGAGCCTTCTGTAATTGTTGGAAAACACCAAAATACGCTGGCCGAAATCAACCTCGACTTCATTAAAGATAATAGCATCAAGGTTGTTCGTAGGCTATCGGGAGGCGGTGCCGTATTCCACGATTTGGGAAATCTCAACTTTACCTTCATTGTTAATGGCGAAGATGGCAATTTGGTTGATTTTCAAAAATTTACCAAGCCTATTCTCGATGTGTTACTTACTCTTGGGATAGATGCCAAGTTCGAAGGGAGAAACGATCTCACCATTGAGGGAAAAAAGTTTTCAGGCAATGCTGAGCATGTGTATAAAAGGCGTGTGCTCCACCATGGTACGCTGCTTTTCTCCTCGAAGATGACAGACTTGAGCGATGCTCTAAAGGTGAACCCGCTCAAATATCAGGACAAGGCGGTGAAAAGTGTTCGGTCAAGGGTCACCAATATTTCGGATCACCTATCCACGTCGATGGATGTGCTCCAGTTTCGCGACCTTATTATGAACCACATTCAGGAGATGTATGGCGACGCCGTAGATTATGACTACTCCCAAGCGGATCTCACTGCCATAAATTCGCTTACCGATACTAAATACTCGACGTGGGATTGGAATTTTGGCTACTCGCCTCATTATCAACTTGAGCGGGGTATTAAAACCAGTGGCGGACATGTGGAGTTTCACTTAAACGTAGAGCGGGGAAGCATTAAGGAGATAAAGATTTACGGAGACTTCTTCAATAAACGTGATATTACGGAGGTAGAGGCACTGCTAACCGGCTGTCCTCACGATGTTGACAAGGTTACGGATCGACTTAAGGCTATTCCCTTTAGTGAGTATTTCTCAAGTATTGCCGTGGAAGAGTTTGTCCCCGGTCTTTTTTAGTCATTGTTGGTGACAACAAAAAAGCCACGGCAATTTGCTGTGGCTTTTGCTTTTATTTTGGAGCGGATTCTTTTGATTGTTCCGTCGCCGGCTCTGTGCCGTAGGCGACTCCTTCCATAATGCAGATAGGCACCTCACCATATCCACCCTTGAACTCCTTTTTGGTAAGCAGAATCATGACACCTCCAAGGTTGGCCGCCTTCTTTTTGAGCCGAATTTCGGCATTCTTTTGTGCGTCCTTAGCGCTACGCACGCTCTTAGGCGAGCGCGATTCCACCTTGCCACGAGGGAATAGGCCATCGACCTCTTCCGGCTTGTCGGTAATAATTACACTTCTGTAATCGCTAGCACTGATCATGGTGAACAGTGGTTTGTTGAGCACCTCTTGACGACCAGTGTGATAGTGAATCATCTGCACCGATTTTCTCTTTACCGTTTGTTGCTTGGCAACTCCAGTCACAAAATACTTTACATCAGTAGAAGTAAGTCCAGAAACATTTACAAGAAGTTTTTTCCCGGTAAGCATTATGATAGTGTCCGGAACCTCATTGTCTTGTGCATTTACCAGAGAGGGGCTCAAAACAAGACTGCAGAATGCAAAAAATAAAACGGTTAATGCTCGCATGGTAAATAATTTTCAGGTGGTAGATTGGCAAAAATAGCTAAATTAGAACTGTTTGCAAAAAAAGTGACTTAGTTTGTTCTGTAGGATTTGTCTTGGTGGTAACGGATTCATTTCAAAAAATTGTAAACTTGCAAACTTATTCTTGTCTCCATGCTTGGTAAAATTAATATGGCTCTGGTGTGGGTGTTGGTGGCTATAACATCCTCGGTGCTTTTCTTCGGTATAATGGTGCCCGTATGGCTGCTTACGGTCGCCTTCGACAAACGGCTTTATGTGCTGCATCGATTTTCGAGCTGTTGGGCGTTGCTCTATATTTATGGTAACCCCTTCTGGAAGGTTCGTATGCATGGACGCGAGAATATCGTTAAGGGACAACGTTACGTTGTTGTGGTAAATCACCAGTCTTCGCTCGATATTCCGCTGATGTATCGGCTTCCTCTACCCTTTAAGTGGGTGTCGAAGGCAGAAGTATTCAAGGTCCCTGTAGTTGGCTGGAATTTGTGGATCAATAGGCATATAGGAATTTCGCGTGGCAATGCCATCAGCGCACGACATATGGTAGAAAAGTGTGTGGCTTCTCTTGGTGATGGAAATTCAATTTTGATCTTTCCCGAGGGTACAAGGAGTAGAAATGGCAAAATGAACCGATTTAAGGAGGGTGCCTTTCTGGTTGCTCGCGAGGCAAGGGTGCCCATATTACCGGTGGTAGTGCACGGAACAAGCGAAGCACTACCTCGCGATGCGTTTGTTGCGAAACGAAGACAAACGTTCACCATTACGGTGCTTCCGCCTATTCCCACCGAGGTTGTCGAGCAGAAGAGCGCCGTAGAACTTTCAACCATCGTAAGGGAGCAGATGGTGGAGATTCACAAACAGTGGGTTCCGGAATACTACAGCTAGCAAGCATTTGATCATTAACTGTTAATTAGTGGTTTATAAGTTGTTGATAAACCATGAGTCCTCTTTACGCTTGTTTATACTTATATTTGTGACAGCAATTCAATAGATATGACTGCGAATTATTCGGAAGATTCAATTCAAACGCTCATTTGGTAC
>Ga0307376_10003857_pt1 | contig 13894 bp, 11 predicted proteins | sample TR2MG_FD_202536 | JGI IMG/M metagenome (GOLD analysis project Ga0307376, IMG submission 202536) | Soil microbial communities from Risofladan, Vaasa, Finland - TR-2 | ecosystem: Environmental > Terrestrial > Soil > Coastal area > Acid sulfate soil | place: Finland: Risofladan, Vaasa | collected...
CCGGATGTACCATCCTCGCCTGATGTTCCTGATGAACCGGATGTACCATCCTCGCCTGATGTTCCTGATGAACCGGATGTACCATCCTCGCCTGATGTTCCAGATGAACCACTTGTTCCATCCTCACCTGATGTTCCAGATGAACCAGATGTTCCAGCTGCTCCAGATGAACCTGATGATCCTGAAGTACCAGATGAACCTGAACTTCCACTATCTCCAGAAGACCCACTCGTTCCATTTATTCCTGATGATCCAGATGTCCCTGCTATTCCTGAACTACCAGATGTTCCTGAGCTACCAGACGATCCACTTGTTCCTGAACTACCTGATGATCCACTAGTCCCAGATGAACCTGAACTTCCACTAGTCCCAGATGAACCTGAACTTCCACTATCTCCAGATGAACCACTTGTTCCATTTATTCCTGATGATCCAGATGTTCCTGCTATTCCTGACGATCCTGAAGTTCCTGACGAACCTGATGAACCAGAACTTCCACTTATACCGCTAGACCCTGAACTACCTGATGATCCTGAAGTACCAGATGAACCTGAACTTCCACTTGAACCTGATGAACCTGATGATCCAGATGTTCCTGAATATGCTCCAAATGGTGTTATTACATAAGAAGCATGATCGCTTCCTTCATATATCCAATGAACGTGTCTTCCGCCAACTGTACATTTAACATAAACTTTAATAATAATTCTATCTGTTATATCCATTTCTACAGGGGAAGAAACATTATATTCTTTTGTATATAGAGTTGGAACTAAAGCATTAATTTCTTCAGATTCAGTTTCAAATAAGAAAGTTTCATTAGCAGTTGTATCCCTTGCATATACTTTATAAACTGCCCTTGAATCTCCAGCAGTAGACCCAACATAATGATACATGTTAAACTGCCAGGTTCCAACTGGAAATGATGCAATACCAGGAACTCCAGCTATAGTTGCATATGAATCTACAAGATATTCAACACCAGAATCTGCACAAATAGTATCTTCATCTGCTTCTGAATGTGTTACTCCTTCTGCTAATAATTCTTCGTATCCACCTATATCAGAGTCTTCGTGATGGAACCAGAAACTTGCTCCTTTACTATATCCAGATGTTCCTGAAGAACCTGAGCTGCCAGAAGTACCTGATGAACCCGAAGATCCACTAGATCCTGATGTGCCTGATGAACCAGATGAACCGCTTGTTCCATTAGTTCCTGATGTGCCTGATGATCCTGATGATCCAGATGTTCCATCTATACCTGATGTTCCCGAACTCCCGCTTGTTCCATCAATACCAGATGTTCCCGAACTACCTGATGTTCCAGCTACTCCACTTGATCCTGATGTTCCAGCTGCTCCACTTGATCCTGATGTTCCTGATGAACCGGATGTACCATCCTCGCCTGATGTTCCTGATGAACCGGATGTACCATCCTCGCCTGATGTTCCTGATGAACCTGATGTGCCATCCTCGCCTGATGTTCCAGATGAACCACTTGTTCCATCCTCACCTGATGTTCCAGATGAACCAGATGTTCCAGCTGCTCCAGATGAACCTGATGTTCCTGAACTACCAGATGTACCTCGATATATTATTATAGTTGTACCATCTATTCCATCTATTCCTGATGTTCCTGAAGTTCCCGAAGACCCGCTCGTTCCAGAAGAACCTGAGCTTCCAGAACTGCCTGACGTGCCTGACGCGCCAGAAGACCCGCTCGTTCCAGATAAGCCAGACGATCCCGACGTACCGCTTGATCCAGATGATCCTGATTCACCAGAAGATCCACTAGTGCCTGACGAGCCACTTGAACCAGATGATCCAGATGTTCCACTACTTCCTGATGAGCCACTTGTACCTGATGAGCCACTTGTACCTCCTATACCACTTGAACCAGATGTCCCGTCTGTTCCACTAGTTCCTGATGTTCCACTACTTCCTGATGTTCCGCTTGACCCAGAATCACCAGAAGATCCACTAGTTCCTGACGTGCCTGATGATCCAGAAGTACCTGATGCTCCAGAGCTTCCGCTTGTACCTGATGTACCCGATTCTCCACTTGATCCTGATGTTCCTGATGAACCAGAGCTACCACTTGACCCTGATGTGCCTGATGAACCAGATGATCCAGAAGTACCTGATGAACCAGATGTCCCTGCTGCTCCACTTGAACCTGATGTCCCGCTTGTACCTGATGTGCCTGAACTACCTGATGTTCCACTTGACCCAGAATCACCAGAAGATCCACTAGTTCCGGATGTTCCTGATGATCCTGACGTTCCTGATGCTCCAGAGCTTCCGCTTGTACCTGATGTACCCGATTCTCCACTTGATCCTGATGTTCCTGAACTACCACTTGATCCTGATGTTCCTGATGAACCACTTGACCCGCTTGACCCGCTTGAACCTGAAGTTCCTGATGAACCACTTGACCCTGATGTTCCTGATGAACCAGATGTTCCTGATGAACCACTTGATCCTGAAGTTCCACTACTCCCACTGCTTCCGCTAGTACCAGATGTTCCGGGGTCACCTTGAGGACCTTCACGTCCAGTTGCTCCAGCTAAGTTTATATCCCATTGACTGTAAGTTCCAGTTCCTATTGCTACATCTCTATCAGTAACCATTTCACCTGTAAGTGAGTTATATGAAAATACGGTTCCTTCTATAAGGTTGACAGAATCATAGGCAATGATAACTGTTTGCCCAGCCGTATATGCTAGTCCTGTATCAACTGTTAATGAAATATTACCTGTTGCATCTAATGATATTGTCGTTGTTGAATCTGTTGCATATTTATCTCCAGATGAACCGCTAGATCCAGAACTACCTGATGTTCCGCTAGATCCTGATGTTCCTGACGAACCACTACTTCCGCTAGATCCTGATGTTCCTGACGAACCGCTACTTCCGCTAGATCCTGATGTTCCTGACGAACCACTGGATCCTGATGTTCCCGACGAACCTGACGAACCTGATGAACCAGACGTTCCACTACTTCCACTTGAACCTGATGTTCCTGATGAACCGCTTATACCTGTTACTGGAAGTGGAGTGTCAATATGGCTATAGTGAGTTGATCCTTCATAATACAGAGTAACTGTTCTGTCAGTTACAGATGTTGTAGTAGCATAGAAATGAACAGATAATCTTGAAGTTGTATCAAAAGGAATATCACCTTGAACGCTTTCTACATTATATTGAACAATATCTGTATCGTTTATTTCTTCTGTTGTAGAATTGAATAATTCTGTTTCTATTCCATCATCCCATTTATATACTCTTGCAACTACTCTTGTATCACCCACAACTGAGTCAACATCTAAAAATAAATGAAAAGTCCACACACCTGCTGGAATCAATGAGAGATTTAGAACATCTGGATTAGTAATATATTTATCAATTAATACTTCTCCATCTCCAGAATTAACAATTGCCGCATCACTTACTTCTGCATCTTGTGCTGGGCTTCTTCTTAATTGCTCAAAACCAGGAATGTCTGATTCTTCCTGATGTTGATATAAAGTTTGACCTAAAGTTTGTCCTGATGTTCCTGAGCTACCAGATGACCCGCTAGTACCACTTGACCCCGAACTACCAGATGATCCTGAACTACCGGATGAACCAGATGTTCCTGATGAACCAGATGTTCCGGATGAGCCACTTGTACCATCCTCACCTGATGTTCCGCTAGTACCTGATGTTCCACTACTTCCAGATGTTCCACTTGAGCCTGAACTGCCGGATGAACCGCTTGTTCCTGTAGTTCCAGATGATCCAGAAGTACCTGATGAACCAGAGCTTCCACTTGTGCCAGATGTTCCTGAACTTCCACCTGTACCACTTGATCCTGATGTTCCTGAACTACCACTTGTACCAGAACTTCCAGATGATCCTGAACTACCACTAGAACCGGATGAACCTGATGAACCGCTTGTTCCCGATGAACCGCTTGTTCCAGATGAGCCACTTGTACCATCCTCACCTGATGTTCCGCTACTACCTGATGAACCGCTTGTTCCTGATGAACCTGATGAACCAGATGTTCCTGATGATCCAGATGTCCCTGAACTTCCGCTTGAGCCTGATGTTCCTGATGAACCTGAACTGCCAGATGTTCCTGAACTTCCCCCTGTACCACTTGATCCTGATGTTCCTGATGAACCTGATGAACCAGATGTTCCTGATGAACCTGATGAACCAGATGTTCCCGATGAACCAGATGTCCCTGAACTTCCGCTTGATCCGGATGTTCCACTGCTTCCACTAGATCCTGAACTTCCACTGCTTCCACTAGATCCTGAACTTCCTGCTGTTCCGCTAGTACCAGCTGTTCCTGAGCTACCAGATGTTCCACTAGAACCTGAGCTACCTGATGTTCCACTTGACCCAGAAGTTCCAGATGAACCACTACTTCCACTAGTTCCACTACTTCCGCTTGAACCACTCGATCCAGATGTACCAGGATCGCCTTGAGGTCCTTGAGCTCCAGTTGCACCAGCTAAGTTTACTTCCCATTGACTATACGTTCCACTTCCTATTGATATATCTCTATCGGTAACCATTTCACCGGTAGTCGGATTATATGAAATTACATTTCCTTCTATATAATTAGTAGGATCGTATGCAATAATAATTGGTTGGGCAACTGTATATGCTAGTCCTATATCAACTGTTAATGAAACATTTCCCGTTGTATCTAATGATATTGTCGATGTTGAGTCAGTTGCATATTTATCTCCAGCATCTCCGGAAGATCCACTAGATCCTGAACTACCGGATGAACCTGAGCTACCTGATGAGCCACTTGTTCCAGATGATCCAGAACTACCAGAACTACCAGATGAACCTGATGAACCAGAACTACCTGATGTTCCACTTGTTCCACTTGTTCCACTTGACCCTGATGTACCAGAACTACCAGATGACCCAGATGACCCACTTGTTCCAGATGAACCTGAGGAACCAGAACTACCAGATGTTCCTGCTTCTCCACTTGATCCTGATGTTCCTGATGAACCTGAGGAACCAGATGTTCCTGAGGAACCAGATGTTCCTGATGAACCAGATGTTCCTGATGAACCAGATGAACCAGATGACCCACTTGTTCCAGATGAACCAGAGCTACCAGATGTTCCCGCTTCTCCACTTGATCCTGATGTGCCAGAACTACCAGATGTTCCCGATGAACCAGATGTTCCCGATGAACCAGATGTTCCTGATGTTCCTTCTCCTGATGTTCCTGATGAACCGCTAGATCCTGATGAACCTGATGAACCTGATGAACCACTAGATCCACTTGTACCTGCTGTTCCACTAGTTCCTGAACTTCCTGAGCTGCCAGATGTTCCCGATGAACCAGATGTTCCTGATGTTCCTGATGTTCCACCAGTTCCACTTGATCCTGATGTTCCTGATGTTCCACCAGTTCCTGATGTTCCACCAGTTCCACTTGATCCTGATGTGCCTGATGAACCGCTTGATCCTGCTGTGCCTGATGTTCCTGATGTTCCTGATGAACCTGATGTACCTGCAACAATAGCATTATCAACATAAGTTTTAACCGCTTTTTCCGTAGGAATGGCATCATCTGAATTTCCGCTTAATGTGATATCAGTTGAAAACTCGTCAACAGAAGTTCCTTTATTGAGACTAACTTTAACACTTCCATCTTCAATATATAAACCCACGCTTCCAGTTGAGTCTGAGAGAGTCAAACCATCACTGTCTTGACCTCTTATTTCATCAAGTATAATTTTTCGTTTGTCACCGACAGGCCAATCATCAGTTAGGGTGTTACTTCCGTCTCGTTTTACAACTTCATCGCCTTTTATCCATTTCGGATTGAATGACATCTATTATAACCTCTTTTATTTAGAATACATAGAAGTTTGTACCGAGAGTGTAATCGAGTAATTGATATTATTTGTAGTAGCTATCAGAATTAGATATAACATTATCTTGTTATTGTCCAATCAAGTGTGTAGTTTATTGACTCTATAAGAGCTGAGAAAAAGATGTCAAATCCGTTAACTGTTTTATTGTATGCAGTAAATGAATAAGTTGATGGTGGAAAATCTATATTATTTACAAGCATAGCACTAATTCTATAGTTAATATCAGGTTCAGCAGTTTCAAATATAATTGAAACAGTTGAAACTCCAACACCGACAGATATACTACCTCCTGTTGCTGAAGCTCCGCTTGTGCCGGATGAACCTGAACTACCACTAGATCCCGATTTACCTGAACTACCCGAAGTTCCTTTGGACCCTGAAGTACCACTTGTTCCTGGTTTGCCTGAAGGACCTAAACCACCGCTAGTTCCGCTTGTACCTGATTTACCTGATGAACCTGAAGTACCGGATCTACCTGAGCTACCTGAAGTTCCGCCCGTACCTGATGTTCCACTACTTCCTGATGTTCCGCTTTTACCTGATGTTCCTGATATTCCGCTAGTTCCTGATGTGCCACTTGATCCTGAAGTTCCAGTTCTGCCTGATGAACCTGATGAACCTGATGAACCTGATGAACCCGATGAACCATCTCCTGATGTTCCAGAAGATCCACTTGATCCTGAAGTTCCAGATGAGCCGTCTCTTCCACTTGATCCTGAAGTTCCAGATGAGCCGTTTATTCCACTTGATCCTGAAGTTCCAGATGAACCTGGTTTACCTGGTTTACCTGAAGACCCTGAAGACCCTGAAGACCCTGAAGACCCAGAAGAGCCTGAAGCACCACTCGATCCTGATGTGCCAACAATAACAGAATCAACATAAGCTTTAGTCGCTTTTTCCGTAGGAACCACACTATCTGAATTTCCTGATAAACTTCCGTCATTTGAAAATTTATTTACTCCAAGTCCATACTTTAAAGATAATTTTCCTTCGTCATTATCTATATGAAGAACAGTATTTTCTGCAGTATCTGTAATAGTCAAACCGTCAGAATTCTGTATTTTTAATTCATCTAATATAATTTTTCGCTTGCCTTTAATATCCCCAGTCAGGATATCGCTTGCATCTTTTTTTGCGACCTCATCTTTTTTTGCCCATTTAGGATTATATGACATTTATTATAACCTCTTTAATAGAATACTTGGTCTAATCTAATATACCTCCTACTTTGTATCATAAGGCATTTTGTTTTACCCTAAATTTTAAGTATTATAGTATGAAGAAATTCGTACCATCACTTACAAGCGTAAGAGCTTGATTCAGCGTATCAATTGTAAATGAACTAGCACCATCAATCGTTCCAGGAGAAGTAGAAACAATTACATCGCCCCCTGAAGTTATTTTCTTGACAATAATTGTACCATTGGAAGTTTCAATCAAGTCAACATTTACATCTCCAGCTGTTGTGTCTACTAGCAATACATCACCAGCTACTGCGGTTGTATCTGTATATACATATCTTATGTTGGTTAGAGCATTAATGCGTGTATCTGTGTAAGTATTTGCAGAAATCAGTGTTGCTGAACCAACACCATCAGCATACGCATTAGCAGTTATTAACGTAGCAGCATCTCCAGCATCAGCATATATCTCAGCAGCTACTAATGTAGTGGCATCCGCAGCATCAGCATACGCATTAGCAGCTATTAATGTAGCGGCATCTTGGGTATCAACGTATGTTTTGATAGCATATTCTGTTACCAATGCTGAAGTTGACTCATCGCTTAATGTTGTATCATTTGAAAGATCATTAACTGATACTCCATTTTCCAGAGCAACACCATTATCATTAATTGTCATAACTATTGCTGCAACAGCAGGTGCGGCACTGATATAAATTGAATGAGCAGTTTGGTCAATATTAATATATGTCGCTCCTGCTGTATCAAATCTATCCTCTGTAGTATTCCACCAAGGAACATTATTTGATACTGGGGCATCTTCTCTTGTTGCAACAGCTTGAAGATTTCCAATTTCACCAATTCTAAAGGTATCTGTATTTTCATAGAATAGGAACTGATAATTTGTTAATGATCCACGATCAATTTCAAAACCAGCATAACCTTTTGTTACACCAGGTCCAACTTCGCCGTAGTTCATTACAATCAGATTGTCTGATGTGGTTACTTCTTGGTTATGAACAACCCAAGCTGTACCGTCAACAAACAGATCTCCAGTTACAACCATATCCTTATATACTGTGATAACTGTGGTTTCAATTAGCATCTGAGTGTCATTGCCAGCTGTAAGTGTTATTTGATCTGTAGTTTGATCAAGAACAATTGTGGTATCTGCAGAAACACCCAATGTCATTGAGGTTAATCCACCGGAGATTTGTGTATTTGCACCAGCGGCTAATAAGAATGTATCCGCTGTTTGATTCAATACTAATCTTGAATCTCCAGAAACTCCAACTTGTTGTGAAACAGCTGTATGGTAACCAACCTGAACTCCATCCGCAACCATTTCAATATAACCAACCGCAGTTCCATCGTCAACAACTTGCACATAGGAATCATCTTGGCTTATTATATCACTTCCTGCATCAACATAAGTCTTTACTGCTTTTTCTGTTGGTACAGCGTCATCTGAATTTCCAGCTAACGTTCCATCAGTTGAAAATTCATTTACAGATGTACCATTTTCAAGTGTTAATCCATCAGAATCAATTCTGGCTCTTTCAACGCTTTCCGTTACATAAGTTGACGCTGCTATATAAGTGACTTTTATATCAGTTTGATATACAAAAATTGTCTGAGACCCGCCAGCATTTGCATCAACCCTTAGATCTAGAGCTGAAACAGCTGACCAAGTCCAAGTTCCAGGTGCTTGACCATCATTAGTAATATCTTTCCAACTAGAGTTATAAGGACCAGCACCAGGTGGATTTGCACCAAGAGTTACTGAATATGAAGATCCTGGAGTTGCACCGTTAAAATACGGTTGTAGTGTTAAAGTACCACTACCAGAGTATCCGTAAACTGCACGTACCTCAACCTTAGTAATAGTACCGCCCTGATCTGTGCTAGTATTAGCATTATTAATCGAAGTCTTGATGTTGACAGGGAGAGCGAGTGGATTATCCGCTGTCGCATAAGTTGTAGTACTATTACCATCAACCATATTACCAGGATTAGTCCAAGTAGATGTTCCGTCTTGAGAACCCCAGTAGAATGTACCTGTAGCACTACTTCCTGGTACTTCAACTAATCCTTCTGTTTTTATTATTACTGCATCAAGAGAGGTAGTATCAAAACATTCTACACTTGAGTATCCTTCATAAATTTTAGAATGATCTATAGCTAAAATTTCGCTATCAGTATATGCATTAGCAGATACTAATGTAGCAGCATCTCCAGCATCAGCATACGCTTCAGCAGTTATTAATGTAGTGGCGTCTGCAGCATCAACATAAGTTTTTACTGCTTTTTCTGTTGGTACAACATCATCTGAATTTCCAGCTAATGTCCCATCAATTGAAAATTCATCTACAGATGTACCATTTTCAAGTGTTAATCCATCAGAATCAATTCTAGCTCTTTCAACACTTCCAGGTACATAAGTTGGAGAAGAGGATGTAACTCTTATTTCAATTTTACTGACGTATACAACATCACCTGCGTTTCTACCTTGAGCTCTAATTTCAGCATCCATAGAGGTAACATCTGCCCAAGTCCAAGTAACAGGAGCATTAGTATCATCTGTAACATCAACCCAATTACTCCAACCAGGAACCATCGTTGGGAAAAGATTTTGCCAATCTCCATCTCCTCCAGGAAATTTTGGTCTAACCCCTGTGAAGCCGGTTGCACCAGTATAATAATTATATCCTCTTACTTCTACTTTAGTGATAGTTTCTGTCCTAGATGATGGAACATTATTAGTATTATTTACCTGGTAATAAAGTTCCAGGCCACCTAATGCAACTATAGTAGCATATGTTGCTATATTTCCATCAACCATGTTTTCCGGATCAGTAAAATCTGATGTAGAGTAATTGGTGTAATAGAAAACTTCAGTTGTAGAATCACCTAGAGGACCATCAACTAATCCTTCTGTTTTTATTATTACTGTATCAGTAGAGGTAGTATCAAAACATTCTACACTTGTATATCCTTCATAAATTTTAGAATAATCTATATCTGAAATTTGACTATTGGTATAAGTCTTAATAGCATGTTCTGTTACCAATGCTGTAGTTGAATCATCAGCCAATGTTACATCATTTGAAAATTCATTTACAGATGTACCATTCTCTAATGTAATTCCTGAAGAATCGGCTGTTAACTTAGCAATTGCTCCAGAAAGAAGTATGATAGTATTAGCTGTTTGGTCAAGACTAACTAACTCTCCCCCAGAAACACCCAAACTCTGATTATCGGCTTGAAGATTAAGAATCTGTGACGAAGAAATAAATGCTGATATTGCTGTATCTGAGATTACAAATCTTCCTGCTCCCGAAGATTTACCTAGTCTTATACTTGAAGATTCAGAATCAAAGTATGCAACCTGAACTGCATCTGCAACAATTTCAATATAGCCAGTAGAAGTTCCATCATCGACAACTTGCACATAGGAATCACCTTGACTTATTATATAAGTTCCTGCCAAGACTTGTGCATCGACATATGTCTTTACTGCTTTTTCCGTAGGAACTGCCGTATCAGAGTCACCAACAAGTGTGCCATCTATAGAAAATTCATCAATCGTTGCACCAGCTGGAAGTTCTAGTGTAGTAAAAGCCCCTGTGTCTGGGGCGGAACTTCCGATTGGTTGCGGACTGGCGAATAAGTTTGCAGTAGTAATCTGCTTTGTCGTTCCGGTCGAAGACATTGTTTGATCTAAAACATCTACAATTGGAATGACACAAGTGGCATCAGCTTGCGTTAATACATCTAGCGATGTTATTCTTTTGTCTTTTACTGTCATCTTTATACTCTACCTTTTACCCCTGACATTTTATTTTATTGATCGTCCAAAAGTCTTAAAGAACTACCGCCGTATAGATCATTTAACTTGGTACCCATAAGGACATGATCTGTTGCTTTGTACTTTCTTAGAGCGGCTTCTAAAAGGTTGAGTTTTTCGATGAATTGATAAGAAACATTCACTATCTCTATTTCAATATGTTCCGGATCATTTTTGTCTTCTAATTCATTAATTAGAATTGAAAGCGATCCGAGAGCACTTTTCAGAGATTCTGAGTTTAACTCATTAAGAAAGTTAACTACTGTGTTGAGTCTTGACATTTTTTGCTCCCCATTTTAGTTAAAATTTTCGTTAATCTAGGTCGAAAATTTGCAATAGTCTATATCCTTACACGGTTTATTCTAGAATTTTTAATCTTGTATAATATAATTTATCGTTAAAGTATTTATTGGAAAATAAACTCTAACGGTGTCTCCGGCGTCCCTAATTTCCACATTAGAGGGGATGACTTGAGAATCTGTTGAGTCATCAAACCAAGAACTTATATAAGCGCTAGGTCCGCTCAATGTTGTTACGTCAACATCATAGAAATAATCTCCTGATGTAGCGTCTAAAGTCCAACTTGAAATTTGTCCTGAAATGTTTTTGTTTAAATCTTCCCAAGAAGACTCAAATCCAAAATAGAATTTATCAGTTTCGCTTTCATATACAATACGTCCTTGATCTCTTTCTTGGTCATGTACTGGTAAATTAACCGCACCGCTTACATAATATTTTAAATACTGACGTTCGTTGGATGTGTACCCAACTTCTGGGTCATAGTCATAAAGAGCAGTAATATTATGAGGGGATAAAAGACTGGTTTTTACAACCTTCAAAAGAAGATAAGTGGAGCCGGCACCTATAAGGCCTCTTTCACTTGGTTGAAGAATTTTTATATTTGCTTGGGGTGCTGGTCTTTGTTTTGCATATTGATAATCTAAAACTACATAACAGTTTCCGCCTGGGAATGTAATGTCAGGCGGTGTCACCCATTGATCATCATCTGTAAAGTCGACTGTGTGTTCTGCGGTAATGTTAATGAGAACATCATCTTTAATTGCATACCCAGTTTGAACAATTACAGTATTGATGGATGTTGCGTCTTGGACCACTTGCATCGAATTAACGGTCAACATTCCTTCAGTACCCTGTGTAGCGATCTCTGTCAGTCTATTTACCACATTACTATTATAGGAGGCAAACGGATCGACCACCCTCTCCTGACTAGGAATTGTGCTTGCCATTAGATAATTTCTCCTTACTATTTATATGCTCTATTTTGGTATAAAAATTGCTGTAGGATCATCACCGGATGATTTATATTATGTTCTAAAATTTTATTATTGTTGGATACTTACCGAAAATAATTTGGGTAAACAGTTAGTGTCTATATATATAAATAACCGAAGGGATGCTTTGGTTAATGTTTTTGAGGATATTAGATAAGGATGTGGGGCGCTCCTACATTTAGAAGCACCCCATAACATTTTCATTAACTTACCATAAATAATTAGTTGGTAATTTTTCATAAGTTTGTTCTAAAAATTATAGGATGTTAGTTATAAACCTTGTATATGAGAAGTTATCTCTTTAAAAGATGGACTCACTGAATTAATTTCTATTACCTTCCAACCAGCTTGCCTTAACTTATAATTTTTATTTGGATCAACAGCCATCTCTTGATTATGCCAGAATGTTTTTGGAAACTGAATAACAATTTTTAACACAGGGTCACAGAAGTCGGTAATAAAGTGAAATCTTAAAATATTATCAATTGTACGATGCTGAACAGTATAATCTTTTTGAATATTAGTAAAATATACTCTTAAGTAATCAAGTATTCTATTTTTACTTCTTGCCATTATATCTTTACTTTCATCTTTTTCTTTTTTTAACAACATAGACAAATCAATTTCATCTTCAATCTCTGGTTCATCATTATCAACTATAACTTCTTCAATTTTTTCATCTGGTAATTCAACCTCTTCTTCAAACTTACTCATTTCTTTTTCGACGAAAAGAACTTTTTCTTTTCCATATTTAGAAGAAGCATTAAATTCTTCAGAAGATAAAGGTGCATCTGGAAAACGAAGTTTATACTCATTATATTTGATGTTATGAGTTCCCAGATGTCGAGGTGATATTACAAGATATGGTTTCCCGCAGATTTGACAAACTACTTTTCCATGTTCATTAAACATAGGATATGAATATTCGCTCATTGAAATTCTCCTTAATTATAATTAACCCATTTATATTTTGTTCTTAATTTGGAGGTATGATACATTGTATGATTTAAAAATAGACCCAAAATTGCCACATCACTATTTAATTTCAGTAGGCGTAAGAACTATGAAATCAAGTACGCCCGGAAAAATATTTTTAAAGCACGGACCCTTGAAATTTACAAACAATGATGTTGAAAGACTTCAGGATGCATGTTTAATAAGCAAGGATAAATTATTTCCAACATCAAGCAGACAAGCAGGGGAAATGTTTGGTGTAACAGATGTAGTTCATGATATATGGGGTATGTGTGTGGCTGCAGCAGCAAATGAATGTACAGTTCATCATTTTTCTTCAGACTCACCATTTCCTGATGATTTTTGGGAAGAATTTGTTAACCGAGCAAATACAAACAAATTTGAAATGGAGAAATTAAATGAGTCAAAAATTAGAGCAGGTGGATTCGTTTAAAGATGATTATGAAAAATTCAGAAATTTCTACCCAGTAGTCATTCACTTTGAAAGTATAAACTTCCCAAGTGTTGAGCATGCTTATGTGGCAGCAAAATCAACAGACATCTTCTTCAGAAAGAGAATCGCAGAGTTGCCTGCCGATCAAGCTGGTAAAGCAAAAATTATGGGTAGAAAAGTTTTTATTAGACTCGATTGGGATATGGTTAAGATTGCTTATATGAAAAGATTCTTACATCAAAAATTTGCCTATGATGAATTTAGAA
>Ga0307376_10003860_pt1 | contig 13884 bp, 11 predicted proteins | sample TR2MG_FD_202536 | JGI IMG/M metagenome (GOLD analysis project Ga0307376, IMG submission 202536) | Soil microbial communities from Risofladan, Vaasa, Finland - TR-2 | ecosystem: Environmental > Terrestrial > Soil > Coastal area > Acid sulfate soil | place: Finland: Risofladan, Vaasa | collected...
TAATATATCTCCAGAGGCCTCCGTCAGTTGAGATAACCATGGCGTAATTAACGTCTTTCTCAACTTCTCCTATTGACAGTGTGCGGGGATTTCCGGAGTTTATCTCATCTGCCGGGATAAATTCATAGTATATCCCGTAATCGAGCATCAGCAGCATAGAATTGTCAGAAGGGTCATCCTGTATTGCAAAAAAACCTTCAGAAGCATTATAGGTTTCCATGTAATGCATATGCGGGTCTGGAAGAATGCGTCTGTACTGTTCCCTGTAAGGAGTGAAGCTGATTCCTCCGTGGAAAAAGACCTCGAGATTGGGCCAGACCTCATGAAGGTTTTGCTTCCCTGTTGCCTTAAGGATATATCTTATCAGGACCAGGTACCACGACGGCACTCCAGATATGCTTGTAACATTCAGGTTAACTGTGGTTTCGGTGATCTGCTTCATTTTTTCCTCGAAATCCTCTATGAGTGCTATCCTGGCCGGCGGAGTACGGATAAGTTCAGAATAGATGGGTGCGTTTTCGATTAGAATAGCTGAAAGATCACCGTAGAGTGACTCATTGCTGTAATTATTCACCTTGTGACTTCCACCGAGTACGAGCCCTTTTCCTTTAAATATCTCTGTTTCGGGATTCAGACTTGTATAGATTGCAAGAGAGTCTTTGGCACCGCGGTAGTGTGTGTTTTCGAGGGACTCTTTTGTTACCGGAATGAATTTGCTTTTAGTACTTGTTGTACCTGATGATTTTGCGAACCATTTGACCTCGCCTGGCCAGAGAAGGTTTTTTTCACCTTCACGTAACCGGTTTACATATGGAATAAAATCCTCATAGGTCTGCAGTGGAACTCTCTCGCGGAACCGGGCTTCAGAATCAACGGACCGGTAACCGTGATCATTTCCCCAGGCAGTGTCCTGACTGTTTGAAATAAGGCGGAACAAAGTCTCCTGCTGTGTCTCTGCAGGGTATTTCCTGAAGAGCTCTATCTGATGTAGTCTTTTGGTATTAAACCAGTTAATGATTGAGGGGATGAATGACATGAAACCCGATTTGTAACAAAGATAGTCAAAGAAGCAATAATCTTAACGGAAGATATCATTCAGGACCCTGAGCGAGCGGATACGTCTCATGCCGGGAAGATGAAGCCTGTAATACCTTATGATCTGATCGAGGAACAATGTACGCTCAGTACCTGAAATCAGGAGAGACGGAAGTTCGTCAACAGAATATTCAAGGAGTCTGTTGAGGTAATCTGCACTTTTTGGTTCAAGAAAATCAGGATGCAGGGGAGCCGAAGGAACAAACTGACCGTTAAGCATATCAAAATAGCTGCCCTTCTCTTTAGTGGATGAAGGGCCAATACCGGCATAAGAAGAAAGATTCACAAGAAACCAGATATGGAAGTTGCTGACACCCTGTGTCATTTCATCAAGAGCCTTCACGGAAGATTCAATAAACGAAAAGAGTCTGTGGTTTACGTCCTCCTCACGGATTATTGCATACAGGATCTCGCTGATAAACAGGGATATGGTACTCTTAAATATATCTATTGGTATATTTACCGGGGTGAAACTGAGATTAATCTCTTTAAGACTATGTATCTCCCTGGCCTCACGGTAATAGATTTCCAGGTCGAATAAATAGAGGGGTTGGAAATAAAGATACCGGTTTTTTCCTTTTTTTGCCGAGAGACCTTTGACCATTACCGAAAGTCTTCCGTATTCCTCCGTATAAAAACGGGCAATAAGACTGTTGTCTGAATGCCGTATGTGATTGAGGAGAATGGCTTTCGTTTTGACTATCATTACATGTGGCTTGTTGTTCAAATGTATTAAAGTTTCCGGACAGATCAGGGAGACAGACCAAAGAGTTAAAAATTTGTATATTTACTTCTTAACTTCTCTGTATGAATTCAGATTCCAAAGATCAGCTTCTCAGGCGGATGGCACGTCTTGCCCGTCAGAACAAGGAGCTGGAACTCCATATTAAAAAACTGGGACGTGAAAGAGACGCTCTTCTGAATGATAATGAACGTTTCAGGGTCCTTCTCGAAAAACACAAGCTCCATGCTGAAAGAGGCGAAGAGGCGGAGCAGTCTCTGAAATTCAATATGGTTACCGTTCTGTTTGCAGATATCCATGGCTTTGCCAAGCTGATTGAGGATATGGATTCGGCACTATTAATGGATGAACTGGATGAGATACTTTACGAGTTTGACAGGATAGTCGGCAAATACCATATTCAAAAGATCAAGACTATTGGTGACAGTTATATGTGTGCAGGGGGTATCCCGGCAAAAAATATCACCAACCCTGTTGATGTGGTCATGGCTGCAATTGAGATGAGGAATTATCTTGATATTTACGAAACATCAAAAAGAGGCTTTGACAAGGTTTGGGAACTTAAGATAGGGATTCACACCGGCCCCGTGACGGCATCATTAACCGGCAAGAAGAAAGTGGCTTATGATATTAAGGGAGAGACTGTTAATACTGCAAGCAGGATTGAAGCGGTATCTGAAAAGGGGACCATTCTAATTTCAGTAATGACCTATGAACTGGTAAAAGAGTTTTTCAGATGTGAATATTTCGGGAAACTACCGGTGAAATATACCGGAGATCTACAAATGTACCAGGTAATGGGATTATTGCCGGAGCTTTCAGCCGACATCCTTGGGAACGAACCTAACAGTTCATTCAGGACTAAATTCGGGTTGATCCAGTTTACCGATATTCAGGAGATCATTCTTGATAAGCTTGAGAAAGAACTTCCTGATTTTCTTCATTATCACAACGTAAAACATACTGTTGATGTAGTAACTGAGGTAGAGCTTATCGGATGGACTGAGGGTTGCAGTGATGAGGAGATACTCCTGCTTAAAACTGCCGGGCTCTTTCATGATGCAGGCCACACGGTTTCTTATGACGGCCATGAGCAACATGGGACCTATCTGGCAAGACAGATGCTCCCGGAGTACGGTTATACCGGTGAGCAGATTGAAATGATCTGCAGGATCATTATGTCAACCCAGCTGCCACCCAGACCCACTAACCTTCTTGAGGAGATTATTTGTGATTCAGATCTTGATTATCTAGGCCGCAGCGATTTTATTCCTGTCTCAAATACCCTTTTTGAAGAGCTGAAAGCGCAGAACAAGATCACAAAACTGAATGACTGGAACAAACTTCAGGTAAAGTTCATATCAGGCCATCAGTATTTCACTGCCACTGCACGAAGTCTTCGTGAGGTGAATAAAAAATTGCAGATAGAGCGTATTAAGAGCCTTATAACTGATGACTGATCAGCTGATGATGAGCAGCTTGATGACTTTTGCCATTGTCCCGTCACCGTTGCTTGTAAAAATCAGGTAAACACCTGTATTTACGCGGTTTCCACGGTAATTCTTTAAATCCCACTGTGCCTGGCCTCCGTTAGAGGTTGTTTCAAATACGAGGTTCCCGTTTATATCGGTGATTTTTACCCGGGAACCCTCTATAAGTCCTGTAACTGTTACAGGTCCGTCAAAGTCTTCTCTTACAGGGTTCGGAAACACGTACATTCCGGAATAGTCGTTTTTACCTGCTGTTGCATCGCCCCTGAAAGTGATAATGCCTGACGATGTGCCGAACCAGACTTCACCCGACTCATTGTTAATACTGATCTTTACTATATTGTCAGACAAAATAGGGCTGTTGCCGGAGCTGAAATTATATATCTGGCTTTTCCCGTCTTCTGAGACGAGGTATGCTCCTGAGCTCATGGTGCCGAACCACTTACGGTTTGCCCCGTCAACGGCTATCGATGTAATAGTTTCTGTTCCAAGCAAGTAGTCAGCAAGTCCCGATCCATCATTTCTGGGTACTTTAATTCTGGTAGCTTTGAGATCAGAATCAAATACTTTTCCCGGAGTATAATATACTGCCGGCCCCATGTCAGTTCCCACCCAGATATTACCGTCCTTATCACGGGCTGCTGAAAAAAGACTGTTCATCACATGGCCTTCATTATCTTCGACCTGGAGCATGAGATACCTGTCATCTGAAATGTCACCGGTATTTACACCGGGGTCATAGACCAGAATACCATGACCTCTCGGCAAAGTTGTCCAGATGAAGTTATTATCATCGATTACCAGATCACCTGTGACAGGCACATTAAGATTAACGACTGTTGAGACCCATGTACCGTCTGTTTTCAGAACTTTGAGGTTTCCGCTGACACCGGACTGTGCTATCCAGAGGTTTCCCATTCTGTCAAATGCAAGACCGCAAATCCTTGTGTAGTTATCACCCGGAATAATGCTTGACAGCGGGGAGTTATACTGGTTGAAATTGTTTATCAGGGTATTGTCTTTGAATTCATACAGTCCGTTGCCCCATGAGGATACGAAATAGTGGTCAGGATCTGCCGGGTCGGCTACCACACGCAATGCATCCCTGTCATTGGGACCATACAGAATATTGCTTATCCATTCCCTGCCTGAGTTGATGAAGACCTGAAGAGGTCTGTAAACATTACCCCAGGCATTGTCAACAGTGCCGCCGGTGACATAGGCTTTTGTGCCTGCAAAAAAGATATCGGTGACATTATTGGTATAGGGTCCGGGAAGAGTATGATTGATAAAGGTTGAAAAATTGGTAGTCGAAACCAGTCCCACAGAAGCATCGGCAATCCACAGGGCATCGTTGAAGGTTAGCGTGTTCTGAGGCTGGGGGGAAGCCCAGCCATAAGTGGTTATCTCTTTCATAAGACTTCCTTCATCGGAGAATAGTGCTATGGATGATGTGAGTGCAACTGATATTCCTGGCTGTGCAGGATCCACAGATCTTATTTTTGTATCCTGACGGGAAAAAACCAGTTCTGCCGGCTGTCCCGGGATTATACGGAATAGCGAGTCTGGCAGGGATGCCTCACCTGGTTTGTTATAGAAAAGAGCTGTGGCGGTTGCCGATATTTTATCATATAGTGCATCGGGCATAAGCAATCCATCAAGTTTATCCCAGTTTCCGAAGTAGGAAAGCCCTGTGCGGGTCCGGGGAGCTGAGAAGATTCCTTTTGCAGTTGCAGCATAAATTCTTTCGTTGAAAAGAATTGTTTCGAAAACTTCGTTGGTGTTTCCATCAGGTCCCGGCCTCCATGTATCAGCAACATATCTTCCCTTTGCATCAATCACAACAATCCCGAAGCTGCCAGAAAGAAATGCGAGATTGCCGCTGACCGATATGTTGTAGATCTCTTTTAGACCGGGGATATATTTATTCCTGATGTCCGGGATATTGGTTATAATGCCTCGCTTAACAAGATCCACGTCAGTGTTACGATAGACAATGATAAGAGACTCTTCCTGTTCTGACCAGCCAATAGCGCTTATTCCTGTTTCGGTAAGACCATTGGCCTTTGAAAGCTTTGATAATGTGTTGGTTTGTGTATCAACAACCAAAAGGGATGCCCCGGCAGATGAATACAGGTTATCATCACCGGCTGCCAGATAATAGGAAGACGAATATGAAAGATGATCCTGCCATGATCCTACAGGCACCTGTCCCGGGGAGCGGAACCATGTACACAGCAGAATGATTGCCGTTATCGTATATCTCCTCATCTTGCCTAAAACAGATTACTGTTAAATTATTTTGACGGTGTATGTTCAGAGAGAAATTTCAGAAGGCCGGCAAAAGCACGTGCACGGTGAGATATTTTGTTCTTCTCCGGCAGCGGCATTTCTGCAAATGTCAGGTTGTACTCTTCAGCCATAAAAACAGGGTCATAGCCAAAGCCTTCAGAACCTTTTCTTTCCTCTATTATTCTGCCGTTTACTGTTCCCTCAAAGAGATATTCAGTGTGGTCATAAATGAGGGCAATCACTGTTCTGAATCTGGCGTTCCTGTTTTTCAGTCCTTCCATAAGACCCAGCAATTTAGTGATGTTTGAAGATGAGTCTTTGTCTTCACCAGCAAATCTTGCGGAGTGCACTCCGGGAGCTCCATCCAGTGCCTCAACCTCCAGCCCTGTGTCGTCTGCAAAAACATTCATTCCAGTTCTTTTGTGAACAAACCGGGCCTTGAAAAGAGCATTTTCTTCAAGGGTTTCCCATTCCTCAGGAATTTCCTCAGTGATATTAACATCGGCCAGGCCTGCAAGTTTTGTTCCCGGATTTAGGAGACTGCTTATCTCCCTTATTTTATGTCTGTTGTTTGTGGCAAAGATCAGTTCCATAGGTGGGGTTTGGTACTGACAAAATTAATCATTGGAAATTCACTATGCCGGGGAGTAATGATAAATCACTGAAATAAAAGATTATTTTTGTGTAAACCAGCCTCTAAGAACCACAAATGGCATTAAGTTCACTTAATAAATACAGGGCATTGATCTTCATCCTGTCTGTGATTTGTGATTTGCCGTTTTCTGTCGTAACCGGCACAGCCGGTCAAAACAATGAGGGCCCTGGAGGAATAGCGGGTATATACCTGTACAGTTCTGGAGAAAGAGTGGATACGGTAAATAGTAAGGCAAAATTCAAATACCATGAAGGGATTGTATTTGAGATGTCAGTTGCAGACGGACTGGAATACAGATATTTTCTTGAGGGATCTGACAAGAGATGGACGGAGTGGAGCACGCGCAGCTACAAGGAATACACAAACCTGGATCAGGGTAAATATACTTTTTCGTTCCAATACCGCAGAAATGATCCGGCAGAAACAGGAAAAGGATCATTCACTTTCAGGATCATGGTTCCCTGGTACCTGTCAGTGCCTGCTAAAGTGTTTTATCCTCTTCTGCTCCTTGCTATAATAGCTCTGATGAGACGGCGGACTCATCTCCTGTTCAAGGAGCGGCAGCAGAGGCTTGAAGAGCTTATCGCCGAGCGCACTGAAGAGCTGCAGCATGAGAAGGAAAAGTCATACAATCTGCTCGCTAATATGCTTCCCAGGGGCACGGCTGAGGAGATAATGTCAAAAGGCAAGGCAGCAAAAACAAAGTATAATTTTGTTACTGTGTTATTCTCAGATATTCAGGGCTTTACGAGAATAGCTGAAGAGATGAACCCAGAGGTTCTCATTGATGAACTTGACAGGTTTTTCTTTCATTTTGACTCTGTGGCTGAGAAATACAGGATTGAGAAGATCAAAACTATCGGTGATGCATACATGTGTGCCGGAGGAATACCCGAGCGTAACAGGACCAATCCTGTTGAGGTTGTGCTTGCCGCGCTGGAGATGCAGAGATACATGCAAACGATAAGGGAAGATCCTGCAAATAGTGCTGCAAAGTTCTGGGACATAAGAATTGGAATACATACAGGGAAGGTAATTGCGGGTGTTGTGGGTCACAAGAAGATGACCTATGATATCTGGGGTGACACTGTAAATACCGCGAGCCGGATGGAGTCTTCGGGCGAAGCAGGTAAAATCAATATCTCCGGGACAACGTATGAGTTTGTCAAAGAGTACTTTACCTGTTTTTATCGTGGAAGAATGCCTGTTAAATACAAAGGCGACCTGGACATGTATTTTGTCACAGGAATTCAACCGGAGCTGTGTGAGGCTGATGGCACGCCGAACAGAAGGTTTTTAACGAAAATAGAGATGATCCGCATTATCGATATTGAAGAGCATGTATTCACAAAATATTCTGAGAATGCATCCCCGGATCTCTTCTTCCATAATCCTGATTATATCAGAAGTGTCTCTCTCCAGGCTGAATTGCTGGCCAGAGCTGAAAATCTCGATGATCAGGAGTATATCTATCTTCGACTAGCATCTGTATTTGTTTTTTTTGGGTATGTCTTTGACTATCAGAAACCTTTGGAGGCATCCAGGAAAAGGGCGGAGGAGATCTTTACCGTTTACGGATTTGACCAATCTGCACTGGAAGCTGTTATTAAAATCATCAATTCTGCATTTTCTGCAGAACAGGATTCCGCTGCAGGGAGAGTATTGCATGACGCAGTATATGACTTTTGCGGCAGGGTTGATTTTCCGGCAATGGTTGATAAGCTTTACCAGGAGGAGAAGGCATACGGAAAAGTGAATGATCCGGAGGTGTGGTTCACGGATTTGGCAAAGCAAATGGCTGATAATAACTGTCTTACAAACACGGGCAAAATGCTTCTGTCGGTCAACAGGGAGGAGCAGGCAAATGTTCTCAGGGCGTTTTCCGCAGAGAGACTCGGCCATATTTAAAATCATTTGGAACTTTATTATAAAAGAGTACTTTTGGACAAACCAAATTGGTATAGTCATGGTAAATCTGGACTGGAACAACCTGCCTTTCGGCTACATAAAGACCAATTACAATGTCAGAAGTATTTTCCGCAATGGGAACTGGAGTAAACCTGAGGTTTCTGACTCGGAATATATAAACATACATATTGCTGCCACCGGGCTTCACTATGGTCAGGAGTCATTTGAAGGACTTAAAGCGTACAGGGGCCGTGACGGAAAAATAAGACTTTTCAGGTGGGAAGAAAATGCAAACAGACTGATTTCTTCGGCAAACGGGATAAAGATGGCACCTGTTCCCGTGGACCTTTTCAGGGAAGCTGTTTTTACAGCTGTAAGCCTTAATAAAGAGTTTGTCCCGCCGCATGGTTCAGGGGCTTCATTATATATCAGGCCGCTGCTTTATGGTAGCGGTGCCGAAGTAGGTGTAAAACCTTCAGCTGAATATACCTTCATAGTTTTTGTGACTCCTGTGGGACCATATTTCAAGGGTGGAGTTATGCCGGTGAACATGTTGATATGCAGGGACATTGACCGTGCAGCACCCCTCGGTACCGGAAATATAAAGGTAGGAGGAAACTATGCCGCCAGCATGAGAGCAATCGTGAGAGCCCGGGAAGAGGGTTATGGCAATGCACTTTTCCTCGATGCAAGGGAGAAGAAGTATATCGATGAATGCGGTCCGGCCAACTTTTTCGGTATAAAGAATAATACATATATTACTCCTCTTTCAACATCTATTCTTCCTTCGATAACAAACAAAAGTCTCATCGCGATAGCTGAAAAAATGGGGATGAAAACAGAGAGGAGAAAAATTCCTATTGAGGAGCTTTCTGAATTTGAGGAGACAGGGGCTTGCGGAACTGCGGCTGTTATTAGTCCTATTGCCAGGATTGTGGACCCTGACACTGGAAAGATCTATGAATATTGCAAGGACGGAAAGCCGGGACCGGTTTCACTAAGGCTGTTTAACAAACTGGTTGGAATTCAGTACGGTGACGAGCCGGACGAATTCGGCTGGATGACCGTTGTTGATTAGTAAATAGCTCTTATAACTGTAATGGACAGTATCACAGCTGTTTAGTAAAAATATCGGGGCCATCTGAAGGAAATGCCCGATTGTGTACTATTTTTGACACAAATTTTTCATTGTGACAAGAGCCAAGGGCGGTATATCCAGATACAGATTAGGAAGTTCTTATTTAACACTTGTGGTGAGTGTTTCTCTGGTGCTTTTTCTACTGGGTATTTTAGGAATGGTTCTTATCAATGCGCGACAGTTATCTGATTATTTCAGGGAAAGCCTGTCGTTCACAATCATGCTTAAAGAGGATGCACGTGAGGCGGATATAAGGATGCTGCAGAAGGAGCTTGATGCAAAGGCATATGTCAAGCAGACGGAATATGTCTCAAAAGATGAGGCAGCTGTCAAGCTGAAGGATGATCTTGGGGAGGATTTTCTTGATTTTCTGGGTTATAATCCCCTGATGCCAACCATTGACGTATATCTGCTTGCCGATTATACGAATCCTGACAGCGTAATGAAGATTGAGAAGTATATTCTCGAGTATCCGGTTGTGGATGAGGTTTATTATCAGGAGTCCATACTGAATCTGATCAACGAAAATGTAAGGAAGATCAGTGCGTTTCTGCTGACAGTCAGCGCACTTTTGTTTCTTATTGCTCTCACAATCATTAACAATACTATCAGGCTTTCGATTTATTCAAAGAGGTTTCTTATTAATACAATGCAGCTGATAGGCGCAAACAGGTCGTTTATCAGGAAACCTTTCCTTTTTAAGAGTCTTTTTTTCGGATTTGTTGCAGCATTAATTGCAATCGGATTATTAATGGGCTTGATGTATCTGGTTGAGAAAGAGTTTTTTACTTTGTTCACTTATGAAAACATCAATCTCTTCCTCTTTTTATGCCTGGCACTGATAGCGGCCGGAGTTATTATTAACGCTGTCTCCACATATTTTGCCCTGAACAGGTATCTGGGCATGCATGAAGATAAATTATATTACTAAAGATATGGGTTCGAAAAACGAAAAAGATCAGAAAACCGGGTTTGCCCTCGGAAGGGAGAACTATAAGCTGATGGCAATAGGTTTTGTTGTTATTATTATTGGCTTCATACTTATGGCGGGCGGAAAATCTGATGACCCGAATGTCTTTTCGGAAGACATTTTCAGTTTCCGCCGTATCACACTGGCACCGCTGATAGTTCTTGCAGGTTTTGTGTTTGAGATATACGCGATAATGAAAAAGCCACGTGATAAAAAAGAATAATATCTACCTCTAAAATTATATAATGAATTGGTACGAGGCTCTCATCTTTGGGATGGTGCAGGGGCTTACGGAGTTTCTTCCCGTAAGCAGTGAAGGACATCTCGAGATTGTGAAATATTTTTTTGGCGATATAGAAGAAAGCTTTCTTTTTTCCGTTGTGGTGCATGGGGCCACTGTACTAAGCATAATTACAGTGTTCTGGAGGGAGATATTGAAGCTCACCCGGGGAGTGATGCAATTCACCATGAATGAAGAGACTAATTACGCATTGAAGCTTATTGTCTCAATGATTCCGGTGATCATAGTGGGTTTTACAGTGAAGGATTTTGTTGAGGGACTTTTCGTAGCGGACATGACAATTACCGGGTCATTTCTGCTGGTTACGGCTCTGTTTTTAGCTGTGGGTCATTTTGTAAGAAAAGGAGCAAGGGAAATTACCTATACCGGAGCTTTTCTCATTGGCATTGCCCAGGCGCTTGCCGTACTTCCGGGATTATCGAGGTCAGGGACGACCATCTCGACAGGATTGATGCTGGGTTACCGTAAGGAGGAACTCACTAAATTCTCATTTCTGATGGTGATCGTGCCGATTCTCGGAGCCAGTGTTGTAGAGATAATGACAACAAAGGCAGGGGCTGTTGATGTTGTGCTATTTCCGCTGATGATTGCTTTTGTAACTGCTTTTATCACAGGATATTTTGCCTGCAGATGGATGATAAAAATTGTCAGCAGGGGTAAGCTGATATGGTTTGCTGTCTATTGTACTGCAGTGGGACTGGCGCTGATTTTATTTGCCTGATAATGAACGGTATGAATTACAGCTTTGAGGAGGGGGAGGTGCTTTTATTTGATAAGCCGCTTTACTGGACATCATTTGACCTTGTAAATAAGACAAAAGGTATTATCAGGCACAACTGCGGACTGAAAAAGCTGAAGGTTGGACATGCTGGCACTTTGGATCCCCTCGCCACCGGGCTAATGATAATATGTACGGGAAAGGCGACAAAAAAGATTGAAGAATTTAAAGACCTAAAGAAAGAATATACGGCTGTGATCAGGTTTGGACAGACTACTCCCTCCTTTGACCGGGAGAGTGATGTTGACGGGGAGTATCCGTTTGATCATATCACCGAAGAGCTGATTAAAGAAGCCCTGGTCAGGATTACTGGTGAGCAGATGCAGGAACCGCCTCTTTTTTCGGCAAAGTTTGTTGACGGTAAAAGGGCTTACGAGTTGGCAAGGAAAAAGATTGACAAAAAGCTTGATAAAGTAAAGGTTGTATTTCATGAGCTGGAGCTCCTTGGTTTTGCAGGCGCAGAAGCCCAAATAAGGATACTGTGCAGCAAAGGAACGTATATAAGAGCTTTTGCGAGGGATCTCGGGGAGGCATTGAACAGCGGAGCACATCTTACGGCGCTTGTCCGGAATTCAATAGGAGAATACAGCCTTAAAAAAGCGCTCACTCCGGCCGAATTCCAATTTATTATTGAGCAAATGAAACAAAACGATTTTTAATACGTATAAATACTCTTATGTCCACTAATTGGCAATTAATATGAAGTTATCGCAGTTTAAGTACACATTACCGCCGGAGTTGATTGCACTATACCCGACAAAAAACAGGGATGAATCGAGATTATTAGTAGTGCATCGCGATACAGGAGAGATTGAGCACAAAATATTCAAGGATGTAGTTGATTATTTTAAAGAGCAGGATGTCCTGGTTTTTAATAACACAAAGGTTTTTCCAGCAAGGCTTTATGGAAACAAGGAGAAGACCGGTGCTGAAATTGAAGTATTCCTGCTTAGGGAGTTGAACAGGGAGCAGCGCTTATGGGATGTGCTGGTTGACCCTGCCCGGAAGATAAGGATAGGGAATAAGCTTTATTTCGGTGAGAATGATCTTCTGGTTGCTGAAGTAATAGACAATACGACTTCACGTGGGAGGACACTGAGGTTTCTCTTTGATGGGACCTATGAGGAGTTCAAGCAGACACTATATTCACTTGGTGAGACGCCGCTGCCGAAGTTCATTAACAGGCCGGTTGAGCCAGAAGATAATGAACGTTACCAGACGATCTTTGCAAAGTATGAGGGGGCTGTTGCTGCACCCACAGCAGGGTTGCACTTCAGCAGAGAGTTGCTGAAAAGGCTGGAGATAATTGGGGTTGAGTTTGCTGAGATCACACTGCATGTGGGTCTTGGGAACTTCAGGAACGTTGATGTTGAAGACCTGACCAAGCATAAGGTTGATTCAGAGCGTATTAAAATCACTGAAGAGTCTGCGGCACTGATAAATAATGCAAAGGAGAGAAAGAGTAAGATCTGTGCTGTTGGGACTACGGTAATACGCACACTTGAGAGTTCGGTCTCCACTGCAGGGATGGTGAAGCCCTTTGACGGGTGGACCAATAAATTCATTTTTCCTCCCTACGAGTTTAAAGTGCCTGATATGCTGATCTCCAACTTCCATCTTCCTTATTCCACCCTTTTGATGATGGTTTCTGCTTTTGCGGGATATAATCTTCTGTTTGATGCCTATAAGGCAGCCGTTAAGGAGAAGTACCGGTTTGGCACCTACGGTGATGCCATGCTGGTAGTATAGCTATGTGGCTGAAAATTTGTTAATAACACTTTGGGATTGTGTAAAAATCGTGCAGGCAAAATATACCGGCACGTTTTTTTTTCGCAACTTCACCCATTATTGTGCTATAAAATGTCTTTTTATGAGGCAACCATTATCCGATTTAGGGAGTCTTAGATGTCATACTGTCATAGAAAATGCTACTTCATATATACGTAAGATGTTAAGATACAGAGGAAGTATACTGGCGTTACTGGTAGTTATTTTTAGCCTGGTAGGTGAGCATTCGGTTATTGCCCAATGCGGACCGGGGAAGATTGAAAAGACAATAAGAGGTTTTGGGGCAATTGTTGCGGAATCAAATGTTGGATCAACATCCAACACTTCACTGGGAATGCCGGATAACTTGGGAGCACTCTTTGATGGATCTACAGATGCTTTGGTTATTGATTTTATTGATACAGTAAGAGCAGGTCAGCAATATCAGATAACCTGGAGACAAAGGCCGGGTCAGGGTGGGATTTCAACACTAAACTGGAGTGAAGCCCTGGTTATGGGTTCTTATACTGTTCATCCTAATAGCGGAATAACAACAACGGATGAAAGATTCTTTAATACAACGGTTGTTGCCAATGCCAACACAAGATATATCAGGATATTCAGTACAAACGGGAATGATTTCGAGATAGATGCGATATCCTTTTCAACCACCAAGTGTTTGACGAAACCGTGTGCTGGAGGATATTCCCCGCAGCTTATTTCGGGAAGCGCAAACCCTCTGGTTCCT
>Ga0307376_10003862_pt1 | contig 13880 bp, 11 predicted proteins | sample TR2MG_FD_202536 | JGI IMG/M metagenome (GOLD analysis project Ga0307376, IMG submission 202536) | Soil microbial communities from Risofladan, Vaasa, Finland - TR-2 | ecosystem: Environmental > Terrestrial > Soil > Coastal area > Acid sulfate soil | place: Finland: Risofladan, Vaasa | collected...
CCAAAGCCTTCGGCTTTGAGGCTGCCACCCTTCGCCCGTGGCTCGTCGCTCGCCAAATCCGCCTTCCCGCCAATCCGCCAAACGGCGTGGCGGACAGCCGGCGTCGCGGGCAAGCCCGCCAAACGAACGGCGGGCAAGTCCGGGGAGTAACCGTAAGAGGCGGTTTTTCAGGAAACGGAGCCCAATTTATGGCCGGGGGCTACTGTATAAAGGCGTTTTTTGGGTTCGGTGTTGACATGGGAGCAGACGACCCTGCCGACAAAGATAATGTGGTCGCCGGCGACGGTTTCCGATTCGAGCGTGCACTCGAAATTTGCGACCGCCTCGGCGAGCAGGACGGAGTCAATCGTTTTGGCGGGTTCTGTTTTACAGTGGACTTGGCCATGCTGCGCATCGAATTCGGCGAATTTGTCGGTGTCCCGGCCGGAGCGTGAGCCGAAAAACAAGGCGGCCCTGGCCATTTCCGCGGAAGGATACGCGACGGTGAAACATTTCGAGTGGCGGATAGGCTCGATGGAATAATGCGTGCTCGCCACGGCTATCGCCATCATCGGCGGCTCGCCCGAGGCTATCATTGTCCAGCCGAGAGTAATCGGATTGGCCTTGCCGGTCTTATCTTTGGCGATGGCGATGACCACCTGCTCGGGGTATTTGGTTTTTATGGCCCGTGCATATTCAACTTGTTTTTGCATTGCTTATCTCCGTGTTTTGTTTTATATTTGCCGCAGGCGATAACAACGATGAAATTGTAAGGTTGCGAATACAAGATGTAAAGTGAGATCCCTCGACTTCGCTTCGCTGCGCTCGGGATGACCGAGGGGTAGCTGCGCTCGGGACGACCGAGGGGTAGCTGCGCTCGGGACGACCGAGGCGGAGCAGCGGGCGGGATGACCGAGGGGTAGCTGCGCTCGGGATGACCGAGGCGGAGTAGCGGGCGGGATGACCCCCGCCAAAGACATGCGGGGGGGATGGTTGACTTTAACAAGGAGAAACCGATATGGAGACAATTGGCTTTGTTGGCAGCGGGAATATGGCAGAGGCCCTTATAAAGGGGATAATAACGGCAAAGGTTTGCACGCCTGAAAATATTCTCATAAGTGATGTCCGGGCGGAAAGGCTGCAACTTCTGGCTAAAGAGTACGGCGTCCAGAAAGCTGAAAGCAACGCAGCCCTGGCCGGGAAGGTCAACATACTCGTCCTGAGCGTCAAGCCCCAGAATATGGGCGATGCGCTTGAAAGCATAAAAGAGGCTTTCAAAGCCGATACACTGGTTATATCAATCGCAGCGGGCGTAAAGGTCGCCAAAATTGCTGCCGCCCTGGGGGACGCGGCAATAGTGCGTGTGATGCCCAATACGCCCGCTCTGATAGGCGAAGGGGCCAGCGCGCTGTTTGCCAACGATAAGGCAAAGCCTGTGCTGGCGAAGGCCGAGAGGATTTTCGCTGCGGTCGGCAGGGCGGTTGTTGTTGACGATGAGGGTTTGATTGACGCGGTTACGGCGGTGAGCGGCAGCGGGCCTGCCTATTATTTTCTCGTGATGGAAGAGATGATAAAGGCGGCGGGAGAGTTGGGCCTGCCTGAAGCCGTGGCGAAGGAGCTGGTTCTGCAGACGGCCAAAGGTGCAGCCTTGCTGGCGGTCGAAGCTGATAAGAAAGGTGAAAGACCTGCGGAGCTTCGCCGAAAGGTTACCTCGCCGGGCGGGACGACCGAAGCGGCCCTGAAAGTCTTTACGGACGGTAAACTCGGCCCCACAATAGCCGCCGGTATCAAACGGGCACGAGATAGAAGCCGAGAACTGTCAGGTTGAGTTACTCGACGATAATCGCTTCGACGGGGCACTCATCGGCGGCCTGCTGCACGGCTTCCTTGTGTTCCTCGGGCACCTCGTTGACAATTACCTCCGCCATATCCGAGCCCATTTCAAAAACCTCGGGGCAGGTATCTACGCACAGTCCGCATGCGGTGCAGGTATCTTCAATTCTGACTTTCATAATAAATCCCCTTCTTTCATTGGTTATCTGCTATCGGCAATCGGCTACTGAATTTACAGTTGCGGGGGAAATTGTCAAACCGAAATTTTTGTGGAAAGCGCTGTTTTCTTTGCTATACTGCCTGTATAAGAAACCAACTGAAGCATCAATTATTATGCTTTTACGGCCGGGTCCCATGCAGACCGAGCCCGCGAACCTGGTCAGGCGGGGAACCGAGCAGCCATAAGCGTGTGTTCTGTTGTGCGTGGCAAACCCGGCCACTTTTGTGATTTACTATTTACGATTGAGTATTCTGTATTGAAATCTCCTCGCGATGGATCGTGATGAGCTGAAAGCACGGACGAAGGCGTTTGCTCATCGCTGCGTCAAATTAGGCCTTGCCTTGCCCGGGACGCAGCTTGGCGAACATGTTCGAAAGCAGTTGTTCAGGTGTTCGACCTCTGTTGCTTCCAACTATCGAGGAGCCTGCATCGCCCAGTCGAGGGCCAGTTTTGTTTCAAAACTGAGCATCGTCAGGACGAGGGTTGCAATAATGAATAGTAATTTGTAAATATTAAATTGTTATGGCTTATACGGTACTTGCGAGAAAATACAGGTCGCAGACGTTCGATGAGGTGGTGGGTCAGGACCCTATAGCCCGGACGCTGAAGAACGCGATAAAGACCGACAGGGTGGCCCATGCCTATCTTTTCACGGGCACCCGGGGCGTGGGCAAAACCACTATGGCCCGCATCCTGGCCAAGGCTCTCAATTGCCTTTCCGTCGACGCGCCTACGGCTGAGCCGTGCTGCAAGTGCGGCAGCTGTGTCGCGATAAACGCGGGTGAGGATATCGATGTCATCGAGATTGACGGAGCAACGAATAACGGGGTTGACCAGGTCCGCGAGCTGCGTCAAAACGCGATTTACCGCCCGGCGCGAGGCAGGTTCAAAATCTATGTCATAGACGAAGTGCACATGCTGAGTACCGGAGCGTTCAACGCGCTGCTGAAGATACTGGAAGAGCCGCCTTCGCATGTCAAGTTCATCTTCGCCACCACCGAGCCGAACAAGGTCATCGCCACCATTCAGTCGCGATGCCAGAGGTTTGACTTTAACAACATAAGCGGCAATCTTATCGCCGAGCAGCTTCGATTTATACTGAAAAAGGAAAAGATAGAATACGAGGATGATTTAATTTGGCCTCTGGCAAAAATGGCGAACGGCTCGATGAGAGACGGCTTGAGCCTGCTGGACCGGCTGATAAGTGCGGGCGCCGAACCGCTGACCGTCAAACTGCTCGAAGAGTATCTGGGCTGCCCGAACAGTGAGAAGATTTATGGTCTGATTGCCAGAATCGGCGACAGCAACGCCGCCGGGACACTCTCTGCGACCGAGGATTTAATCACAAGCGGGTTGAGCGAGGTGCAGATTGTCGATGCGCTCATCGACTACATGCGGGATTTGATGGTCATAAAATCCACCGGACCTGACACCGAACTTTTGATTCTTACCGCCGAACAACGAAAGCGAAGCGGCGAATTGGCGGAGAAATTCGACATCGCCGGGCTTGTCTATAATATAACGGCCCTTGAGAAGCTGCGCTGGTCGGTCAAGAACACCGACACGCCGAGGGCGCTTCTGGACGCTTTGCTGCTGAGATTCACCTTGAGCGAGCATTTCCTCAACGTTGACCAGCTTCTTTCGCAATTGCAGACGGGCGGCGCCCAGGCCCCCATAAAAAAAAAGCAAATAACAAGCCATGAAGCAACCGGCGCCGCTGCAGCGGAGGCGCCCAAAGCTACAACCTGTACGCAGCCGGAGCTGCCCGCGCTGACTGATTTACAGTCGATCAAAGACAATTGGCAAAGTCTATTGAGAATCATCGGCGAGAAACTCGGTCCCGGCACGGGCGGCCTGCTGCGCACGGCTGTGCCGAGTCGATTTGAAGACGGCGCTTTGACGGTTGCCTTCCCAGCCTCAGCCGAAATGCAGATGAAGATGCTCGAGCGCAACGGCCGGACAGAGCAGATTCAGTCCTTGCTGAGCGACAATTGCGGAAGGCCGATAAGGTTGGAGTTAGAAATGGCCGCCGATGCGTTACCTGATAGGGAGCCAGCCCCGGCCCAGGCCAAAACCATCGGCCAGAAGAGAAACGAATTGCTCAACGACCCCGCCGTAAAAACCGTCATTATGGGCCTTGACGCAACAATCACAGGTATCGAAGAAGAGCGATAGCCAAGTCCAGCACGTCTTGGGCCGATGGTGTCAAATGCTCTTGCAGAGGATAGCAAGTGTCAGAAAGGTGGTATGCCATGGAAGATCAAGAGCTATGGGTAGGTTGGCTCGGACTTCGTGCGAGTATCGGAGTCGTTGTCGAGGATAAGCCAAGTCTAATTGCACAATTTCCTTACTGTGTTATAACCTGTATCGATAGTTCAAGGGACATGCAGAAGTTGCGGACTACTCAGCGGATAGTGCAGGATTTCAGCAAGGAATGCCTTTTTCCTGGCCAAGGCCTGCAAGTGCCGGGAACGGCTGTCCCGGCTCTGGCACGGGATTACAATTTGTTTAACGGTTTTGACAATATATGGTGCTTCTGTAAGGAGCCTTCCGAGGAACTTGAAACGGTTTGGGGTGAGGAAAAATTCCTTCGCCGGGACTGGGAAAAGTCAGGAGGTTAGCTTAGTGACGCCACGGGAACGATATTTGACAGTGTTGGCAGGACTTGAGCCATCCCCAAAGCCTCCGGCTTTGAGGCTGCCACCCGGATATGGATGAGCCTTGAGGCTGCCAAGCGGATACGGGGATGAGGTTTGAGGCTGCCACCAGGGTAAGGATGAGCCTTAAGGCTGCCACGCGGAGGGGGATGAGCTTAATGATGGGTGGCATCCCCAAGCGCAGCTTGGGGATGGTTTTCAAAAGAAGTGTGGAAGAGATGAGGTTATATGCGAATGATGTCTCGAGACCGATATTTGACTTGAGCCATCCCCAAAGCCTTCGGCTTTGAGGCTGCCACCCGGATAGGGATGAATTTTGAGGCTGCCACCCGAATAAGGATGGGCTTTGAGGCTGCCACGCGGATGCGGGGATGAGGTTTGAGGCTGCCGCCCGGAGGGGCACGGCCTTAATGATGGGCGGCAGCCGCAAGAGCAGCTTGGAGACGGTTTTCAAAAAAGGATGAAAGAGACGAGGTTATATGCAAATGATGTCTCGAGACCGATATTTGACCTGAGCCATCCCCAAAGCCTTCGGCTTTGAGGCTGCCACCCGAATAAGGATGGGCTTTGAGGCTGCCACGCGGATGCGGGGATGAGGTTTGAGGCTGCCGCCCGGAGGGGCACGGCCTTAATGATGGGCGGCAGCCGCAAGAGCAGCTTGGAGACGGTTTTCAAAAAAGGATGAAAGAGACGAGGTTATATGCAAATGACGTCGCGAGACCGATATTTGACTTGAGCCATCCCCAAAGCCTCCGGCTTTGAGGCTGCCACCCGGATGGGGATGGGCTTTGAGGCTGCCACGCGGGGCGGGGATTGTCTTTGATGGGTGCCAGCCTCAAGCGCAGCTTGGGGATGGTTTCAAAAAAAAGTATGACAAGAAGGAGGTTACACGCAGATGACGCCACGGGAGCGAGTATTGGCGGCGCTGGGGGGCGGGATGCCGGACAGGGTGCCGTTTGCGATATGGAACAATAAATTGCCGGGCGAGCCGGTGAACAAGCAGCTTCTTGAATGGCAGGCGTGTATCATCAATAAATCAACGGTTTACCAAGCCGGCACGCCGGGCATCGAGGTCGAAACGAAGCAACTTCCGGAAGTAGATGGTCTGGCCCGGCGGAGGAAGATTTTTCATACGTCGGCAGGGGACCTTACCACCGAAGAGCGCATAGTTCCGGGCAGTATATGGCTGGAGAAGATGCCGTTTTCGGGCCCCGATGATTATGAGCCGCTTGAAGCGTTCATCTGCGGCAGAGTATATACGCCGTGCTACGATAAATTTCTGGCCGATGACAGTATGTACGGCGGCCAGTCACTTGCCCGGCCGGAAACCATTTACACGCCGATACAGGACCTTATCTGCAGGTATATGGGGGTGGGGGTATTTTGTATCGAATGGGGGGACCGGCGGGACAGGCTGCTCAAGCTTTGTGAGGTTATCGCCGAGGACAGGCGCAAAAGACTCGAACTTGTCGCGGCCTCACCGGCAAAATTCGTTATCATCGAAGGCAACGTCATTACCGAGGTCACCGGGCCCGAACGGTTCGAAAACTATCACATCCCATACATCGAAGAAGCCTGTGAGCTATTGCACAAGCACGGCAAATGGGCCGGGGCGCACTTTGACGCCAATAACAAGCTGTTGGCGGAGGTGATTGGAAAGACCCCGCTCGACCTGATTGAGTCTTTTACGCCGCCGCCGGACTGCAACCTGCCGCTGGGCGAGGCGCGTCGATTGTGGCCCGAAAAGACCATCCAGATAAACTTTCCATCCTCGGTGCACCTCAACGGCCCCGAAGCGGTAGAAAAGGCCGCCGGCGAAATCCTCAAAGAAGCTGCTCCCGGCAGTCGCTTTATTGTCGGCGTGTCCGAAGACATCTCCGAAGGGGGCGTCAAGACGCTGGTTCCACTGGCCAAGGCCGTTTATGAGCATGGGCGGACGCCGATTAATACAGATTGAGCAGCAGGGGCGGCTAAGCTCAAGCGGGAAAAATCTGGTCCGCACCGCAAACAAGTGACGATTTAGAAGGTAACGTGCTTTTTACAAGAATTTTACTTTTCTCTGTCAACCGCGGGGGTACGATAAGTGTCTATAGAGGGTAGATGGAGCAAAGGCCTCAATGGAGAACACGGACAAGAGCTTGATAGACGCCCATTGCAGGGGCGAGAGAGAAGCGTTCGGCCAGGTTGTGCGCCGATACGGAGGCAGTTTGCTGGGATATTTGACAAAAATGAGTGGCAGTCGGGAGCTGGCTGAGGACCTTTTTCAGGAGACGTTTAAGCGAGTGCACGAGAAAGCCCACACATTTCGGGGCGGGCGATTGGGGCCGTGGCTGTTTAAGATTGCGACCCGCGTGGCCCTCAACGGCCTGCAGAGGAGGAGGCGCTTGAGGGTAGTATCGCTTGACCAGCAACTCGATTGTGCCGAGGGCCGGAACAAAGAGTCGGGCGCCGCTGCTGTGGCGGATAATTCGTGCGAGCCATCGGAAGAGGTGATAAGGGCCGAGCAGAAAGAGCAGGTAAGGCAGGCCATTGAACTATTGCCTGAAAAGCAGCGGGCGGCACTGGTTCTGGCCTATTACCAGCAGCTAAGTTACCGGGAAGTGGCGGAGGTTTTGGGTTGTTCGATTGGGACGGTGAAGACGCAGATGTACAGGGCGCTGCGAACGCTGGCTCAGAAGTTGCCTGACGTTTCAGGAGAGACCAAATGAAGGGTCATCTCACAGAGCGAGAGCTTATTGAATATCAGTTCAAGCTGGCCTCCGAAGGTTTGGCCGAGAGAATGGCGGGCCATCTGCAGGAATGTGGAAAGTGCCGCGAGTCTCTGGAGCGGCTGAAGCAGAAATTCGCGGCGCTCGATTTGCTCAGAGAAGATTTTGAAGTCTCCGAAGACCTAATTTCACAAGTGCTGGAGCAGGTTAGCGAACCAGTAAAGAGTAAGGTTGTTTCGTTTCGGAGGCCGGCGTGGATTGGCGCAGCAGCCGCGGTTTTGTTGGTTGGGTCGCTGCTGCTGGTTGCACAATTGCGGAAAAGCAGCGGGCCGGCCCGCGAATCCGTGAGGGGACCGATTGCACGCCAGGATGTTGCGCAGCCGGCACCTGCGTATAAGCCATTGCCGATGGAGAGAAAACCTTTCGGTAAAGCAGCAAAAGATGAGGGCAGGGGGGCGGTCGAAGGATTGGCGGGCGTGCGGAAACGGGGGCTTGCTGAGGAGCAAATACCTGAGCAGCCGCCTTTTGCCCCGGCCAGTGCGATAGAGTTAGTGGTGCTGCCGAGACGGGAGAACGTTCAGATTACGATTTATAATTCCGCGGACCTGACGCTGGTTCGGGAGCGGCGGAATCTGACGCTCAAAAAGGGCTGGAACTGGCTGCAGTTTATGTGGGCCAATACGCTGATTGACCCGACGTCGCTGCATCTGGAGCCATTGGAGCAGAGGGACAAAATTGATATACAACAGTTAGTGTTCCCTGCGAGGCTGCGGGAGCTTGGCCGCTGGCTCATCCGGTCGGAGGTCGGCGGCCAGGTGCCTTTCGAGATAACATATTTTACGAGCGGCCTGTCGTGGCGTGCGTTTTATATGGGGACACTTTCGGCGGATGAGCAGAAGATGAAGCTGCAGGGCTACGTCCGCGTCGCCAACAACAGCGGCGAAGACTATGAGAACGCCCAGACCCGCCTCATCGTCGGCCAGGTCCACATCCTCGATGAAATCGCCAAACTGGCGAGGCGGCAGTATCCGTACGGCAGCCCGCTGCCGCGTGCCGCCGGCATTGGAGGACGCGATTACGCCTGGGGACTCAGAGAGGAGGACCGGGAAAAAGTGCCGCTGCTGGGGGATGAGCTGCTGGTCGGGGGCTTATTTCGGGATGCAAAACGTTTCCACCGCAAGGAGATAAGAAAGGAAGGGCTGAGCGAGTATTTCCTTTATACGATTGAAGGGACCGAGACGATACCCGATAAGTGGGGCAAAAGACTGTTGTCTTTTGAAGAGGATGAGATCGAGGTAAAGAGCCTGTATAAGTACGATGAAGAGCGGTACGGACAGCAGACTATAAGATTTGTGTCGTTCGCCAACGACGAGGAGCATAACCTCGGCAAGACGCCGATTCCGAACGGGGATGTGAAGATTTACGGTTTGGCTGACAGGGAGGGGCATCTGTCATACGTGGGGGGGACGGGCATAAAATATATTCCGGTAGATGAAGAGGTTGAGCTGAATCTCGGTCCGGCCAGATTAGTCGAGGTGGAGCCGACACTAATGGGCTTCAAAACGGCCAACTATGTGTTTGACCGAAACAAAGACATCGCAGGCTGGGACGAGATACGCACGTGGAAGATTGAGATTACCAACACCCGCACGCTGGCGGTGGAGATTGAGATAACTCGCAGCTTCGGCACAGCGTACTGGAGCTTGAAGGCCAACATCCCGTACGAGAAGCACGATGTCACCCACGCACGATTCAAGCTGACAGTCGAGCCGAGGAGCAAGCGGACATTCGACTATACGGTGACTACATATCGCGGAGTAAGAGAAGAAGCACTAACAGAATAGAAAATAGCAAGTGACATTTTTAAGGAGAAACAATCATGAACAGCAAAACAAACAAAGTAATTTCAATTGTGCTGTTGCTTATCGGCAGTGGAATCTGTCAGGCCAGGATTAAGTTAGTGGCGCTGCCGGAGCGGGCGGCGACGGTGATTCGCCTGGACAATCCGCAGGCGACGCTAATCGAAGAAGAGCGGGTGCTGACGCTGCAGCAGGGTCTCAACAAGGTGGACTTTTCCTGGAAGGGCGTCAGCATCGACGAGGATTCCATCAGGCTTAGGCCGCTGGACCATCCGGACAAGGTAAAGCTGCTCAGCGTGAGCTATCCGCCGGGCGAGGCCGCTCTGGTCTGGGAGATTGCCAGCGACAGCGACTTTGCCGAGACGGTGCGAATCAGCTATCTCCTGCGCAATATCGACCGGCTGATTACGTACAAGGCAATCGCCGACAAGGCCGAGACGGCGGTCGATTTGAGCAGCTTTCTGGTGCTGCGCAACTTCTCGGGCGAGGATTTCGACAAGGCCCGGGTGCTGCTGGACTACGGCGAATCCTTCGAGCAGGGCATCGACCACGAGGAGACCAAGCAGATGCTGTTTCTGGAGAAGGCGAAGGTTCCGATTACGAAGGTCTGGACGTTCGATGCGGCCGCCTTGCCGTGGGACCCGGAGAAGGTCGAGAACAAGAACGTGGGTATTCCGGTGAGCTATCGGATTGTCAACGACGACAAGAGCAGCCTGGGCGAGTACGCCTTGTGGGGCGGCAAGGCCCGGCTCTTTCAGGATGACGGGCACGAGAGCACCATCTTTCTGGGCGAGGACGTGACGGGTCTGGTGCCGGTCGGCGAGAAGATGGAGCTGTATATAGGCGACAGCCGGGACATCGTGGTGACGCAGCAGAAGATGCGCGAAACGCGAATCAACCTGCAAAAGAACACCAGCGAGCAACCGGTGCTTTTCGATACGGACGAGATTATCACGGCCAAGATTGAGAACTTCAAGGACAGTCCTGCGGTTCTTACGATGATTCAGCATATACCGGGTCAGTGGGATATGGAAAAGTGTACGATGGACGGTAAGAAGGCCCAGTACGAGCGGAAGGATGCGTACACACTGGAGTTCGAGATAAAGCTGCCTGCGCGGAGCGGGTCGGGACCGGCGGTGAAGAATTTAGAGATGCACTATCACAGGCGAAACGTCAGGCCGTGACAAGACGGCTAAAGCGGCAGATTCCTGCCGCCTATGCGCGCCAGCACAAGTTTGGCAGGAATGAAAGTGAATAAGGAGCAGCAAAATGAAACGCATATTAATATTATTGACAGCCGTTGCGATGGCCAGCGTCAGCCATGGCAAGGTGGATTTGGTGACGCTGCCCACGCGGGATACGGTGCAGCTTACGATATATAACTCTGCGGATTTGACCCTGGTGCGGGAGAGCAGGGCGCTTACGCTCAAAGAAGGCAGGAACAAACTGCAGTTTTCCTGGGCCAACACACTTATTGACCCGACGAGCCTGGAGATGCTGCCAAAAGCCAATGCGGACAAGATTAACATTGCGGACCTGACGTATCCGCCGAGGGCACGAAACCTCGGCTTGTGGAACATCGATAGTGCCGTAAGCGGAAAAGTGCCAGTGGAAATTAGCTATCTGACCAGCGGCTTGTCGTGGCGTGCGTTTTATATGGGCACGTTGACAGAGGATGAAAAGACGATGCGCTTGCAGGGCTATGTTCGAGCGACCAACAACAGCGGGGAGGATTATGAGAACGCACAGACCCGGCTGATTGTGGGCAAGGTGCATATCCTTGACGAAATCGCGGAGCTTGCCCGTCGGCAATATCCTTACGGCCGACCGGCGGAAGTGGTTATTTTTGACGAGCAGGCGAGGGGCCGGGCGAGGGAGGAAAGGAAAGTGTTTGACCAAATCGACCGTGTCCCAGTTCAGGCCGGTATGCCCCTCAGGCCCAAGAAAATCAGGAAAGAAGGTCTTAGCGAGTATTTTCTCTATACGATTGAGGGGACTGAGACGATACCGACCGGGTGGTCAAAGCGGCTGCTGAGTTTTGATAAAAGTGAAGTGCCGGTTGTGAATCTGTACAAGTATGAAGAAGAGCGGTATGGCAATTCGGTTGTTCGCTATTTGAGTTTCAAGAACGATAAGAAACATAAGCTGGGCGAGACGCCCATCCCCGGCGGCGTGCTGAAGGTCTATAGAACGGTTGACGAAAACGAGCATTTGTCGTACGCGGGCCAGTCGGCGTTCAAGTACATCCCCGTGGATGAAGATGTGGAGCTGAATCTTGGCGTGGTTGCCGACGTGGTCGTTGAGCCGAAGCTGATGGACTTCAAGACGGAGAACTACAGGTTTGACCGGCGGAGAAACATTGCGGGCTGGGATGAGGTGCGCAAGTTCAGGATTGAGGTCAAAAACACGCGCGACCTGGGACTGAAGGTGGAGATTCAGCGCAATTTTCCGACCACCCACTGGGACCTTGATACCAGCCAGAAGTACGAAGGAGTGGATAAGGACACGGTGAAGTTCACCCTGGAGCTTGGGCCGAGGTCGAAGGCGGAGTTTGAGTATCTGCTGAGGACGTATCACGGGGTCCGTGAGGAGGACTGGCGGCCGCGTGATTAGTCTGTGCGAAAGGACCTTGAAATGAAACGCATATTCATATTATTGATGACCGTTGCGATGGCCAGCGTCACCTATGGGAAGGTGGATTTGGTGACGCTGCCTTCGCGGGATACGGTGCAGCTTACGATATATAACTCTGCGGATTTGACCCTGGTGCGTGAGAGCAGGGCGCTTACGCTCAAGGAAGGCAGGAATGCGCTGCAGTTTTCGTGGGAAAATACGCTCATTGACCCGACGAGCCTGGAGATGCTGCCAAAGGCGAACGCGGACAAGATTAACATTGCGGACCTGACCTATCCGCCGAGAGTGAGCAACCTCGGCATTTGGAACGTCAACAGCCGGGCGAGCGGCCAAGTCCCCGTCGAAATCAGTTACCTGACCAGCGGACTTTCGTGGCGGGCCTTTTATATGGGCACGTTGACAGAAGATGAAAAGACAATGCGCCTGCAGGGCTATGTGCGAGCGACCAACAACAGCGGGGAGGATTATGAGAACGCACAGACCCGACTGATTGTGGGCAAGGTGCATATCCTTGACCAAATCGCGGAGCTTGCCCGTCGGCAGTATCCGTATGGCAGACCGGGGGAATATATTCCGGAACAGGCAGAGCAAGGAAGGTATCCCAAGGTTTGGCGTGAGATCAGCAGTAAGCGAGAGATGATGTCTCTGTCAGAACTGAAGTCGAAGGAAATCAAGAAAGAGGGGCTTAGCGAGTATTTTCTTTATACGATTGAGGGAACGGAGACGATACCGACGGGCTGGTCGAAGCGGCTGCTCAGCTTCGACGTTGATAAGGTGCCGGTTGTGAATCTTTATAAGTATGAAGAAGAGCGGTACGGCAATTCGGTCGTACGTTATCTGAGTTTCAAGAACGATAAGAAACATAAGCTTGGCGAGACACCCATCCCCGGCGGCGTGCTGAAGGTCTATAGAACGGTTGACGAAAACGAGCATTTGTCCTATGCGGGCCAGTCGGCGTTCAAGTACATTCCCGTGGATGAAGATGTGGAGCTGAATCTTGGCGCGGTTGCCGACGTGGTCGTTGAGCCGAAGCTAATGGACTTCAAGACCGAGAACTACCGCTTTGACCACAAGGGCAACATCTCGGGCTGGGACGAGATTAGAACATTCAAAATCGAGGTCAAGAACACACGCGATATCGCAGTCAAAGTTGAAATCAAGCGCAATTTTGGCACGCAATATTGGAACCTCAAGAAGAGCGGCGATTTCGGCGACTTTGAAAAGGTGGACTTTCGTACGGTGAAGTTCACACTGGTTCTGGAACCGAGGTCAGCCAAAAAATTTGAATATGTCCTCCGTACCTACCACGGCAGCAGGGAAGAAGATCGGGGCAAAGATTAACCCCAATACGCGGTTTTGAAAAGGACCGCCGTCGGTCCTGATACTTTGCTTGCCTTATATCTCTCAAGCCGCATCTTACGAATATGCCACGAGGCTCAAAGTCGGCCCGTTTTTCAAAGTACCGGGCCTCAATGTGCGCGTAGATTATTGTTGACAAAACCGCCCTGTGCCGTTAAATTGCCGAGACAACCTATGAAGAATAGAAGTGCCGGCAGCATAGAAGCCGCTCAGCGATACCTTAATGAAAAAGAGAAAGGTCGACACAATTTAAGGAGACATAGTAATGGCAGGAAAGGTTGAACCCAAGCACTTGCCGAATATAAGGAAAGCAACGCCAAAGGCCCCCGTTATCGGGGTTTTTGCCACCAGCGACCCGCGTATCGGCAAAGAGGACTGGCAGCGTTGTCAGAATATCGCGAAAATGGCCGCTGATTGTATAAGCGGCGCTGTGGTTTTGCCTGATAAGACGCCGGTGGAGGTGGTTTATTCTACTGTGCTGGTGGATAGCGAAGCCGGGGCCGACATCGTCTCGCAGCAGTTTCGCAAGGCCGGCGTCGATATCCTGGTGTGCGTGCCGGACACCTGGGCTTTCCCTCAGCTTACCACCATATCGCTGCTGCAGCAGTTTCCGCCCAACACGCCCCTCAAT
>Ga0307376_10003863_pt1 | contig 13880 bp, 33 predicted proteins | sample TR2MG_FD_202536 | JGI IMG/M metagenome (GOLD analysis project Ga0307376, IMG submission 202536) | Soil microbial communities from Risofladan, Vaasa, Finland - TR-2 | ecosystem: Environmental > Terrestrial > Soil > Coastal area > Acid sulfate soil | place: Finland: Risofladan, Vaasa | collected...
CGAGGCACAAAAGAAATTGCGTGAGAAGCTTCGCAAAGGCTACAAGAAAATATATGGGGAGATATACTAATGAGCGACAATTCTAATACAAGTACAGGCTTTGGTATCGGTTCCATTATCGCTGGTGTTTTAAGCTATACAACGTTCCATAGTGTAGGTTGGTGCATACTACACGTTTTATTTGGCTGGGTGTATGTTATTTACTGGCTTATTTTCCACTGGTAATTCAACATGGCACACGTAAATACAAAACCTAAAAGAAAAAAGAAAAAGAAGAAGAAGTAATCTTTTTCTTTTATTTAAATTAAGGCTGCCATTTAGTTTAAAAACTATTTAATATGCTTAATAATATTCCGAGCCGTAACCATTTAAATCCCAATTAAATTCCATACTAACTACGCTATCAATAAGACAGCCTTTCATAAGTATCCAGTCTATTTTATCTGTCTCAGCTTTATCAGAATAAATAAGGAACATTGACCTAGCTACCTCTGTTTTAAACCAGAATATCATTCCGCCATAACACTTGTCGCCATCCATGGGTATTTCTCTAAGAAGCTCAACCCCGAAAAGCCCATCTTTCTTTAACCATATATACTTTTTCATAATCTTTACCACCTTTCTATATTTACTATATAAAGAGCCTACGACATTTTTTCTTGTATTTTAGACAGAATAGGGTATAATATAAATTATGAAAACACTAATAGACAAAGCAAGAGAATTTGCCATTAAAGCCCACGGCAACCAGACTTACGGAACTGGTGAACCTTATATCGTTCACCTTGAGGCGGTAGCTAACGTATTGTTTGAGTTTGGCTTTGATGATGTAGACTTGGTAGCTTCGGCACTTTTACATGATACTATTGAGGACACTACTGTAAATTATTCTGATATTAAGAATGAATTTAATGGTGTAATAGCCGAGCTTGTTTATGCCGTTTCTGATGAGTTAGGTCGCAACAGGAAAGAGAGGCACGATAAGACTTATCCTAAAATAGCACAAAGCCCAAGGGCAATTATATTAAAATTAGCTGATAGAATAGCAAACGTTAGAGCCTCTGTTATATCTGGTGATAAATTAGATATGTATAAAAAAGAATATGCAGACTTTAGGCTTGGTCTTTATAATGGTGATAACTTGGCAATGTGGGACGAGATAGATAAATTGTTAAGTTAATTTTTCTTGATAACTTGATAGCCGTATGATACAATATATTTGGGTGGCGTGAACGATAAGCCCTTTTATGTGGGAAGTGGTGATAAGCCTAGCGCTGGGTGCCCATTTTGAAGATTGTCGGAAACGATAACTCCCACCCATTTTTAGAAGCCCCTTTCTTAATTGAGAGGGGTTTCTTATTTAATTAAATTAAGGGAGCTGCTTAGTCCCCGAACTAATTCGAAGGCTTACACCGGCCGGGTAGAAGTATTTTCAACCGGGTAGGAGTGTTTTTATCTTGATTTAATCATAAAATATGTTAAAATATTATATCACTCAAATTTGGAGAAAGAAATGCACTCAAAAGATATAGAACGCATTAAAAATATGACTAAAGAAGAATTAACTGATTTTCTAATTGATTTAGAAGATAGCCGAAGCGTTATACTAGAGCAGTTTGGTCAAGATCACCAAAGCGTTGATAATATTCTGACTATTATAGATTATGTAATGGGAGAATTACTTAAAAGGCACAATAATTTTGAGCAGGTTAAGAAGTTTGAATATGAGGGAGAATTAACTTACAACAAGTTAATGTCTTTAGGCGATGGCTCAGCAGGGTGATTTTTATCTTGATTAAATATTCATATATGTTATAATGGCTTATCACTTAATTAAAGGGGAAACGACATGGGACGTAGAATTTATGACAATACAGGTGAGTTCGTTTGGAAATATAGCTTTGGTTCACAGCCTAGCGAAATGAATAGAATTACCCAAGAGTTTCATATTGGGAAGTATTATACTGTCGAGAAAGAAGGTTGGCAAGAGGGTAAGCTCAAACTTAATCGAAGTGACGTAAAGAAATTGCGTAACTTGGTAACAACCCACCAAAGTATTGTGGACACAGTCAATAGAACCACGGAAGGAGTATATAATAAAGATGGCTTGGCTGAGTATGAAAAAATAAAAGAAGTCGAAGCTGATCTGAATAAATCGCTTCAGATAGGGAGTATTTATTTCTTTCCAATGTGTAAAGTAATAATGGATAAGGCAGAGGACTATTTCCTTATGAATGTAAAAAGACGAATTTATACCCTAAATGATGAGTTCTAAAAGCAGGGTATTTTTATCTTGATTAAATATTCATATATGTTATAATGGCTTATCACTTAAACGTAGGAGAAAAGTAATGAAGATTAAAGTAGGCGATACAGTCATGTGGCGTGGTAGCTTCGGGTGTGAAACCCCTTTGCCCGCTAAAATAACAGGCATAGAGTATTGTAAAGAGCCAAGGTCTAAATATGGAATAACTGTGGACGAAAGCGACTGGAAAGATAAGGAATATCTAGTTGTTACTTTAGATAATAAGCATTGGGCTTATGGGGAACAGCTTGACCCAGCTTAATTTTTCTTGATCTATAGCCCAAGGCAGTATATAATAAGTAATCACTCAACACTAACTAAACGGAGTAAGTCATGTCAAAGTCAAAAAGCAAGTTTAAATTTAAAGATAACTATGAATTGTACAGCGAAATTCGCAGGGTTTGGAGTTTTAATCCAGTAGAACGTATCGTGCCAAATAAAAAGATATATAATAGAGCCAAGTCCAAAAAACAAATAAATAATGACTAATTGTTTTTCTTGTAATAATAGCCAATAAATAATATAATGATTTATGGTTAGGGATTGGCTCTAGCCTAAAAATGGAGAGTAAAATGGGTATTAGCTTTACAGATTTGGGTATTTGTCCACAGTGTCGAGATTACTGCACTTGGGCTGTAAGGGACGAGAACGGAGAGGAAATGGATACAAGCGACCCGTTATATGACGAAACCGAGGAAAGCCCCGATTGTGGTTGCGGAGCATAAAGAACCTAAGCCCTAGAGAAATCTGGGGCTTTTGTTTTTCTTGCATAAAATATCAAAAATGTTATAATTATTTAATTGATTAGTATCTATTCCGTTGAATAAAGGAGTTAGCCATGAGAACTTGGATACCTGCTGAACTAGATAAAATTAAGAATAAAGAGAAGGTACATGGTGTTGTAATTTTAGAGCTAGTAGAGGCAGGCTTGGCTGAGTTTTCGGGTAAAAGCGAAAGACTTATATTGACGACCAAGGGGAACGAATTGATTGAACAATTAGAGAGTGGAAGGGTTTAATATTTTTCTTGAATTGTTCACCAATATTTAATATAATTAAGTAAAGGGGACAGTAAAATGGAAAAGATAAAGAAAATACTAGATAGCATAGCTTGGTTTTTCCTTATTAGTTTTATTGTTTTTGTTAGTGTAATAGCTGTTTTTTCAGCAATGATTGTTATATATATTCAGCAACAATTTAGTAATTTTAATAAATATAGGAGAGTATTATGATTGAGTTGGAAATTGAATTATTTATGGATCCACAACAGCCCTTGTCAATGGGTGGTAGTTAATAATTGATATAAAAGCCTCTGAGAAATCAGGGGCTTTTATTTTGCCCGGATTAAGGCTGCCGTTTAGTTCGAAGAATAAATCCAAGGCTTATTTAATTCCGTGCAGTAGTTTTTAAGTAATTGTTTTTCTTGCAAGATGTAATTAAATAAATTATAATGGGTTATAGGTTGATAATAACTCGAAGGGGCAGAGAATGAAATCTTACAACGTTGGCGGTAGATTTACATTAATGATAACAAGCGGTAACGTCAAGGCAATAACAAAAGACGGAACAGAACAGAAATTAGAGAGAGATCAAGCGGCAAAAATGCTTCGCAAGGCGCACAAGGAAAAGACAATAAATAAATAATAGATAGCCCCTGAGAAATCGGGGGCTTTTTTTCTGGATTAAAGCAATCCCACATGATATAATTAATTATGAAATCAACTATATTAAAACTTATGGCAATCGGGGCTATGTTTTTTATTATGTTCGCCTTTCTTGCGGGGGCTGTGTACCTTTCCGCAAAACAGACATTTGAAAAAATACATATAAAATCAAGGTCATAATTTTTCTTGAAGTATTTAATTAAATAAATTATAATGATTTATAGTTAATAATAACTCTAACACGGAGAAACACAATGGGCTTGGACACTTTCGCAATCGTTGGCAGAGACACTCTTTACGATGCTGTGGAAAAGAATGAAAATGGTAATATGGTTATCAAGACTAAATTGTTTAAAGACGTAGAAGGACTTTGCGGTGGTATGCTTTCGGGCAATGGTAATGGTGGCAGTTTCAGGGGCAAGGTTTACGATAGCTTTGTTCAGAGCGTTACAGGGGAAAGTCTTTATCAAGATGATATCGACCCCGACACCTGCAAAATGATGAGTAATAAGCTTGTAGAATATGCTGAGAACATGGAAAAAGAAGGCACTGATAAAGCTAAGAGCGAATATGGAGAAACCGACCGATCCGAAGTTGACGCACTCGCTGAATTCTTTAACGTGTGTGCGGAGAACGGATATCACGTTACAGGTTGGTGGTAATTATTTAGAAAAGTCAAGAAAAAAAGCCCTGAGAAATCGGGGCTTTTCTTTTACCCGGATTAAGGGTGCTGCTTAGTTCGAAGACTAAATGCGACGCTTAATTCCCGTGCCGTGTCGAATATTTTTCTTGATTAAATATTAATATACGTTATAATATATTATCATCTAATTTGGAGGAAGACATGGCAAAGAGCTTTTTAGAAAATCTGATCAGGGACGACTGGGAAATAGTTAGAGAACGCAACGAAGTAAGGGATAAAGCTATGGCAAAGGTTGTAAAACCAGTTCACGTTGCTGGATTTAATCCGCCTATTCCAAATATGCAAAATCCAAAGGTTGCTAGGGCTGTGAAGAAGCATTTAAAGAAGGTTAATAAATGATTTTTCTTGCCTTATGACTGGATAAATAATATAATATCCATGTAGATGAATAATTCAGGAGGATAAAATGGCAAATAAAAGAGAAATAAATAAGATTGTTAAGAAAGCGGTCGCAGGGGAAACTCTACGCACAAGTTTAGATTATAATGATCTTAAACTTAAAGGTGGGTTCCATCAGCAGTTGGTAGACGAACTTAGGACATGGGGATTTAAAGACTACGAAACCCTTTCTCGTTGTAGGGTAGCCTATGGTGGGGAGACACACTTAAAGAAAGATAGTATAGAAGTGAATATCATTACTTCAGACTTTCTTGGTACATTTACGCAAGTGGACGTGTCGTAATGAGTACCGCATCAGGAACGTGCGAAGTTTGTGGAGCAGATACCGATAACCTTTGCTATGGTGGAAGTAACTCAGATGTACCTTGTTGCGAAGGTTGTATAGGGGACGTGGAGGAATGAATATGAGAAGGAAAGAGAGGTCTAATATGGCACACGTTAGGACTACAAGGCGAAAGCGCAAGTAACTGTTTTTCTTGATATAATATAATAATGTGTTATAATAATATATAACTCAGGAGACAGAAATGGAATTTACAGTTAGAATGGAAGTTAAATCACCTTTGGGCGTAGAAATAATCAGAGAGATTGTCGTAGACGCAGACAACGCCACGGAAGCTAGTCTTAAAGCTAGCCAAGTCTTTTCTAAGGATAAAGGATAAAAAATGAAATATACACTATTAACGGAAACTTTGGAAACGCTCAAGCACAGAGGTTACACTCCTGAGGATGTTATTTGTGTATTTACTAATACCAGTAAATTCAGTTGGGAAGATTTTGCTAAAGTGGCTGACGTTGAATATGACGGAGGCTATGGCGCTCAAGAGGTCGCTGAGGACTTGCAGATTATGGGCAAGGATTGGTGGATGGATAGGCATGAATATGATGGCTCAGAATGTTGGGTCTTTCATACCAAGCCCGACGTAGATAGCCTGCCTTATACCAAACCCAACGTCTTAACTATACGTTCCCTGTCGGATTGGGGCGGATGGATGGCTCACGCAGACATAGAAGCTCAATATAAAGCAGATAAATATTTATTAATTAATGATAAAGAAGAAACCGAAGCCTCTAGATTAGATTTAATTCAAGAAGAATTAGAGAAATAGTTTTTCTTGAATATTTATTATATTAAGGTATAATATTATTATATCTAACGGAGGAATAATGGACGATTTAATTGATAAGCTTGCTCAACAAGTGCTTGAACTACAGAAAACTCTTGAAATTAAAGAAGATTTAATAGACAAGCTCGAAGGCGATTTGGCTATGGCTGACGCTGAGATTGAACTTCTAAGAGATAAACTGTAATACTGTCCGAGGCTACCCCCATAATAAAGTATTACCCAATCAAAGGAGTTTATCGTGGTTAAAGAAAAAATGGTTTACAGAGTTTGGTATTGCCCTGAAAGCGGAATTATGGATTATCAGGATTTTCAGAACGCAGAGATAGGCTTGGTCGCTTATCAGATGGAAGTAGATAGGTCGAAAAAACTGGGTCTGAGCCTACCCTCTTTTATGGGTCCGATATCAGAGAACACTCCAGCAATTTAATAGAGGAAAAAATGACTGAATTAAAAGAAAGAGTAAAAAAGCTGGAAGCCCTAGTCGTCCAAGCCCAAGCGGAAATTGAACGTCTGGATAAAGAATTAGCCAAGACTAAAGATAACTGGCACGTTGAGGAATTGAACCATGCTGATACGTTGACTAGGCTAGACGCTCTACGAGAGGTTGCAGTGAACTTTCTTTCCAACACAGGTAACGTTATAGAGAATAAATGGTTACAGGAATTAAGAGTTATTATTAATGGTAAGTAATTGTTTTTCTTGAATAATTTAAGCCTATGGGTTATAATGACTTATCACTCAATCAGGGGAAACAGATGGCAAACGAACCTACAAAAAAAGAACAGAGATTAATTGACCGAATTAATAAAAGATGGCCCTGTGATTATATGGATTTAGCCTTCTTTGTAGATGAAGTTCTAACAGTAACATCAGAACAGCCACCAGATAACGGAGAAGCGATTTGTAGTTATTATGGCGAGGGCTTCGGAGTACCTTATCCGTCAATACATGAAGAACTGGAAGCGATGGCTGATAAAGCTGGAATGTATTGGGAGTGGAGACACGCTGGCGGGATAGGGGCTTACAACAAATAAGTTAGCACAGGCTCTGCCAATCAGAGGCTTGTCAAGAGAGAACCCTGCCAATCGGGGTTCTTTCTTTTATATAATAATAAGCCTGCGGTTTAGTTCTAAAACTAATTCCAAGGCTTAAGCCTCAGTGTTTTTCTTGATTATGTCTTAGGCTTCAGATATAATAATAATCATCACTAAGGAGAAATAAAATGCTAGGACTTCGGAGTTACGTTAAATACTATGGCGACAAATATATCAAAGGTGTTATCATTGGGGAAACCTCTGATAAGTGGTTAGTGGAGTGGAATAGTTTTCTTTGGGAAAGCCCATTAGTTAGTAGAGTGGACAAGCAGAACAGTTTAATTGAAATTACCATGTGCGATGAGCCTGTTAAGATTGTTGGGGATAGGAAAATTATTGAAAGTGAATATTTTTCTTGAAACAAGCCTACGCCTATGGTACAATGACTTATCACTCAAACAAAGGAGATACTTCATGTCGGAAATTCGCTGTAATGGTTCCGCCTCGCCCCGTAACAGTTTTTCGGAAAAGACCCTTGTTTCCTTGCGTCGTAAACTTGATGCTATGCGTCCTTATGTAAAAGCAGAAATGCAGAGTTTTGACGACTGGCGTTTTTTTGGCTCACGCTGTTCCTCTAACGACACGCTTGTTGTACGCATTGAAAGTGTCACGGACGAAGCTACTTATCTCAAAGACCCCGACAAGTGGGTTATGGCTTCTTATCTGGATTGCCTTGGGGCTGACCATTGGTACACCTACGAGAAACAATGGGACTAAAAGCGAAAGCCTCTAGAGAAATCTAGGGGCTTTTTCTTTGACACAATTAAGCCTGCGGTTTAGTTTAAAGAATAAAGCCTACCCTTAATCTGCACGGAATTGTTTTTCTTGAAAGAAACCTACGCCTATGTTACAGTGGTCTATCACTCAAACACAGGAGACACCATGAGAGATAGATTTTTCCAACACAGAAAGACTGATAAAATATTCAAGTTAGTTCCTGATAGTTTCTCTATGGATAGTGTTACCATGAAAATTACAGCTAAGTTTACTGGCTTTATTCCACGCAACGATAGGAAAACAACAAGGCCCTGCACCACGCTTAAAGAAATAACAGGCGATATAGTAAATGCAAGAATTAAGGAAATGTTTTAATTCGCACAGCAATTGTTTTTCTTGAAACAAAGCTAAGCCTATGCGATAATGACTTATCACACAAACAAAGGAGATACAATGAATTCACCTTGGGGAGAAGTTCAACACGCAGACCCAATTACGGGCGGTGTTATAATGGTTCAAACAGCGGGTCACGGCGGTTTTATGATTATGAGGGACGCTATGAAGAAGTTCCACCCCGCTTTGAAATTAGCTTCGGTATATGGCGGTTCGTTTCAGGGCGGTTATACTTGCTTTGAAGAAGATTGCGAAGCTGCAGCCGTTATTTATGAAATGCAGGAAGCAGGTATTGATATATCAACCAAGGGTTTTAAGACCATAACTAAAGAGGGCGTGATAGCTTGCCTTGGTCGAACAGGAACCTATGAACCTTATCTCAAGGCTCGCAAGCTGATCTAAGACAAGACCCCATAGCCTAGCGGTTGTGGGGTTTTTGTTTTAATTAAATTAAACATACGAATTAGTTTAAAGAATAAATGCGAGGCTTAATTAAATTTGCCGTGTTGTTTTTTTTCTTGAATAAATTTAAGCCAAGCCGTATACTGTATTCAGGGTTAGGGATTGGCTCTGACCATCACAGGGAGTTTTCATGGAAGCAACCATTTATTTGTCGGGTTCCGAGAAAGTCGATTTTATCCGTTTGAAAATCGCTCAGACTGAAGGGCGTTGGTTTTCAGCGGATAACGTAAAACGCTCGACAGGTGAGCCACGTTTTTGGAAGTCCATCAGGGTCGGTGTCAAGGCGTATGTAACAGGCGTGGGTCTTAGTTATGATCCTGCACGCTATAACCTGCAGGGCGTTTGGGAACCTGCTAGCGGTTCGGGTGCTGACGCTTACCGCATGCTTGATCTTGAAAGCGTGTCACGCCTGAAGCTTGACGGAAACGAATACACTTTCGTCAACTAAAGTCAAGAAAAAAAACGACCCTGAGAAATCGGGGTCGCTTTTTTGTAAATAAATTAAGCCTTCGAAATAGTTTAAAGACTAAAGCCTATGCCTAATTATTTTTTCTGCCCAAAGTTTTTTTCTTGAACAAAATTCCGATAAAGCGTACAATGGGTTTGTGGTTAGGGATTGGCTCTGACCCAAATAAGGAGATTAAAAATGCCCAAAGTCATTTTTATCAATGCGAAAGAAAAGACGGTCGAGGAATTGACGATTGCTGACCCTCTTTCGGGTACGCAGGCTCTGGTGGGCGGTTACGTTCAACAGGTTCCTTTTGTAAAGGACTTGAAACGCTCGACATTGTGGGTGGACGAGGAAGGGCTTTGCAAGGACTATCAATACGGTTTCGTGATGGACGGACACCAGTTTTTCGGTAACGGTGTCGTCAGCACTCTCTCGAAATCGGACACGAAGGCAACGGTGTCAGGTGTGCAGGCACGAGTAGAGTTCTAAGTCAAGAAAAAAAAGACCCCGAGAAATCGGGGCTTTTTTTATTACACAATTAAGCCTACGCATTAGTTTAAAGAATAAATGCCATGCTTAAATCAATATCCATGGCCGTGTTTTTTTTCTTGAACGACCGAGGCTTAGGCTGTATACTGATTTCAGAGGTTAGGGATTGGCTCTGACTGATTTAGCGAGGTCAACGTGGAAAACGAATTTGACGTTAAGGTTCTTACAATTGAGGAAGCCGTCAAGGTGTCCGAGGATTGGATCGACAGGAACATCTTGTATGATTACTGCCGTGAATATAATTATCATGCGTCCGTGGAACCGACAACAGGGCGCAACGCTGAGGGCTACACAGTTACTTGTTGCAAATACAGGGTGCTTTCCGAAACCGAGCAATATCGTTTAGACGAAAGCAATCGCCGTAATCGTGAGGAACGGGAAGCAATGGATAAGGTAGAGTGGAAAAAGATAGCCGAGAACGAAAAACAACGTGAAGCTAACATCAAGGCGATAGCTGAGGCAACGGAGAAAAAAGCGGCATAAGTCAAGGAAAAAAGCCCCTGAGAAATCGGGGCTTTTTCTTGTACCCGGATTAGACCTTCGATTTAGTTTAAAAACTAAATATAATGCTTAAATTAAATAGGCGTGGCTAAATAAAATAATATGTAGGGTATTTTAACATATTAAATATAATTAGTTCAAGAAAAAAAGAATTAACTACGACGACGTTTTTTCTTGAATAAAACGACCTGATCGCTTAAACTGGGTCTTGTCAGGACGTTAACCCACACAGGAGAAAATAAATGCCTAAGCTTACACCTGAGCAAAAAGCGCAAAAGAGTTCCTTCGATAAGGCAAAGTTCAATGCCGATATTCTCAAGAACAAAACGGTGCAAATCCTCAAGGGGATCCGCAAGCTTTTGAAGGATACCAAGGCGGGTACGGTCACCCAAGCTCAGATTGATGAGGTCTACACGGATAGCAGTTGGGTTAACCACTACGCTATCCAAGTCACCAACCACATGTTTGAGCACAGTTCCAAACATAAAGAGTACGAAGCAAATGCGGAGGCTAGAAAAGCTTCGTAAGTCAAGAAAAAAGATTGGGGCTTCGGTCCCTTTCTTTTGTAAGTCAAGAAAAAAACACCCTGAGAAATTGGGGTCGTTTTTTATTATTAAATTAAACATGTGATTTAGTTTATAGACTAAGCGCCACCCTTAAACAAAATAAACCGAGAATTGTTTTTCTTGAATAAAGTGTCGGTAACGATTATACTGGGTCTTGTAAGGACGCTCACCCACGAAGGAGAAAATAAATGCTGACAATTACACATGGCAGGGGCTTTCAAATGAAGTTCCCCAACGGTGTCATAGCTTCAGTTCAATGGGGTACTGCTAATTACTGTGATCGTAGCTCTTTTAATATTTACGATTATGGTATCGAAATGAAAACGGAGATGTGGGAAAGTCCTAATGCCGAGGTTGCAGCGTGGCTGGATAATGACAATGGCGTTCGCAGAAATTGGGTTACTAGAGACCTTTATCCTGATGACGATTACAATGATGACGTTATCGCTCGCCTTGACGTAACTGCCGTAATGGACTTCCTTAATCGCTGTCAGAATTTCTAAAAGCAACAATCCCCTAGACTAAAAATCTAGGGGACTTGCTTTGATTAAATTAAGCATCGCAATTAGTTTAAATACTAAATCAAACATCTAATACCCGTCCAATAAAATAATAAAGCAAATCTTTTTTTCTTGAATAAAACCAAGCGAGCGCTTATACTGACTTATCACTTAAACGGAGGCACTATGACACAGACCGACATTAAGTCTTTATATAATGATTATAACAGTGAGTTTTTTAATTCCGCCCTGCCAGATATTACCATCAAATTGGAAACCCGTAAAACAACCCGTATATATGGACAATACCGAGCGTCAAAGCGTTGGGGAATTGTAAAGCGTATGATCCGAATTTTCCCGATAGCAATTACATCTGGAAACGTTGAGGAAACCTTGTTCCATGAAATGACACACTATTACCTGCATTATACTGGAAAACCCTGCGGGCATACCAAAACGTTCAAAGCAATAATGAGCAAGTTTTTGGGGCATACAGTTAAAAACCGCTACGTTCAAAAGACAAAAAAACCTAGAACTATAACACCTACATTGGAAGGGCTTTTCCCGATACCTACGGAATATAGCCCCGTTTCGGCACCTGAGAGGCACGTTGACCCGTCTAAACTGTCAATTGGGGATACCTATCAAGGCGAAAAAATCATATCTTTAGAGACAAAAGGCGGTGTAAGAATAGCCTTTAAATTGGAATATAAGGGGTGGGTGAAATTGTAACACCCCCGGGTTTTTTCTTGAGTAATCAATAAATAAATGCGATAATACCTAGGTCGACAAATTATTCTAAAGAGGGAAAAATGCCGAGACTTGAAAGCGAGATAATAAAAGAGATAAACTATGTGGAAAGCTCTTTATCACCTGAAAATCTATTTTGTGATGGGGAGAGATCAAGAACCGAGGCACGAAAAATAGAGAGACGATTAACAAAACAATATAACAACCTGATTAAAGAATTAGGGCGGTATCCATCAAACGAGGAATTATATGCCACACGTTAATACAAAACCCAAAAGGGGATAAAAATTAAATAAAGTCAAGAAAAAAGTAACCCGTCGCTGAGATGACATCACGGCGGTTTTACTTTATAATAAATTTAAACATACGAATTAGTTTAAATACTATCAGGCACGTCTAAATAATAAATAACAGCAAAATTGCTTAAACGATTTAACAGATATTCTTTTTTTCTTGAATAAAATGCCATGATCGCTTAAACTGTATTTGTGAGGCGGTGATTGGCACCTACTCAAAAAGTGGAGATAACATGACCGAACAAATCGTGAACCTGTCGGGCACTGAAAAGATCAACTTTATACGTGAAGTGATCGCCAAAACTGAGGGACGTTGGTTTTCAGCGGACAACGTGAAAAAGACAACGGGTGAACCCCGCACGTGGAAATCCATCAGGGTCGGGGTCAAGGCATATGTGACGGGTGTGGGTCTTAATTATGATCCGAAACGCTACAATCTGCAGGGTGTTTGGGAACCTGCTAGCGGGTCGGGTGCCGAGGGATATCGTATGCTGGATCTCCCTAGCATTTCACGGATCACAGCGGACGGGACGAAATACATCTTCGTGAACTAAAGTCAAGAAAAAAAGAGACCCTGAGAAATCGGGGTCTTTTTTTATATAATAATTAGACATATGATTTAGTGCATAAACTATTTTATATGCTTAATAAGAAATCTTATGTTGATTTTTTCTTGAATAAAATCCCATGATTGATTATAATGGGTCTTGTGAGGCAGTGATTGGCACTGACCTAAACAACGGAGATCACATGATTGAACATACTAAGGGTGCGAAAACTCAGCTCGGTGACGTAACGTGCATTACTGGCAAGGGGATCGACTTTTTCCGCATGGCAACTATATCGATGGGATTGCGTAGCGAGGCACGTGGTATGCGTTTGACACGAGGGGTTTCATGCTATGCACTGGCAAAACGTGAGTATGGTTTGAAGGGCAACCTTGCCTCAGTGACCGCTCAGTTTAATGCCCTGCTGGAACAAGCAAAGCAACAACAGCAACACGTTATGCGAGACCCACAGACGGGAGAAGTAACACCTCTCTAAAGTCAAGAAAAAAAAGCACCCTGAGAAATCGGGGTGTTTTTTATTGAACATATTAGACATACGATTTAGTTCGCAAACTATTTAATATATTTAAATAATAATCAGTTAAACGATTAAACAGATATTCTTTTTTCTTGAATAAATTCATTGGGTATCGTATACTGTATTTGTGAGGCGGTGATTGGCACTGCTGAAACAACGGAGGTTACATGACTGAAAAAACCATCAACAACGGCTGGGCAGACGTGCAGGTACGGGAAGATGGGTCTTTTGCAGGTGCGAGCGGTCGGGACAATATGCAGGGATTGCGGGATATGTTTTCGTATCGTGGTGCGTTGTACTTGATCATGGGACGCAGGA
>Ga0307376_10003864_pt1 | contig 13878 bp, 8 predicted proteins | sample TR2MG_FD_202536 | JGI IMG/M metagenome (GOLD analysis project Ga0307376, IMG submission 202536) | Soil microbial communities from Risofladan, Vaasa, Finland - TR-2 | ecosystem: Environmental > Terrestrial > Soil > Coastal area > Acid sulfate soil | place: Finland: Risofladan, Vaasa | collected...
CGTTGACCTTACCGTTCCGATGTTCGCTTGCAGGAAGGGATCATTCGAAGCTGATCCTGGAATTCCGGTGGTGGAAGCGAAGCTCCACTTTGAAGCGTGGGGAGATTCCATCCTGAGGATTAGTGTCTGGTTCGACGGCCTGCCTCCCAACGAGCCTGAGGAACAGGACACGAGCCTTACGATGGAAGATAGTCCCATGATTGAACGGGATCCCAACCTCACCCGGAAGGCGCTTCATCATAGTCAGGGCTCTGCAAGCGGCGAATACATCATCAGTGACGATAAAGACCGCGTTCTGTTCCGAACCGTGGCGCCTGAGCCTCCCGCGCACCGCTGGAGCGACCTTCAGCCGGAGCCGCATCCGGTCTTCGACGCGGTGGTGTGTCCGGACGGACAGACGGAGATTCCCTTCATGGCTCATGACACCTTTTTCGCGGCGCATCGTGAATCGATAGGATTGGGCTGCGTGATGCGGGACGGATTGCCACGTCTTTCTCTCTTCTCGCTGCACGCTCGTCCATCCGAACGCTTTCTCGGAACCGGGGAACGGTTCTCTCGATTCGGCCTGGCAGGATCGACAGTCATGCTTGAGAACACCGATGCTCTGGGAGTCTCGTCGCGACGTGTTTACAAGAATGTACCGTTTTACGTTTCCAGCGCCGGTTACGGACTCTTCATCCACACATCGAACTTCACGCGCCTCTCATTTGCGGACATCTCTTCGCGTGCGATCCAGGGCGGCGTAGAAGCCCGTCGTCTGGATCTGTTCTTCATCGGCGGAGGCTCAGTGCAGTCGATCCTGACGAACTACCGCCGCATCACCGGAGTTCCGCCCGTGCCGCCCTTATGGAGCTATGGCACGTGGATGGCGCGTATGACCTATTTCTCTGCCGAAGAGACACTTGATGTGGCGGACCGCATGCGAAGTGGAGGCTATCCATGCGACGTGATTCACCTCGACACTGGCTGGTTCAAGACCGATTGGCGTTGCGAATGGGAGTTCAGTCCGGAACGTTTCCCGGACCCGGAAGGCTTCCTCCGCGAGATGAGGCGCAAGGGTTTCCGTGTTTCACTGTGGCAGCTTCCCCTGGTGACCGAGGGAACCAGCCTGTACTCAGTGGCGCGCGAAGAACGGTACGTGGCGGTGGGCGCTCCGCCGCTGGAGTCGAAGTTCGATGATGCGCGCGGCTGCACGATTGACTTTACGAATCCGGAGGCCGTGGAGTGGTACAAAGGGTTGCTGCGACGCCTTCTGAAAATGGGAGCAGCGGTAATCAAGACCGACTTCGGCGAGACTATCGACATGGGGGCCCACTACAAAGGTCTGGATGCGGCAACCCTGCGCAATATGTACTGCTTGCTCTATCAACGGGCAGCATTCGAGGTGACACGGGAAGTCTATCCGGACGGCATCATCTGGGCTCGGTCCGGTTGGGCAGGGAGCCAGCGCTATCCGCTCCACTGGGGCGGAGACGCGGCTGCAACGTGGGACGGGCTTGCCGCGACAATACGAGGTGGACTGCAAATCGGCATGTCGGGATTCGCGTTTTGGAGCCACGACGTACCCGGGTTCCACTCGCTGCCCAGTTTCATGAACGACCGTCCTGCAGACGATCTCCTCGTCCGCTGGACGCAGGTTGGCGTTTTCACTTCTCACCTCCGATTTCACGGCTCCTCTGCACGGGAGCCATGGGAGTACCCGGCGGTTGTTGGCCTGATTCGGGAGTGGCTGAAGCTGCGTTATGCGCTGATTCCCTATTTCCTCAGAGAATCCGGGACCTCCGTAATGAGTGGCTTGCCGATCTTCCGTTCGCTGGTTTTCCATCACGAAGACGACTCGATTGCATGGACCGTCGAGGACGAGTTCTACAGCGGGAGCGCGTTTCTCGTGGCGCCAATTCTGAGCAGCTCCGGAATCCGCAGCGTCTACCTCCCTTCCGGGGAGTGGATCGACTTCTGGACCGGTGAGAGAGTCTCGGGACCGGTCATGTTGCCGCGTGTGGAGCAACCGCTCGGACGGGTTCCGCTTTTTGTACGTGCCGGATCACGCATCCCGTTTTACCCTCTGCCGGTGGCATGCACTGACGAGATGGATCTATCGAAGACACTCGAGCTCATCATCGATGACAGCTATCGTGGATTCAGTCTCTCTCCACTGGCCACAATTATCAACCTCTAAACTCGTTCGTCTTGCCGCTGACCCTGTTTGGATATAATCTTCAACCATAGCTCTCTATGTGGCGGCGATGAAGAAACTGATTGGACTTATCACATCTGACCTCAGCGATCCCTACCAGGCAGCGATTTGGAAGGGAGTCGAATCCGGTGCGGAGCAAGCTGGCCTGGGCCTGGTCACCTTCGTGGGCGCGATACCCGGGTCGCCTGTACCGTCCGAAGCGACCTCCAACATCGCGTATCGCATCGCCACTGCAAACAGCGTCGATGGGCTTATCGCGGTGGCATCGACCCTGACATCCTATCAGAGCACGGATACTGTTCGAGCGCTGATGAACTCGAAGCGTGGACTACCCTGGATATCGGTTGGTGCGAAAGTCGGGGTGGAACCATCGGTCGTTGTGGACGGACGATCCGCACTTCACAACCTGGTAGTTCATCTGGTTCACGACCATGGAAGAAGGCGAATAGCGCTGATTACGGGTCCGGAAATACATCCGGAAGTGCGCGAACGGTACGAAGTGGTAGCAAATGCCCTTGGACAGGATTCCCTGGAGGTCGATCCTGAGTTGGTAGTTGCCGGGGATTTCACTCCACCTTCGGGGATCGCTGCAGTTTCAACGCTCATTGAACGCAATGCCAGGTTCGACGCCCTGATCTGCATGAATGACCGCATGGCCATAAGCGCCATCGAAGCATTGAGGAAAGCGGGCCGGCGTGTTCCCGAAGACGTTTCGGTAATCGGATTCGACGGAATCCCGGAGGGAGAGAGCCTGGACTTTCCCCTGACCACCGTCGTACAGCCGCTCTACCAGCTGGGTAAGGAGGCGGTCGACATTATGCAACGGGTGCTTCATTCCGAGACTGTATCGGACAGGAAGCTATCGTGCAGCGTCGTGGTGAAGGAAACGTGTGGCTGTCCTCCCATTCCCTTTGACGGCTGGCTGCACCGGCAAGGCCGGAACATCAGTCAATGGGCCGGCATGGAAGAGGCCCACCACCTGTTGCAACTGGCTGACGCAGATGATTTCGATGCATTCGGTAGAGTTTTGAACTCGACAATAACTCAGAACGCGGCAAAGAACGCCGATCCCGAACTCTGGGGCGGTCTGCTGCACTACATACGATCGGAGTGTCGATCTTCGAGCACCGGGGAGATTTACGAATTCGGGAAAACGATCGTAGGAAAGGCGTGCTCGCAACTTCAAACCGCACGACGAATAACCGCCGAGCAGAGCTCGCTGGAGATGCAGCGGATCAGCGCCTCGCTCGCCGGTTCATTCCGACTTGACAAGATGCTTGACAGCCTCCACACTGGATTGGAAAAGCTTCGGATCGGCCAGGGATATCTTGCGCTCTATTCAAGTGGACGTCGCTCGAAGCAGGCCGCTACGCTCGCGATGAGTCCCGGCGATCCAATGCCGGGGGCACCCCATTCGCATACGTTCCCGTCGTCGCAGATTGTACCCCACAGTGCCGGGTCGAGCTGGAAGCGACTCAGGTGGGTATATCTGCCGCTGGTTTTTGAGAATGAAGCGCTGGGCTACATGCTCCTCCCGGGCGGTATCGCCGAACCATCCATCTATGCGAGCCTGAAGGACCAGGTCTCAAGCAGTCTGAAGGGCGCACTGCTTCTCGACCAGGTTCGTACACACGAAGAAAAGCTGGAACGACAGGTTGCGCTCAGAACCAAAGAGATCAGACAAAAAAACTCCGATCTCAAAGCAGAGATCAAACGACGCGCTGCGCTTGAGCAGGAGGTGGTCGAGGTCTCGAGCCGCACAATAGAAAGGATCGGGCAGGATTTGCACGATGACTTGTCCCAGCACCTCGCCAGGACTGCAATGCTTGCCTCGCTTACGGAAGAGACGCTCGAAAAGGCCCATCGACCCGAGGCAGTCGCCCTGGCGCGCATCGCGGCGCTGCTTCGCGACTCGGTGCTGAAAATCAAGCACATTGCCCGCGGGTTGATTGCAACCGGACTGGAGGCCCAGGGACTTTCGTCAGCAATTGAATCGCTGATCGACTCGATCAGGAAGAATTACAATACGATAATCGAGTTTCAATCAGTCCCCGAGTTTTCCCTTGACGATCCTGATCGGGCGCTGCAGGTGTACCGCATCGTTCAGGAAGCTCTCCTGAATGCCGTGAGGCACTCGGCTGCAAAACGAATAACCGTTCGACTGGGCGTAGAGCCTGCAGCCGGGTCGTCGCAAGGATCGCTCCAGATCCTCTCCGCGGAGGTTGGCGACCATGGACTCGGAAATCCGCGAGAGTTCGTAGCAAGCGGTCTCGGGCTGAGAATCATGCGTTATCGCGCGCATATGGCGGGGGCGGTGCTGTCACTGGTACCGAATAATCCCGGAACACGTGTCGTCTGCAAGTTCTCAAAAGAGAGATAGAGCGAACTCATGGAACGCCGCATTTCGTTCCTGGTGGTGGAAGACCATCCAATCTACCGGCAGGGACTAGTCGAACTTGTGGAGAGTGATTCGCGGTATCTTGTCTCTTCTGAAGCGGGTTCGTTTGACGACGCATTGAAGGCAGTCGATGACTCGGCACCTGACATTGCGCTCGTGGATATCTCCCTTTTCGACAAAGACGGTCTCGATTTCGTTCGGATTTTGCACACCAAGCGGCCTTCCGTTCCCATTCTCGTCATCTCAATGCATGACGAGAAGGTGTACGCCTCTCGGGCTTTGGCGGCCGGAGCGAAGGGTTACGTCATGAAATATGAGACTGCGGCGGTAATTCGAGACGCTATAGCGACAGTGCTGTCCGGTCACGTCTTCCTCTCCCAGTCCATGCGGTTACGGTTGGTCGATACAATGTTCGGCGGCGAGCGACAGGGCGGATCGGTCCCTCTGGATAGATTGAGCGAGCGTGAGTTTCAAATCTTCGAGCTCATAGCGCTCGGTTATGGGCCGAAAGAGATCTCGGATGTGTTGAACCTTTCCGTGAAGACTGTAGACGCCTATCGTGATCGGCTGAAACAAAAGCTGGACATACGCACCGCATCGGAGCTTCGTAAGTTCGCCGCCACGTGGTGGCGCAATGTCGATAAGTGAATTCACCTACAAGACAAACCGTGAAATCCCCGGTATCGGACTGAAACAGTCGGCCATATACTGACTTGAGAGTCGACTGTTCCGTTTGCAGGAACGTTGAGAAAGCGATGAGGGAGGTTCCATGAAACGAGTTTTTTCCATTCTTGCGCTACTGGCTCTGTCATGCGGGATTGCGTTCGCCGGAGGGTCGCAGGAGAGCACTGCGACAGCTGGCAACGTCAAGACATTGACAATCTTCATCAACAACACCTGGTATCCCACAAAAACGTTCACGGGCATCATTCCTGAACAGATCACGAAAGATACCGGCGTGAAGCTCGATCCCACGATTGCCGTGAACGATCAGCAGCTGGGAGTCATGATCGCGTCCGGTTCGCTCCCTGACCTGGTATACACGCCTACTCTGTTGGGACGTCTGTCGGATTCCAACGTCAGCTATGACTACCAATCGCTCATAAAGAAGTACAACGTCGACTGGAAGATCTCACCTGAGCAGCGAGCAAACGCGCTTTCCTTTTCAACCGATGGAAAGCTCTATACCGTGCTGAATCACTTCGCCACGACGGCAGAGTGGAAGAAAGCGCCGGCCTGGGCCGTACCGATAGAGCCTTCGCTCTTCCTGCGTAAAGACTTGCTGGACCAGCTGGGTAATCCCCCGATCCACAGCCTTTCCGACCTGACAAAGGTCTTTGCGATGGTGAAGGCGAAGTGGCCAAACATAATTCCGTTCACTTTCGACTATAGTTGGCGTTTCCAGGTACTTCAGGCCTGGGAGGGGCTCCCGTGGACAAACAATGGTACCTTTGTCAAACAGAGTGACGGCAGCTACCAATACTCCGTCATGACCAGAAACTACTACAACATGCTGAAGCTGCTGAACGAATGGTACCAGAAGGGCTACATGACGGCAGACAGCTTCTCGGCCACAAACACTACGGCGCTCGCACCCTACGAGCAGGGTAAGGCCTTTTCGCTTTCATCCTGCACTCAGAATAACAATGCGTCCGTGCAGGCATACCTTACAAAAGTGAATCCCAACTACCTTTCAATCGAGAGCATGCCGCTGTCGGACAATCCGTATGTGTCCTCGGACATCGGCTGGTCCGGCACTTTCATAACGAAGAATGCCAAGGACCCTGAGGCTGCCATTAAGTTTATCGCGTGGATGTTCACCCCCAAGGCGCAAATGCTCACGCAGAACGGACGTGCAGGCATAGATTACACCACGGGGCCGAACGGCGTACCTCAGTTCTCGGCAGCGTGGAAAGAGGCTGTTGCGAACGGTACCCAGGCACAAGTCTACGACCCGTGGTTCTACCTCGGAGGATCCGCGATTGATGAGGCCATCGGGCGCATCGCTTCCCTGCCAAATTTCCAGAAGTACTATCAAGCGCCATACGAGGCCATTAACAAGCAAGTCGTGAATCATCCATGGGTCTCGGCCGCGCTTCCAAAGGCCGGAACGGATCAGAGGACCATCTACGATTCGCTCGTCGCAATGATTCCGAATTTCGAAGCGAAAGCCATTATGTCACCCACGGACGCCGCCTTTCAGCAGAACTACGATGCCTATATGGCAGCGGCGAAGAAGGCAGGTGTGGACCAACTGGACGCCTACATGAGCAAGATGATCCCTCAAGTTGAACAGCGTTATCAAACCGGAACTACAAACTGAATCACATAGAGCGGAAGCATTTTGGGACCTCCCCGGTGGGCCGGGGAGGTCCTCATCGCTTTCGGAACTACCCTGATCTTCGAAGACCCTTGAAAAGGTGAATCCACCGCACTGGATCTGTCATGGGTGGATCTATTCGACGGACTGACTGGAGGAGGCGTTGTTGAACAGAAGACGTTTACTGAGGGAGTTTTGGAAGCAGCGGTCACTGCAGTCATTTACGCTGATCGGCATGGCCTTCGTCTTCATTTTTGCCTACCTGCCGATGTTCGGTATCCTGATCGCTTTCAAGGACTACAACATATCCTCCGGCATTGCCGGAATTTTCACCAGCAAATGGGCCGGACTGAAGTTCTTCCTGGAGTTCATCAACGACTACCGGTTCGGAAACATCGTCTACAACACGCTTATCATGAGTTTCTCGAAACTCGTGTTCATGTTTCCGCTCCCTATTCTTCTCGCACTGATCCTGAACGAAGTGAAGAATAGGCCGATCAAGCGCATTGTGCAGACTGCCAGCTATCTGCCCTATTTCATTTCATGGGTCATTGTGCTCGGTTTTTGCCAGATCTTCTTCACCCAAACCGGAGTTGTCAACACCGTCCTTTTGAAGCTCGGTTTCACCTCCAAGGCGATCCCATTCCTTACAAGCTCCAAGCTCTTTCTTCCTCTCGTCATCTCCTCCGCCTCCTGGAAGGAGACAGGCTGGTGGGCGATTGTCTTCCTGGCCGCAATAGCCGGTGTCGATCCGTCGTTGTACGAAGCGGCCGAGATCGACGGGGCAGGGAGGTTGCAGCGTATATGGCACATCACGTTGCCGGGGATACGGACCACGATCACCATCGTCCTGATCCTTGCTCTGGGCAACATGCTGGGAGGGGGGCTTGGTGGTTCCAACTTCGAGCAGGCCTACCTCCTTGGTAATCCGGCGAACAATGGCGCATCCGAAATCATCCAGACATATGTCATACGCGTTGGGCTTTCGGATGGGAGGTTCTCCTATGCTGCCGCTGCCGGTCTTCTGCAGTCCGTGATCTCCGTGATCCTGGTTTTCACAAGCAACTTTGTCTCCCGAAGGGTTTCCGGGGACGGCCTGTTCTAGATTGAGGTAACTACAATGCGCGCTTCGAAGACAGTCAGGACGAAGAGAGTCAAATTGAGAAAGACCGTGGAGGACCATATAGTCAACTTCGTCACCTATGTCTCGGTGGCGATCGTCTTCCTCGTATGCGCCTACCCGTTCTATCTGGCATTTGTGCTTTCCTTCAATCAGGGAACTGATGCGCTGCTGGGGGGAATCTACCTCTGGCCGAGGAAGCCTACGCTCCAGAACTTCGAACAGTTTTTCACCAATCCTGATTGGATGGATGCGTTTCGCGTTACCGTGCTGCGAACCGTCATTGGCACAGTAGTCACGGTCTTTTTTACTTCGCTCGTTTCGTATGGTCTGTCTACAAGAAATCTGGTGTTCCGCAAATTGTATATTTCATTGATCATTATCGCGCTCTACGTCTCCGGCGGCGTCATTCCCTATTTCGCGGTTCTGCGTTCCCTGGGGCTGGTCAACCACTTCCTCGTCTACATTATCCCTGGCGCGGTGAACTTGTTCTTCGTGCTCGTCTCGATCTCGTTTTTCCAGGGAATCCCGAAAGAACTGGGAGAGTCTGCCCGCATGGACGGCGCAGGGGAGCTCAAAATCTTCACGCGCATTATCCTTCAGGTTTCGAAACCACTGTTGGCGACGATAGCCATATTCACCGCGGTTGGTCAGTGGAACAGCTGGTACGATACTGCGTTTTTCACGCAGTCACACTCGTTGCGAACACTCGCCTATATGCTGATCTCTATTATTAATCAGACCACGAACATGCAGAACATGAGCGCTGCTTCCGCGGCTGCACTCACGGCGAGCCTTTCGGTTACAAGCCTTTCCGTGCAGCTCGCGGCCATGGTCGTGACAGTGACACCCATTCTGGTCATCTATCCCTTCTTCCAGAAGTATTTCGTTACCGGGCTGACGTTGGGCTCCGTGAAAGGTTGAGTTTATTGCCTGTGGTTCGCAGCTGTAGTTCGTGAGCTACCTATGCATGATTGGAGAGGACTTGTATGGATCATTCTTATCATCTCTGCTACAGAAATCCTGCCGACGCCTGGAATGACGCACTGCCGCTTGGCAACGGCAGGCTGGGCGCCATGGTCTACGGCCACGCCGGCCGGGAGCGAATCCAGCTCAACGACGACTCACTCTGGTACGGAGCGTTTCACGATCGCAATAATCCGAGTCTGAAGGAGAAGCTTCCGGAAATCCGGAAATTGGTGCTGGCAGGAGACATCCACCATGCAGAGGAGCTCATCATGCAAAACATGGTGGGCACGCCTGCAGCCATGCGCCACTATTCGACATTGGGGGAGCTGGATATAGCACTGAATCAACACCTTCCATTTACAATGGGGTGGGTGCCCGGTAGCGGTGGAACCGTAGGTTATTCCTCCGACCTGGATCTCATGACCGGCGTGCTGAATATCGACCACACGCAAGACGGCGTCCGGTTTCATCGAGAGGTCTTCGTGAGCAACCACGCACAGGCGATGTGCATCCTCTTCACCAGCGAAACAGAGGGCGCGATAAACCTGGATGTCATGTTGAACCGGGTAGAATTATCGGAACAGATAGTTCAGGACGATCGAAGACCCGGACGGCGTGTCGGAAGCGGCTGGCCCGCGTGCATGGCGGACTCGATACGTACAGTCGACGGCAAGACTATCCTTATGCGAGGCCACGAAGCGGAAGTGGAGTTCGCGGTTGGAGTGCGAGTGGTATGCGACGGGACGCTTCAAAACCCCGTCTCTCAGCTTTTGGCGCGCGATTGTTCCAAAGTCCTCATGTATGTGGCCTCTTCAACTTCCAACCGCTCCGAGGATCCTGTCGCGGAGGTTCTTGAACGGTTGGCCGGGGCTGAGGAGAAGGGTTTCGCAGCGCTCAAAGAGGAGCACGTCGAAGATTTTTCGACTCTGATGGGCCGATGTGAACTGGACCTGGGCGCAACTCCGGAACGTCAGACCGACGAGCGAATCGCCGCGCTTCAGGCCGGCGAGGACGACCCCGCGCTTGCCGCACTCTACTTTCAGTTCGGCCGTTACCTTGTCGTCTCAAGTGGACGCGAAGGCAGCACGGCGATGAATCTTCAGGGCATCTGGAACGGCCGATTCATGCCGATGTGGGACAGCAAGTACACGGTGAACATCAATTTGCAGATGAACTACTGGCCAGTTGAGGTCTGCAACCTTTCAGAGCTGCACGTGCCCTTGATGGAGCTGCTGGAAACCATGCAGCACAGAGGCCGCGAAACGGCCCGAGTCATGTACGGCATGCGTGGTATGGTCTGCCATCATAACACAGATCTCTACGGCGATTGTGCGCCGCAGGATACCTATATGGCTGCGACACCCTGGGTCACCGGTGGACCGTGGCTGGGGCTGCACGTCTGGGAGCATTTCCTGTACACGAAGGATCTGGATTTTCTGCGCAGAATGTATCCTGTTATGAGTGATTTGGCGCAGTTCTTTGTGGACTTTCTTATCGAAGAGAACGGGAAGCTCGTAACCTGCCCGTCAGTATCGCCGGAGAATCGGTACGTTCTGCCTGATGGATACGATACCCCCATTTGCATAAGCCCGGCGATGGACAATCAGATACTCAGGGAGTTTTTTGCCGCATGCATAGAGGCGCAACATCTGCTCGACCTGGACCACGAGCTCTCCCGAACACTGGCAAACATGGCGGCCCGTTTGCCTGGCGACCGGATTGGATCGAAGGGCCAGCTTCTGGAATGGGACGGCGAGTATCCCGAGCTCACTCCGGGAATGGGACACGTCTCGCATCTGTTCGCATGTTACCCCGGCCGTGGCATAAACTGGCACGATACTCCGGAATTGATGAAAGCTGTCAGGAAGTCATTGGAGTTGCGACTGGACAACGGTGCAGGAGAGGGCGGTTGGCCGCTGGCGTGGTACGTCAACCTTTTCGCGCGCCTCCTGGACGGCGAAATGGCAGACAGGAGCATTCGGAAGATGCTCTCGAGCTCCAGCGCACGCAACTTGCTCAACGCCGTGCGCATTTTTCAGATAGACGGCAATCTGGGGACAACGGCAGGCATCGCGGAATGTCTCCTTCAAAGCCATATCGCGCTGCACTTCCTTCCTGCTCTGCCGGTCTCGTGGAAAGAGGGCTCGGTCCGAGGACTGCGCGCACGCGAAGCACGGGAAGTCGACATACGGTGGAAAGAGGGGAAGCTTGTCGAGGCAATCGTCCGACCGCAGTTCAACGGATCAATAGAAATAGTCGGCAATGTGCTCAATGTAACCTGCAATGGCGCGGAGGTGCCGGTAGAAAAGAGTGTGGTCGGATTCCTGTTTGCCGGCGAAGGCGGCAATTCCTACCGGATCACACCGTCAACCTGAGCATATCGTACCGAAGAACTGGAGGTAGGGGATGAAGGCAACTATACTGGCCGGAAACACTATTGGAGAGTTGAGAAAGTACTGGACGAAATGCGTGGGCAGCTGTCACGCGGCGACGGCACTTCGACAGGATTGGCGCGTGCAGCTGACAACGTGCAGAGAGGAGCTTGGTTTCGAATATGTGCGCTTCCACGGTCTGTTGAATGACGACATGAGCGTATGCGTGCGGGGCGAAAGTGGATCCATCGAGTATTCGTTTTTCAATGTGGACTCCATCTTTGACTTCCTTCTCAGTATTGGTATGAAGCCATTCATTGAGCTGAGCTTCATGCCGACTGCACTCGCTTCAGGCGCGAAGACGGTATTTCATTATCAAGGAAATATCACGCCGCCCAAGTCCTATGACCAATGGGCGGAGTTGGTCGGAGCGCTCGCCGACCATCTTGTTCGGAGATATGGTCCGGAGGAGGTGCGAAAGTGGTTCTTTGAAGTCTGGAACGAGCCAAACCTGGACATTTTCTGGGCCGGCAGCATGGAGGACTATTTCCTCCTATACAAATACGCAGCGATCGCAATCAAAAAGGTTGACAATCGGCTGGCGGTCGGCGGCCCGGCTACAGCGATTGACGCCTGGATATCGGAGTTCCGGGAATTCTGCAAGACGCAGGGAGTTCCGCTGGATTTTGTCTCAACTCATCATTATCCCACTGATGCCTCATACGGCTTCGGTTTGGATATGGAGGAGCAGATGGCGCGTTCTTCCCGAGGAGTACTCTACGAAAGGACCAGGAGAGCGCTGGCAGAGGCAGGTTCGCTTCCACTCTACTACACTGAATGGAACAACTCACCGAGTCCACGGGACCCCTATCATGACACCTCGTACAATGCGGCGTTCATCACAAAAACAATCATCGACAATCTGGGGCTTCTTGACTGCTACTCCTTCTGGACGTTCACCGACATATTCGAAGAAAGTGGCTTCAGTTCAGTACCCTTTCATGGTGGTTTTGGCTTGCTCAATATTCACGGAATTCCGAAGCCATCCTACCGCGCGTTTCAGCTCCTTTCGCGGATGTCCGGCAAGAGACTTGAAATCGAAGTTCACGAGGGAAGTCCCACAGTTGAATGTGCCGCTACGATCGACGGGCGGAAATTGACCATCCTGATTTCGAATCATCAGATTCCGCTTTCACCGATCGAGTCGGAGCTCGTAAGCATTAGGGTAAAGGGAGTGGCGGTCGTGGGATCGGCAGTCGTGGAGCGAATCGACGAAGCACACGCGAATCCGAAAGCGGCATGGGTGGATATGGGCAGTCCAAATTACCCCGACAAAGCTCAGATCGAGACGCTCTTCGGATCCTCGAAATTGGTAAGCGAGCTGGTTGATCTTCAATCCCGTGACGGCGAGGTGTCGATGGATCTGCTCGTCCAGCCCCATTCCGTGGCAGCAATTTCGTTGACGTTGGAGGGGTGATATCCGAAGTCACCGTCCGGAACGGTCATGTTGCTACGCGATACCTGGTAGTAGCCGAGGAGTCAACAGGGTGGTCCTTGAAGTGGAGACATCATTCTGAAACACACATACGGAGAATTGAATTGGCAGTAGAAAACAGTCCGAAATTCACGGTCTTCACAAAACCGTGGCAGCGGCAGAATCTGGAGGAGCTATCTGAGCTTGTGAATAGACTCGGCTTCGACGGAGTGGAGTTGCCGGTTCGTGATGGATACCAGGTGACTCCTGAGACTATTAGCCGCGATCTGCCGAAAGCGGCGGCGGCACTTGGCGCACACGGGCTGAAGATCGGAAGCGTCGCCACGGAGGTCAATGCGCGTTCCATTGCAGCCTGTGGCGATGCCGGAGTACCGATCATCCGCACGATGGTCGGAATCGACCTCGCCGTCGGTTACCACCAGACCGAGCTCGAGGTTCGAAAGAGATGGGACAGACTGATCCCGACCCTCGATCGCTTTGGCGTCGCCATCGGCGTGCAGAATCACTACGGGTTCATGATTGGCAGCGCCGTAGGTATCATGCACCTCATCGAAGGATACGATCCCCGGCATGTCGGGGCGGTACTCGACCCGGCCCACTGCGGACTGGACGGTGAGCCGGACCAGATGGCAATCGACATTGTCTGGTCGCACCTCCTGCTGGTGAATCTGAAGAGTGCATTCTGGGTCCGGCACACCGGCCCGGAATCCGATGATGTCAAGTGGAGAAGCTACTGGAGCAACGGTCATCAGGGGCTCACGTCCTGGCCCACCGTTGCAGCCGAACTGCAGCGGCGCGGCTATACCGGGGACATCTGTCTTCCTGCCGAGTATTCCGACCCTGACGGTCGCGACCAGAAGATGGGTGATGATGTCGTTCCGCTCGTCCGGGATGATCTGCAGTTTGCAAGATCCCTTTTCCCGGGAGCGAAGTAGAATGAAACAGACTGTTCGAGTATGCGTGATCGGTGCGGGAGGAATGGCAAACAGCGTGCATTATCCCTCGTT
>Ga0307376_10003866_pt1 | contig 13877 bp, 9 predicted proteins | sample TR2MG_FD_202536 | JGI IMG/M metagenome (GOLD analysis project Ga0307376, IMG submission 202536) | Soil microbial communities from Risofladan, Vaasa, Finland - TR-2 | ecosystem: Environmental > Terrestrial > Soil > Coastal area > Acid sulfate soil | place: Finland: Risofladan, Vaasa | collected...
ATGCCTGGCACAGTCACATGAATGAATCGCTGCATCCGGTTTACCCCGTCGATGTCCGCAGCATCGTACAGGTCGGGCGAGACACTTTGCATCGCAGTGAGGAACAACACCATCAGAAAACCCCAGAAATGCCAGTTGTCGACAAATGCACCGGACAGAAGCGATGTGTTTGTCTGTCCGAGATACGCCTGGTTGAGCGCCGGAAGCCCAACCTTGGCGAGCAGGCCGCCAAGTCCAACGTCCGGCTGAAGAAGGTTGCTCCAGATGCTTGCAGAGATTACGCTCGGGAGAATGTAGGGAATGAATAAAACCGTTCGAAATGCAAGACCCGCCCTCTTCATCGGCGCAATAAGGCTGGAGGCAATCAAGCCAAGAATTACCGGCACAGTGAGGAAAAATGCAAGCCACAGAAGATTATTCAGGAACGCATGCCAGTAATCCGGATCCACCAGAATATGTGCGTAGTTCTGCAGCCCGATGAATTTCCCTCCGCCAATTCCGTTCCAGGTGGTAAGCGAGAAGTAGATGGCCCCTGCAGAAGGGCCGATGATCACAATCAGGTGGATCAGTAGAATTGGAAGAACAAACAGCCAGGGGATGAATTTCCTTCGTCGTGACTGACCTGCAAAGGAATGCCGTGAGGTTGTTTTTACCATGAGATAGGCGACCTCTATTTACTGATGGATGATCCAGATTCAACGAACAAATCACGAAGCGCGGCGGGAAGATTCACCCGCCGCGCAGGTGGCGTTCCAGAACTCGATGACCTATTGCCGGGTCGGCAATGGAGGCGCCGCGCCGGCCTTCAGCTCCGCGGAAAACTGGTCCTGTAGTCCCTGAAGGTACTGAGCCGTCGTCTGCTGCTTCGCCCAAACTTTTTCAATCGCATCATAGATGTACGCGTCACTCTTTGGCGGCCAGAAGGTCCAGGTGGTGTAGCCGTAGTTACCCGCCGCGGTTGCCTGTGACAGTTCACTGACATACCGGGCATAGCGCGGATCGAGTCCGGCCAGATCAGAGGAACTGATCTGTATCGGAGGCGGTTCAGTTCCCGCCTTCGTCATAAGGATTGACTGCGTCTGACGCGAGAAGAAGTAGGTAAGGAACTCTGCCGCCTGCTCTTTGTACTTCGAGTTTGCGTTGATGCTCCTCGTGGACCCGATACCGAGCGGGAAGTTGGAAGGGACCCCGGACACCGTCGGAACGGCCACCCAGTCCCAATTGTTCTGATTACCTGCCTTCTGTCCAAAGTAGTTACCGATGGTACCCATCCACCACGTTCCGGAAACCATCATCGCCGCTTTTCCACTTCCAAGATCGGCCAGAAACTGATCACTCTTGGTCGTGTAATACTTGCTCAATTCTCCCTGCCAGTAACCATTTTCCATCAGGTTATTGAGCATGTCGATCGACTTCGCAAACGCGGGGTCAGTCCAGGGAATCTGCCCTTTCAGGGCCTCATAGACTTTTTGCGGCCCTGCTACTGCGTTCAGAAATACCGTAACGTAATGCTCGTCTGCCGGTCTCCAGTCCGCATTGCCGGCTGCATTTGCTATCAATCCGGCGGCCTTAACCTTCTGCATGAGTGCCGTCCACTCTGCCATGGTCTTGGGCGGGGTCCAGCCGTGCTGCTCAAACACCGTCTTGTTATAGTAGAGAACCATCGTCTCAATCTCATCGGGAATGCTGTAGAGTTTACCATTTACCTTACCAAGGGACAGTGCCCACGGAAGGAATTGCTTGTTCCATCCCAGTTTCGCAGCATATTCATCAAGTGGCGCAAGCCGACCAGCCTGTGCCATTTCGAATACGAACGACGGCCCTGGAGTGAAGACAATGTCCGGTCCACCGCCTCCGGCCACTGCCGTGCGAATTGCGTCCCAGGCATTCGGCTTCTGCACCGCCTTCACGGTGAAACCCTTGTTCAGCTGATTGAATGAGTCATATGCAAGGTGAATGACCTGCAACGCTTGCTGGGTGTTTCCGGTCGTATCAACCCAGTCTTCAATGACGGGTTGATTTGCCACGCCGCCCGATTTTTCGGTCGTGCCGTTTGCAAAAAGCAACCCCAAAGTAAGCCCGAAAAGGACCAATGCCAGATATACCTTCTTCATTGACGCTCCTCCTTGCTCGAACTTCATTCGCCGAATGACAGCCCCGCGGAGGCTGTCGCATGCATGTGTAGACCAGTATATGGCCCTGAATTCCGATCTGTCAAGAAAAGCTTCTCAAACTTGTTAGGATTAGCGTGAGTTTTCCCATGATCTTTCAGGATAGTTTTCACCAATTGAAATCAGAACCAGTGGTGTCCGAACTATAGTTCGGTGATATAAACATTTGCTTCTACAGCAATTGGAGCGCATCAGACGTGCTCGCGCATGGATCAAAGGAAGGTTTGTGATCGATCCCCGAAATTCTTTCTTGAATCCTTTCTCAGATCCGACTTGCCTGATTGCCGAAGCTGCCTTATAATTCCGAAGTCCGTATGCTGAAGGAAGCACCATTGTAAATGCTGGAAAGAACCAGGAAGAAACCGACACTGTCCGACGTGGCCCACATCTCAGGTGTTTCACCGGCAACCGTGTCCCGCGTGCTTCACGGGAACGCGAAGGTCGCAGAGCCTATTCGGCTCAAGGTGGAGGCGGCCCTGAAAGAACTCAGCTACACCAGAAAGCCAACGCCGCACCCTACCAGGAGCAGACAGGCAACAACGATAGGACTGGTGGTTCCCGACCTCTCAAATCCCTTCTTTCCCTTGCTCATCAAGGGTATTGAAAACGTCGCCAAGATGTACGACTTCAGCCTTATGCTAGGCGACTCAGAGAATAGCACGGACATTGAAACGCGGCTGCTGGAAACCCTGCTGGAGCGCAGGATAGATGGTCTTCTGTTTGTGCCTGTGTCGGGAGAAAGCTCATATGTAACGCGCCTCGTCGATCAGTCGTTTCCAATCGTCTTTGTGGATCGTCGAATTCACGATCGCCGCATAAATGCATTCACCGCAGCGAACGAACTAGGTGCCTACCAGGCCATTCAGTATCTGCTCTCCCTCGGCCACCGACAAATCCTCTACATCGGCGGACAGGAGAATCTCACAACAGAACAGGAGCGCCTGGAAGGCTACAAGCGCGCACTGGCTGAGAGCGATATTGCATTTGATGAGAACTACGTAGTACGTGGCAATTACACGTGGACAGGCGCCCGCGATGCGCTCCAGAAGGTGCTTCAGGACGGCCAGAAATTCTCGGCTATCTTCGCGGCAAACGATGTCATGGCGTTTGGTGCTATTCAACTGCTTGAGCGGAAAGGCCTTGCGGTTCCGGAGGACATTTCCGTCATGGGGTTCGATGACATACCATTTTCGGAACTCCTCAGCCTGACTACAGTATCTCAGCATCCGTATGAGATGGGAATCGGTGCGATGACAATGCTGGTTCACCTTATTCAGAACAGACTTGAACCACCCAATTCCCGAACACTGATGCCGAGCCTCATCATTCGGAAGTCGTGCCGACGCCACCCATGATGTCCTCACCCCTGAAGGCCGATCGCACGCAGGTCCTCCGCGTTTTTCCGATATGCCGACAAATCGTTTCTTATTATGAAACGAGCAACCTCGGCTAACTTGTCCGCTCGTTTGACGAGATCCAGTCGGTTAGCCTCTTCGAGAGTCTGCACCACATCCTCACTCAGAGATCGTCCTCCATGCAACGCACCGAGCAGAGACCCAATCATGGCTCCGATTGAGTCCGTGTCCCTCCCTGAATTGACCCCGGCGCAGATTGCAGAAATAAGATCCCCATCGTACAGTTCGATGTATCCGAGCGCGATAGGTAGCTCTTCGATGCTGAAAAGGCGGCTGGGAGTGTAGTAATTGGACGGCATACCGACCTTCTCCACACTTCGATTCACGTCGTCACCCATAGGTGAGTAGTTGCGAATGACAGCATGAAACCGTTTCACAACGGTGTCCGCGTTCGCTCGTGCCGCCTTCAGCTCCTGTGCCGCACGGTGAATTGCAAGAGTAGCTGTATGCGTGCCGTCTTTTGCAAGTGAAAGAGCGGTTTCCATCAGATCAGCGGGTCTTGCGTCAGGCCGGAACGCCCGGGCAATGCAGGCAGCAAGCACCCCGGCAGCTTCGAGACCGTAACTACTTTGATGCGCTGATGCAAACGCTATCGCCTCATCATAGGCCGCTCTCGGATTACAGGCGTTCACCACTCCTACCGGGGCTACATACATTGCCGCGCCGCAGTTCACCATGTTTCCGACACCGGCCTCCCTCGGATCGCAATTCGCAAGCGTAAGGCGAAGAAAGGGATACTTCTCCGGATAGAACAATCTGTCGATGATGAGTGCTTCTCTCCCGAACTCAGGAATGTAACAAGGTCGATACGCGATCTCTTTGATGAACTCGGTGGCAAAATCATACGAATCTATATGCCGCATTTTCGTCTGGTAGACATTGACCAGCGCAAGAGTCATGAGTGTATCGTCTGTCACAATGCCGTTACCGCGGACCCTGTGCAATCTCCTGTCGGCATCCCAATCGGCTTTGTGCCATTTCGTGTTGAGCGATTCAACTCTGCCGTACCGTTGTCCGATCTCATCGTGACTCAGTTTCTCCACCGGTGCGCCTAGCGCATCACCAAACGCTGTCCCCAGAATTACACCTCGTACGCGCTCGTCAAATGGTATCATAGTTGCATCCTCCCCAAATGCGCATTCATCCACTGTACAAAATAACGGCCGCAGAATTCCACCTCAGTTTTGGAGCCGAATGGTGTATTATGTGCCCAACCGAGCAAGGAGTCATGGATGTCTGACGTCGATGGAAAGGTGATTGGCCGCATACGGAAACTCTTCGCGCTCTCAGAATCTCCGAACGAGAACGAAGCCGCACTTGCCCTCGAACGGGCTCACGAGCTTCTGGCTCAATACAACCTAGAAATGGTGGACCTCTCGGACAGTAATTCCGGTGTGATCGAGGAAGAACTCGAATCCGGAAGCCGACGATGCGTGTGGCGGACTGTGCTGGTTCACGCAATCTGCGAGGCGAATTATTGTGCGGCTTATGTCGCACTTTCCTACCGTCAGCAGAAGCAGGTCTACTCGCTCAGGATAGCCGGGCGAAAACATAACGTCCAGTCGGCACGGGTGATGGTCGAATATCTGCTTGCCGCCGTCGAACGGCTATCAAAACTCGAGCCGGTTGCAGTCAGGGACACGTTCCGAAAGGGTATTTCGCACACCTTGAGTATGCGCCTCCGCGCCCTCAAGAACCGGGAGGCAGCCGATGGCAACGCGTGCAGGGACCTTGTCGTACGAGAGGACGCCGCAATCAAGGCGCACCTGGGCAAGAAGAATGTGCAGACAAAGAAGGAGACCATGAAACTCGGCGCAGGAATGGACGAGTTTCGACGCGGCGCGGAGGCCGGGAACTCAATCAGCCTCGACCGTCAGGTCGATTCGCGATAGATAGCGTATTGAAAGCCTCCGTCGGGTCTCAAGGGAATGTGTGCCGCGCTTCCTACCGGGTGAGCGCAGCGCTCAGTTTTTCGACAAGCTGCCGGTCAGTGAAGGGCCGAAAGAGGAGTTGCTCCTCCTGGATATCGGGGGATGCTACTTCGAAACGATCCGGCGCATAATCGCATAGATAGACGATACGAGTGCGCGGTTCACGGCTTCGGATTACCTGAGCGACTTCCCATGCGCTCAGATCCGGCATCGCGATGTCAAGAAGAACGACGTCTGGAGGATCGGGGTCAGGTAGCGTGCTCGTCAAAAGTTCCGCGCTCGACCCGGCGCCAACAACATTGCAGGCAAAACCCGCGAGCGCTGAGCGAACCTGAGAGATCGTGAGCACGTTTCGGGAAGCGACTATTATTCTTGCATGTTGCAGTACATTTTCAGGGGAGGAAGGCAGAGGAAGTTTCTGCCCGTCGACACCGACCAGGGGGAGGCGAATATCGACTGTCGTTCCGCCGTTCCGTCGACTCCGGACGTTCACGGTGCCACGATGTTGTGTGATGATTCCTGACACAACCGCTAGTCCGAGCCCGGTCCCCTTTCCGATGTCTTTCGTGGTGAAGAATGGCTCGAAAAGCCGTGCCTGAACGGCATCTTCCATGCCGATACCAGTATCGGCAAATGCCAGGTGCGCCAACTCGCGGGCCGGCGCTTCAGTTCTAATGCGAATGACAACGGCGCCGCCGTGGGGCATGGCATCACGGGCATTCGATGCAAGATTCGCAAGAACCTGATGTATCTGATCCTCATCGACGACGACCCGGACAGGCTCCGTCCACCGTTCAACCGTCAACGCCAAATGCTCGCCGAGAACGACTCTCAGTCCAGGCACGCTCCGCAGGACAACCTCATTGAGGTCGACGACGCTCTGGCTCGATAGCTGTCTTCCCCCGACAATGAGCATGCGCTGGGAAAGATCGGCTGCACGCCGTGAAGAAGTCAGAATGTGATCGACAAGGGAGCGGGCGGAATCATGCTTTCCGAGCTCGGACATTAGGATAGCGGAGTACCCCATGATTGCCGCAAGAATGTTGTTGAACTCATGTGCTACACCACCGGCCAATTGGCCGATCGCCTGCAGCTTCTGCGATTGATGAAGCATTGACTGCAACCGACTCCGCTCCTGCTCGACTTCTGTCAACATTCGTATGTGTGACTTCTCGCGAGCGACAAGCAGTGCGCCCCGAAGCGCACCGGATACTACAGTCGCAAGCGAGTCGTAGGTTGTCCCCCGCTGCGCTCCAACTTCAAAGAGCATGAAGCCGAGCTGATCATCACGGAAATGGAGAGGCTCAACCACCAGCGAAATCGGCTCTTGATTCGGCCACAGTTCGGCCGGCAGTAATTGCCGTGAGGCGAATCGCAGCCCTTCGTGCGCCAGAATAATCCGCTCGCCTTTGTTCAGGGCAAGGACCAGAGTCGATTGTTCTGGCAGCTCGCTCGAACTCGTGCCCGGATTCCCATCATACATGGATAGAAAACAGGTGCCGATCTTAATCCGGGGGAGCACCAGCACAAGCTGGTCCACAAGATCGGGAACTGAGAATGTCGACGCGAGACTCGCATCGGCTTCCTTCAGCATCGCTTCGTGCTGCAATGATTGAAGGGCATGAAGCATCTCGTCTCTGCGGATTGTTCCCTCGATTAACGACGTCCCTTGATGAAACAGATCTTCGGCCCTCCAGAGCTGTGTGCCGGTCAGGAGTGGGACGCACACTCTGCGTACGATCCTCAACCAGGACAAGTATTCCTGAGGGCCAGGATTTGCATGTGTCGAATCTGCGAGGGCACTCTCAAGTTCTTCGAGGAATGGCCCCGACTGATTCTCCCGAATGCCCGCGAAGAGCAGCTTCAGGATTTCCAGCTTGTTCTGCTCGTCCTCCGCAGCTGTGCGCTGCGTCACGATCTTCCGGATTGCACCGGGAGAAAGTGCCCGGCCGGACAATGGTCGGATTCGTGGCGCCGATGCCGAACCTACCACCTCCGGATACTGACACCCGCACGTACGCCTCAACGTCAGGTCGCCACGCAAGACCCGAGTCTCGCGCACAACGCCACCGCTGATTTGTTCCAGCAGCAAGTCAACTGCGCACCTCCCCATCTCGTAAAATGGGGGATGAACTGAAGTCAGGGAGGGGGTCAGGGAGCGGGCGAGTTCCGAATCGTCATAGCCGACTGCTGCGACGTCCTGTGGTACGCGGATCCCCAACTGTGAGAGCTCGTGAATGGCTCGTACTGCTGCCTCGTCATTATGACCCACAATCGCGTCCCATCCTGCCGCGTCCGCTGAGTTCATCCATTCGGACAGATGACCTGCCACGCGGGGCGCCTCCGAATTAAGAGGCGGCGAAACGAGAGCCGGATCAAGGGGAATGCCATAGTGTGCGAGCGTCTCCCGATATGCCCGAAATCGCTCATCGAACGAACTATGACGGGGAGTCGCATGCAGCACATAGGCTATTCGCCGGTAACCATGGACTTCGATGAGATGCTTCATCGCTGCGCGCATCGACCCGAAGTCGTCGTTGAGCACACTCGGAATACCCTGCACCGCTTCTTCCACGCTCACGCGTGGAAGAGGAGAGAAACGCTCAAACAATTCCGATATGTCCGTCGCTGTGGCGAAATTCGCAAGCCCCGTAGTCCAGACGATGCGGCCATCCAGCGACTGTTTGTCCGCAAGACGGTAGACGACGTTTGCATGTTTTTCAAAACCGTACGGTGAGTTCAGATGATGGCCAACGAAGGTGATGAGATTTACACCGCGATTCCGGGCAGTATCGACCACTCCCGCCCACTCGGGTACTGTCCACGGTTTCACAATGTCAGTTATGAAGAGGCCCAATGTTGGAACAGCCACAAAGCACAGTATAGTGTGATGAAGACAGATGCTGAAGAGCGGAACGACTCACCGGGCAACTGAAATGTGCATAGTCGGAGAAGCGTATGCAACTCCGACTATGCGCGAACTTCCCCCGTCCCGCCTATTCGTGCCGGTAGATGTTCCAGCCAAGATATGTTTCGATTGATTCCTGCAGCACGTCCGCCCTACGAGTCCGTGCCATCGCCACATGGTGTTCAAATCCATTCTTCGTTATGTGGCGCATGAGCTCGCGAACATCGGCGATCCTGCAAACTGCAATTCCTCCGTCCATCGGGAATGGATCACTGGTGAAGGTACCCTCACCTACGTAGCTGCGGATCTCGCCCTTTCGGTCGTCGGTGGACATCCGGAAGAAGGTAAACTCACCAGGCGCAACGTGGCCCTTGATTGCGCCGAAACACTTCTCTTTCCCGATGGTCTCGCCGAGTATATCGAGGTTTGATATCTCGATTTCAGATCCCATGAAGCTTTTCGGAAAGTTGCTGCAGTGTGTTCCCACTACCATGTCCTTCTGGTATCCGTAGTTGTTGTTCCAGTCGAGAAACCCCGGTGCATTGCCGGTAGCGAGGGCGAGTGCGTACATTGAGATTACACCGGTTACATCTGTTTCACATGCGCTCGGCATGAGCTTTTCACCCATCATGCTCATCGAAAGGCATGTTGCGCAGCCGTAATTGTTCTGCACCGAATCCCAGCACTGTATTGCACTTGCGTCGCACTCGTTCTCCGCCATCCATCTGTCGATGGCGACAGAGAGCGCGGCCTGTTTCAGGATATTGTGTTTGGCAATTATGTTGGGGATAGTTCCGTAGGCTTCGATTGCCCCGAGTTTGTCCTTTACCGCAGGGTCATCCTTTCCGATGCGGCCCGCGTTCCCCAATATCTCCGACAGATCGACTGTTGTGACGCTGATGCCATTTGCCTGCAACAGTTTTTCGCTATACCGGACGGTTCTGAAGGGTCCTGGGCGAGCGCCTATGGCACCGATTCGCGCACTTCGCAATCCTTTTACCGTACGGCATATCCGGGCGAACTTGTCCAGATCGTCACGGAACAGATCGCTGTCGATATCTTCGGTGTGTTCGGTGGTGTCGGTCCAGGCTATGCCGCACTGGTAGAGATTGTTGCACACGGAGAGCTTTCCGCAGTACGCATCGCGACGCCCCTTCACATCCACGTGGGCGAGGTCATCGTTGCACGCCTGGATCAAGATAGGCACCTTGAGGCCGGAACGTTCTATAGTCTCAACTACGGCAATTTCGTCACCGAAGTTCGCCAGGCTCACGATGATGCCGTCGATTTCGTCACGGTGCGAGCGGAAGAAGGCTGCGTACTTCTTTGCGTCTGAGAGTGTTTCGACCGCCCCGTTCGGGGTATCCTTGTCTCCGAGAATGAAGTATTCATGCTTTAGTAGGTCAAGCTGCTTCTTTAGGTCGTTGCGCGCATTCACTGCATGGGCCGAATTGAAAAATGCCCGCGACGATACGATGAGACCGAACTTCACGGGAATCTCGATTGCACGGGTCCAAACGTGGTCAGACATAATGTTCCTCCATAAAACGTGCTATGCAAGTGCCTGGGCAATTGCGTGATTCCATCCGCGCAAAAGCATATTGCGGTTTTCAGGATCGATCGATGGGGCGAAGGTCGTCGCAGGTATTGCGAGCGCGGAAAGCTCCGCACTGTCCCTCCAGATTCCCGCCCTCAAACCGGACATAAATGCAACACCACGCGCCGAAACTTCCTCAACGGAAGCGACGTGAATCGGGGCGTTAAGCATATCTGCCTGGAATTGCATGAGGAAGGAGTTGCGCGAGGGACCGCCGTCAACACGCAGGTCGCTCACCGCGATCGATTCAGAACCCTGCTGGGTCATGGCCTCGATCACGTCTCGCACCTGAAATGCGATGCTTTCAAATGCGGCCCTGATGATTTCCGCCCGCCCAGCCCCACGGGAAAGACCGGTGATGCAGGCGCGGATGCCGTGCGCCCAGTGCGGCGCACCTAGGCCGGAAAAGGCGGGAACGAGATACACCCCTCCATTGTCGGGAAGCCCTGCGGCTGACCGCTCCGCCTCTTCCATGTCGCTGAACAGTCCGAGGTTGTCACGGACCCAGCGGACGGTATCGCCAGTATGGTGAATGTTCCCTTCAAGTACGTAGGTTGCAGCTTCGTCGGTTGTCCAGCCCACCGACACGACAACTCCCTTCGGAGGCTGAGGCACCGATGGGCCTGCGTTCATCATGATCGATGATCCGGTCCCGTAGGTAGTCTTTGCCTGGCCGGTGGCAAAGGCTGCCTGACCAAAGAGTGCAGCATGGGAGTCTCCCATAACCGAGAGAATCGGTAATCGAAGGCCGCCACCAAGATCTGCAACTCCATAATCACCGGAAGAGGGCCTCAGTTCGGGAAGGCGTACTCGGGAGAGGCCGAAGAGCGCAGATAGCTCAGGATCCCAGCTCAGTGTTCGGAGGTCCAGTAACAGAGTTCGGCATGCGTTCGTGTGATCTGTTGCAAAATGGGCTCGATCGGTGAGATTCCAGACGAGCCACGAATCGATTGTGCCGCACATGAGCCAACCTGATTCGTAGACCTGTCGCGCAGGCTCATACTGCTCGACAATCCACTGCAACTTCGTCGCCGAGAAATAGGTGTCAAGCAGGAGCCCGGTTCGCTCGCGTACGGATGATTCTGCGCCCATTGCCTCAAGCGCGCGGCAATAGGGTGTACCACGCTCGTCCTGCCATACTACTGCGTGATAGACCGGCCTGCCTGTTCGGCCGTCCCATGCAACTATGGTCTCGCGCTGATTGGTGATGCCCATGCACTCAATTGAGGATTGGGGCACGCCGGATTCAGAGATCACACGCCGGGCAGCAACGCGCGTGTTCTGGAGAATCTCCTCCGCATCATGCTCCACCCAGCCGGCCTTCGGATAGTACTGCGTATGTTCGATACCGACACGATGCTCTACACGCCCCTGCTGATCGAAAAGTACGGCCTTTGTTGCTGAGGTGCTCTGGTCTATCGTGAGAACGTAGCGGCTACCCAATGGTTCATGCTCCCTTGGAGCGCGATTTCATGCGAGATGCCGAGCGAATGAACTCTTCGATCGTGTTCGTGAGTTTTGCACCTGAAAGCCCGTAATACTCGAAGAGTTCCGGAGACTCCCCCGCCACGACAAACTCATCGGGAAAGCCGATGATCTTCATGGGGAGCGGTTCGTTCTGAATGAGAAGCTCTGCTACCGCGCCACCAAGACCGCCGAAGATACTGTGCTCTTCCATGGTCACCACCACTCCGGTTGACCGTACCGCACGGAGTATCGTTTCACTATCCAGTGGTTTGATTGTCGATACGTCGAGCACCGTGCATCGAATACCCTGAACCTGGAGTGATTCCGCGGCCTTTACTGCATGGTAAACTGCTTCACCTGCAGCTATGATTGTACAATCGGATCCTTCCCGCAGAAGGTTTGCACGGCCGAATTGAAAACTCACCTCATCGGGGCCGTATACCGCCGGGACCGGGGACCGGCCAAGCCGCATGTAGGCCGGGCCACTATTGTGCGCAAGGTAGTCGGTCGCCTGTGCGGTTTGACTGACGTCAGCCGGCAGGATGATGCGCATGTTTGGAATTGCACGGTAGAGAGCGATGTCATGAAGGGAATGGTGAGTACTTCCCAGTGCGCCATAACTGACGCCGCCGCTTACGCCGACGATCTTGACATCAACATTTGCGTATGCAACATCGTTCTTCACCTGTTCGGCGGATCTCGCCGAATAGAAGCAGGCGGGTCCGCACACAAAAACCCGTTTTCCGGATCGCGCAAGTCCTGCGCCAACACCCACCGCATTCTGTTCCGCTATTCCTACTTCGACAAACTGCGCCGGCAGCGACCTCTCGAACTCCCCCAGGGTCACCGAACCGCGTGCGTCGCTGGTAACCGCGAAGATCGTTGAGTCCATCCGGGCCGCCTTCAGGAGCGCTTCGGTAAATGCATGCCGACTGCTCTTTCCTGTGCCACTCATTTCACCAGCTCCTCGATATTCCTGTCCAGTTCCTCAATTGCCTGCTCATACTGTTCCTTCGTGGGAACGTGATGGTGCCAGACGGCCTGATTTTCAATGAACGATACTCCCTTCCCCTTGGTCGTGTGGGCGAGCACGAGAGTCGGCTTCCCCTGCGCGCCGGGCAAACCATCGAATAGCTCGGAGAGCTTCTCAATATCGTTCCCGTCCACCTCCACTACGTTCCATCCAAAGCTGCGCCAGCGTTCGTTCAGAGGCGAAAGCCCCATGACGGAATCCACCGTACCGCTTATCTGCAACTGATTGTAGTCGATAATTCCTGTCAGGTTGTCGAGCTTATAATGTGCGGCAGACATTGCTGCCTCCCAGACACTCCCTTCCGCCTGCTCGCCGTCGCCCATGAGAACGAATACTCGGTAGTCTGCCCTATCTCGTTTACCGGCAATTGCCATACCCACTCCGATCGGGAGACCGTGGCCAAGTGCGCCGGTCGGCACTTCCACCCCCGGAACCTTCATGGTCGGATGTCCGTAGAGACGGCTTCCGAACTGTCCGTAGGTGCGTAGCTCCTCCTGCGGAAAGTATCCCGCACGGGATAGAACACAGTAGAATCCCTCGACGCTGTGCCCTTTGCTCAGGATAAATCGGTCGCGCGCGGGATCATCCGGATTCTTGGGATCGTATTTCAATGTATGGAAGTAGAGGCTTACCAGGATATCGACGGACGAAAGTGATCCGCCGGTATGTCCACCACCGGCTTCGTAGATGATCTGCAGAAGTTGCTTCCGCGTTTCCGCAGCCGTCGTGTGAAGTGTTCGAATGCTATCAGCGTCCATTGACGGACCTCCGCAATACGAATGTATGGAGGTCATTATACACAGACAGACTGAGCCTGTCAAAGCAAAACGCAAAGATCCGAAATAATAAACAAATTTTCGATCATGACGCGACGATAACACTCACTCCGAGGGATTCGATTTTCTCCCGGTTCGACGCCGATATGCCGGAGTCGGTTATCAGGAAGTCTACGCAGGACATGATACCGAGTGATGCAAAAGAAGACTTGCCTATCTTCGTCGAATCCGCGACCAGATACTTCTGCGACGCCGACTCAATCATTGCCCGTTTTACCGCGAGATCCGAAAACCCGGGATAGGTAAGCTCGAATGAGGAAGATATTCCGCCGGTGGCAAGAAACAGCTTATCCACGTGAAGGTTGGGGAAGAATGCCGCAGCCTTTTCTCCGGTCAACGATAGCGTGGGGGCCTTGAACTCACCGCCGGTAAGGAGGAGCTCAAACGAATACTCAGCACCGACAATGAGCGCGATGTTCAGCGCATTCGTGATAATCGTAAGTTCTTTCTTGTCATGCAGTTGCTTCGCAATTTCGGTAGTTGTGGAGCCAGAGTCAAGGATAATCCGATCGCCGTTCT
>Ga0307376_10003868_pt1 | contig 13871 bp, 11 predicted proteins | sample TR2MG_FD_202536 | JGI IMG/M metagenome (GOLD analysis project Ga0307376, IMG submission 202536) | Soil microbial communities from Risofladan, Vaasa, Finland - TR-2 | ecosystem: Environmental > Terrestrial > Soil > Coastal area > Acid sulfate soil | place: Finland: Risofladan, Vaasa | collected...
CGTGTACTTCGCCCAGGAGATGCTCGCCACCCGCGGCGAGACCTTCAAGGGCAAGACCTGCCTCGTGTCCGGCTCCGGCAACGTCGCCCAGTACACCGTCGAGAAGCTCCTCCAGCTCGGCGCCAAGATCGTCACCCTCTCCGACTCCGACGGCCACATCTACGACGAGGCCGGCATCGACGCCGAGAAGCTCGCCTACGTCATGGACCTCAAGAACAACCGCCGCGGCCGCATCTCCGAGTACGCGACCAAGTTCAAGAGCGCCCAGTACATTCCCTACGACGCTTCCAAGGGCTACAACCCCATCTGGGACCACAAGGCCCAGTGCGCCTTCCCCAGCGCCACGCAGAACGAGATCAACCTCAAGGACGCGAACAATCTTCTCAAGAACGGCGTCTACCTCGTCGGCGAGGGCTCGAACATGCCCACCGTCCCCGAAGGCGTGAATCTCTTCGTCGAGAAGAAGATCCTCTACTCCCCCGGCAAGGCCTCCAACGCCGGCGGCGTCGCCACCTCCGGTCTCGAGATGTCGCAGAACAGCCTGCGCATGAGCTGGTCGCGCGAGGAAGTCGACCACCACCTCCAGAACATCATGAAGAACATCCACAAGTCCTGCATGGACGCGGCGGCCGCCTACGGCATGCCCGGCAACTATGTCGCGGGCGCCAACATCGCCGGCTTCATCAAGGTCGCCGACGCGATGCTCGATCAGGGTGTCGTGTAAGCGCGAACGTTACGGTCAAATCGAGCGCGGAATGCCGGATGGCATCCTGCGCCGTCAAGCGCGATGAGCGCTTGACGAGGGGCTGCCCGAAGGGGCAGCCCTTTTCTTTATGCGCCCGGCAGGGCGCACCTACTTGCGGGTGCGGCTCAGCCTGTGAGCAGTGTCACGAATCCTGCGGACGGCGCAATCGACCGTGCCCGGCCCAGGTTTCGGCTAGCTCGGGCGGGAGGTTTTTCGAGCCATCAACAGGCTTCGCGGCACTGCCGAGTGTGAGGGAGCCTACTCCACCATCCTGATCCATCCCGCGGGCGCCTCGCGGTCGCCGCACTGGATGCCGACGAGCTCGTCGTAGAGGGCGCGGGTGACGGGGCCGGTCTCGGTCTCGGAGTGGAAGACGTGGAGCCTGCCTTCGTGGAAGATGCCGCCGATAGGCGTGATGACCGCGGCGGTCCCGCAGGCTCCGACCTCGGCGAACTCGTCGAGGCGGTCGATGTAGACCTCGCGCTCCTCGGTGGGCATGCCGAAGCGCTCTTTGGCGAGCTGGAGGAGGGAGTACTTGGTGATGCTCGGGAGGATGGAGGGGGAGAGGGGCGTGACGAAGGCTCCGGCCTTGGTGATGCCGAAGAAGTTGGCGGCGCCGACCTCCTCGATCTTGGTGTGCGTGGCGGGGTCGAGGTAGATGCAGTCGGCGAAGCCTTTATGCAGAGCTTCCTCGTGGGGCATGAGGCTCGCGGCGTAGTTGCCGCCGACCTTGGCCGCCCCGGTGCCCCGGGGAGCGGCGCGATCGTACGAGCTCGTCATGAAGTTGACGGGTTTGAGGCCCTGTTTGAAGTAGGGGCCGACGGGGATGCCGAAGACGCCGAAAAGATACTCGGGCGCGGGCTTGACGCCGATGTTGTCGCCGACGCCGATGAGCCAGGGGCGCAGGTAGAAGGTCGCGCCGGTGCCGTAGGGAGGGACCCATCGCTCGTTGGCCTTGACCACCTGCCCGCAGGCGTCGATGAACTTTTCCGCGGGGACATGCGGCATGACCATGCGGTCGGCTGTGGCGTTCATGCGGGCGGAGTTGCGGTCGGGACGGAATATCTGGAGACGGCCGTCCCTGCGCGTGTAGGCCTTGAGGCCCTCGAAACACTGCTGACCGTAGTGGATGGCCGTCGAGCCCTCGGCGATGGTGATCGTGTTCTCCGTGACGAGCTTTCCCTCGTCCCAGGCGCCGTCCTTCCAGCGCGATATGTAGCGGTAGTCAGTTTTGATATAGGAAAACGAGAGCTTGCCCCAATCGAGATCGACCTTCGTCATTCGGCGCTCCTGGAGGATATTTGCCGCTGGCGGCTCTGTCATCCTACAGAAAAGGAACGACGAGGACAATCGCCGGCCTTCAGAGGGCGAGCTGCGGGCCTTCCCGGGCGTCCTCGACTGTCCTGCTTCGTCGTCGGCCCGGTTGCGGGAAAAGATGAGGGTCTCGCGGCCGCGGCGCCGCGCCCGGATCTCCCGTGGCGCTCCGCCCTCTTCCTCTGCTACTCTAGTGTCCTGCGGCGCGGTGGCGGAGCGCATGCCAGCGGCCGTTCGAGGAGGCTTCGGCATGTACTTCAACGAACTCGTGGCCGCCTACGACCAGTCCAGGCGCGAGCGCAACATCTTCCACGACCTCATGCGCTACCGCGTGCGCGAGGTCCTCCTCGTCGCCAGCCTCTACGACTCCTTCGTCGTCGAGTCCGACGGCATTCTGAACGAGCAGGTCTACGGCGAGTATTTCAGCCTCAACCTGAACACCGTGCCGCGCATCACCTCGGCCTACACCTCCGAGGAGGCCATGGACCTCTTCCGCGAGGGGCGCTTCGACCTCGTCATCCTCATGGCCGGGCTCGACTTCGACGCCCCCCTCGAGCTGGCCCATTCTATGAAGGAGGACTGGCCCGGCGTGCCCGTGCTCCTCATGGTCACGAACAATTCGAGCCTCGCGGCCCTGGACCCGGGCCGGCCCGAGCTCGCTTTCGTCGACCGGGTCTTCGTCTGGAACGGCTACTCCAAGCTCTTCGTCGGCATGCTCAAGTATGTCGAGGACCTGCGCAACGTCGACGCCGACACGCGCTCGGGGCTCATCCGGGTCATCCTCCTCATCGAGGACTCGGTGCGCTACTACTCGCGCTACCTCCCCCTGCTCTACCAGGTGCTGATGCGGCAGACCCAGGCCCTCATCGAGGAGGAGAAGGGGGTCGAGACCTACAAGCTCCTGCGCATGCACGCCCGGCCCAAGGTCCTCCTCGCCTCGAGCTACGAGGCGGCGGCCCTCCTTTTCGAGCGCTACGAACCCTACATCCTCTCGGTCATCACCGACCTGCGCTTTCCCCGCGGCGGCAAGTCCGATCCGCAGGCCGGCTTCGAATTCCTGCGCATGGCCAAGGCGCGCATCAAGGACCTGCCCGTGATGATCCAGTCGAGCGAGGCGGAGGTGCGCGAGAAGGCGGCTTCCGTCGGGGCCGCTTTCGCCGACAAGAACTCCGAGTCGCTCGAGCACGAGCTGGGAGCCTTCCTCCGCGACAGCCTGGGCTTCGGCCCGTTCCGCTTCCGCGGCGCGGGCGGCGAGGTCATAGCCGAGGCGCGCAACATCGACGAGTTCATCTCTCTCCTGGACACGGTGCCGCCCGAGACCGTCCTCTTCCATGCGGGGCGCAACCACTTCTCGGCCTGGCTCATGGCCCGGGGCGAGATCGAGTTCGCCAAGCTCCTGCGCAACTACCGCATCGACGACTTCTCCACCACCCAGGAACTCCGCGACTTCCTCATCCGCGTCCTCGTCGGCGCGCGCAAGGACAAGTCGCGCGGCATGATCCCCTACTTCGACGAGGCCATCTGCCGCGACGAGAACTGCATGACGCGCCTCGGCGACGGCTCGGTGGGCGGCAAGGGCCGCGGCATAGTCTTCATCCGCAGCCTCCTCGACAACCTCAATTTCAGCCAGTATCTCGAGGGCATGGCCGTCAAGATCCCGCGCACCTCCTTCGTCGGCATCGACGAGTTCGAGCGCTTCCTCGAATCGAACGCCCTGTGGTCCTTCGCCTACTACGAGGCCCTGGGCGAGGAGGGGGAGACCGCCGTGCGTTCGCGCTTCCTCGAAGCCCCCTTGAGCGAGAGCCTGATGGAGCGCCTGAGGCGCTTCGTGGCCGTCACGGACCGGCCCCTCGCCGTCCGCTCCTCCGGCCTCTTCGAGGACATGCTCATGGTGCCTTTCTCGGGCATCTACGACACCTACATCATCCCCAACTCCCATCCCGACCCCGAGGTCAGGCTGCGCCAGCTCTCCCAGGCGATCCGTCTCATCTACGCGAGCCTCTTCTCGACGAAGTCGCGGGCCTACTTCGAGGTGGCCAAGTACAATCTCGAGGAAGAGCGCATGGCCGTGGTGATACAGGAACTCGTCGGCACGCGACGCGGGCGCTGGTTCTACCCCCACATCTCGGGCACGGCCCAGTCCTTCAACTACTACCCTGTGTCCTACGTCAAGCCCGAGGACGGGCTCTGCGTCTCGGCCCTGGGCCTGGGGGCCTACGTCGTCGAGGGCCAGCCCGCTTTCAGCTTCTGCCCGCGCTACCCCAAGCTCTCGGTCATGCCGCCCGCCCGCCTGCGCTCCGACTCGCAGCGGCTTTTCCGCGCCCTCGACATGGAGCGCTCCCAACCCGACCTCGGCGAGGGCGAAGACGCCGCCCTCGAGGACCTGGCCCTCTCCGCGGCCGAGGCCGACCCGAGCTTCACTCTCCTCGCCTCGACCTGGGACAACGAGAACGAGCGCCTCGTCCCCGGCACGGGCACGCCGGGCATGCGCATCGTCGACCTTTCGAGCATCCTCCTCTACGACTCCCTGCCCTTCGCGCGGGCCATAGACATGGTGCTCGAGGTCGGCTCCCGCTCCATGGGCACGCCCGTCGAGATCGAGTATTCCCTCAACCTCGACGAGCCCAGCGGCGTGCCCGCGCTCTACCTGCTGCAGCTCAAGCCCCTCATCCGGAGCGAGCACAAGATCGAGATCGACCTCGACGGCGTCGACGCCTCGGACTGCTTCATCGTCTCCGAGAAGAGCATGGGCAACGGCCGCGAGACAGGCGTGCGCGACGTGATCTGGGTCGATCCCGAGACCTTCGACCGCTCGCTCACCGAGCTCATCGCCGCCGAGATCGAGCAGCTCGACCGCGAGCTCGGCCGCCTCGGGCGCCGCTACATCCTCATGGGCCCCGGACGCTGGGGCACCCGGGACCGCTGGCTCGGCATCCCCGTGGCCTTTTCGCAGATCGCCCGCGCGCGCGTCATCGTCGAGACCGAGATGCCCGACTTCCCCGTCGACTTCTCCTTCGGCTCCCACTTTTTCCACAACGTCACGAGCATGAACGTCGGCTACCTCACCGTGCCCCCCGGCGGCGCCAGCCGCGTCGACCGGGCCTGGCTCGCCTCCTTCCCCCACGCCACGCGCAGCGTCCACTGCGTCCACACCGAGCTTCCCGAGGCCCTCGACATCCTCATGGACGGCCGCAAGGGCCGCGCCCTCGTGCGCAAACGCGCCGCCGCCGAGCTGCCGGGCATCGGGCCCGCGGAGGAGGCCTACCCGGACGAGCCGCCCGAGTGAGGGCGACGGTTTCGCCTATCGTGCAGGATATACTCCAGCGGACGCCTCAGCAGCATCCTCGGACCCGCGTAGCGCATCACGGCCCTAATCCTCTCCCGCTCGGACGGCCTGTAGCAGTGCGTCGGGCAGGTCCGGCAGCTGGTCTTCGACTCCCCGTACCGGCAGGCCGAGAGCCGCCCGAGCGCGTAGTCGAGGAGACCCGCGCACTCCGGGCAGAGCTCCCGCTTCCCGTGCCTGAGACGGCAGTGCAGGCGGATCATGTATTCGATCGTGCGCTTCTCCGATTCGATTCTCAACATTCCGCGCCTCGTCTTTCGGACGCTCAATCTCCGGTCGGCTTGATTCCCTCATTCTCTATCAGTGGAACTCGCCCTCGAAGATGCCCAGCCTCAGGACCGAGCCGTTCACCTTGCAGAGCGTCTGGTTGAACCATGTATCGGCGCACTTCGCGACGAGATCCGGAACGTCGATCTTCTGCAGATAGTCGTACTTGACGTCCATCTTGAGCACGTACGGCAGGTCTTCGGCCATGTGAGCCTCCTTCGCCGATTATGGATCCGCCGCGGCGGTTCGGCACCCCGCCGCTCTATCTCGGCGCCCGGGGCTCGACCAGGGGCCGCAGCAGGTATTCGAGCCCGTTCTCCTTGATTACATACAGCGAGGCCAGGAGTTCGCCTATCTCCCCCTCGGGATAGCCCTTCCGCGCGAACCAGACCACGTAGGCCTCGGGCAGGTCGATGAGGAGGCTGCCCGAGTACTTGCCGAAGCTCATGCGCGCGTTGGCGAGCCGGACGAGGTCTTCGCTCTCCATGACGGACCTAGCGCTCCACGGCGCAGATCCCTTCGCGGTCGAAGCGGCTCACGAAGGTCGGCAGATAGTCGAGGCCCGTCGCTATCCTGGCCTCGCCGCTCAGCCGATAGCGCACCGCCTTGAGATTGGCCACGAGGTCGAGGAGCCGGCGATCCATGTCGGCGAAGTTCATGGAGAAGCGCAGGATGCGCGTCGTCGAGGACGCCGCGGGGACGGTCTCGGGTCCGTCGCTGCCGCCATCCACCCAGGCCCTGCCCTCGCCGTAGAAATTGTAGGCGAAAGAGCTGAACTGCAGGGGAAAGGCGTTGGGGTTGTCGATCTCGAGGGTGAGCCGGAGATTCGTGGTGACGAGCAGATCGCGTTCGATCCGGATGGAGGTTATGCGAAACGCAGGATCGCGCACGATCGGGAATACGCCCTGGGCCGAGGCGGCGAGGACCCGGCCTCCGCCCCGCGCCGTCTTGATCGTCACCTGCGCCTCGGCCTTCCAGGCCACCGTGGCTGCCGCAGCCTCGCCGGCCATGTCGGGGTCCGATCGCAGGTCGACGAGGAACTCGAACGGAACGGAAAGCCGGCCGGCGGCTCCCGCGGCGCGGGGCTCGGACGAGGAGTAGCTGCCGGCCTTCTCGCCGTTCACGCTGAGCGAGCAGCGGATGGATTCCACCGTGAGGGCCGCCGTGCCGGGATTGTCCAGTTCGAGGGCGAGGGGAAGCCTGAGCCGGAACTGATCCAGGGCGATCGCCGGGCCGGGCTGCAGCGTGGCCGACACGGGGCTCTCCGGCGCGGCCCTTTGCGTGGCACAGCCGGAGAGGAGGAGGGCCGAGGCGAGGAGGGAAGCTGATACGATCCGCTTGATCGCGCGCAGGGTGAGGCTCATGGCGGCAGTATAGCCCCGGACGCGGAATGAATCACCACCTTTTCGGCGGGAGCGACGCCAGAGGCTCCGCGGCGCGCCGACGGAGGCCGCGGTTTCGCGCTTCCTTGACCGGCGCGGCGATTTTCGCCACAATGGCCGGAAATTCGCGGAATGCGCGGCTTGCCGGGCGTCCCGCAACCCAAGACTCGAGCCGGAGCGCCCCATGGACCTAGCATCCCTCGTCAAGACACTCCACCCCCTAGAGGTGAAGGTCCTCCTTCGATACGGGCAGGAAGAGCTGCTCGACGCAGCGCGCCTGCAGTCCGAACTTGAATATAAGGAAGGACACGCCAACCAGGCTTTCTCCTGGCTCTGCGCGAAGGGGCTGGCCGCCGAGGCGGGCAGGAGCGCCCGCACGGTCTACGAGCTCACGCCGCTCGGGCGCGAAATGGCCGAGCGCGGCACGCCCGAGGAGCGCCTCCTGCGCTTCCTCGAGGAAAAGGGCGCCTCGCGCCTGCCCGAGATCGCCGAGGCCCTCGGCCTCGAGCAGAAGGACGTCGGCTCGGCCTTCGGGCTTCTCTCCAAGGAAGGTCTCGCCGCGATGGACGCCGAGAAGCGCGCCGCGCGAATCGCCGGCGCCGCCTCCGCGCGCATGGCCGCGGTGCGCCGCCTCCTGGAAAAGGCGGTGGCCTCGGGCGGGCTCCTCGACGAGAGCGCTCTGGACGCGGCCGAGAAGGCCGCGATGGGCGGTATAGCCCGCAAGCGCGGCGCCGGCGACGCGGCCTTCCGCGCCTCCGAGCGCGAGACGGTCAGCTACCGCCTCCGCGCCGAGGCCGCCGCCGCCTCCGCCGAGCTCAAGGCTCAGGGCGTCACCGGCGAGGAACTCGGCGCCGTCACGCCCGAGATTCTCGAAAAGGGACTCTGGAAGAGCGCCTCGTTCCGGCCCTACAACATCCAGAGCCCGGCCGCGCGGCTCATCCCCGGCCGGCGCAACGCGTACGTCGAGTTCCTGGACAGCGTCAAAGACAAGCTCGTGTCCCTGGGCTTCGAGGAGTTCGACGGCAGCCTCGTCGAGACCGAGTTCTGGAACTCCGACGCCCTCTTCATGCCGCAGTTCCATTCGGCCCGCGACATCCACGACGTGTACTATCTCGACGAGCCGAAGAAGGCCAGGGCCATCGAGGAGCCCTATCTCAGCTCCGTGGCCGCCACGCACGAGAACGGAGGTCCCACGGGCTCCCGCGGCTGGCGCTACTCCTTCGACCGCGAGTTCACGAAGCGGCTCATCCTGCGCAGCCAGGGCACCGTGCTCTCGGCCCGGCAGCTGCCCAAGGCCAAGGTGCCGGGCAAGTATTTCGGCATCGCGCGCTGCTTCCGCTACGACAAGGTCGACGCCACCCACCTCTCGGACTTCTACCAGACCGAGGGCATAGTCCTCGGCGAGGACGTCAACCTGCGCACCCTCCTCGGCTTCCTCGAGATGTTCGCCGTCGAGGTGGCCGGCGCCAAGGAAGTGAAGTACGTGCCCGGTTACTTCCCCTTCACCGAGCCTTCGGTCGAGGTCCACATCAAGCATCCCGTGCTCGGCTGGTTCGAGCTGGGCGGCTCCGGCATCTTCCGGCCCGAGGTCACCGAGCCCCTGGGCGTGAAGGTTCCCGTGCTCGCCTGGGGCATCGGCATCGACCGCATGGCGCTCATGGCCCTCGGCCTCAACGACCTGCGCGAGCTCTTCAGCCCCGACATCGAGAGCGTGCGCCTCCGCCGCGCCAAGTCGATATGAGCGCGGCGCGCGCCAAGGCCGTCTGAGGCGGCGAGTCCTCAACCACCCGAATCCCGAGAGGTAGCGATATGCCAAAGATCGAAGTGAACGAGCGGCTTTTCTTCTCCCTGCTGGGGCGGCGCTGCGGCGCCGCGGAGCTCGAGGAGCTCCTCATGGGGGCCAAGGCCGAGCTGGACGAATGGAACACGACAGGCGGCGCCGAGGACGACGAGTCGCGCACGATCAAGATCGAGCTCAACGACACCAACCGGCCGGATCTCTGGTCCACCGCCGGCCTGGCCCGCCAGCTGCGGGTCCGCGAGACCTCGCGCCGGCCCGAGTACCCCTTCTTCTCGCGCGAGGGCGACGAGAGGAAGGCCCAGCGCCGCGTCCTCGTCGAGGCGAGCGTGCAGGGCGTGCGGCCCTTCCTCGCGGGCTTCGTCGTCTCGGGCAAGCCGATCGGCGACGCCGCCCTCAAGGACATGATCCAGACGCAGGAAAAGCTCGCCTGGAACTTCGGCCGCAAGCGCCGCACCATATCTATGGGCCTGTACCGCACGGGGATCATCAAGTGGCCCGTGAGCTACAAGGCGGTGCCGCCCGACTCCGTGCGCTTCGTGCCCCTCCAATGGGACCGTCCCATGACCCTGACCGAGATCCTGCGCGAGCACCCCAAGGGCAAGGAATACGCCTTCATCAACGAGGGCCAAGCCTTGCACCCCCTCCTCGTCGACTCGACCGGCGCCGTCCTCTCCTATCCGCCGATCATCAACTCGGCCGACCTGGGCGCCGTCCAGGTCGGCGACACCGAGCTCTTCATCGAGCTCACCGGCACCGACATGCCTTCGGTCGCGCTCGCCTCGTCCATCGTCGCCTGCGACTTCGCCGACATGGGCTACACGGTCGAGCCGGTGCGGGTGGAATACGCCTACGACACGCCTTTCGGCCGCACGGTCACCTTTCCCTACTATTTCCAGACTCCGGTGAGCGTCGATGCGGCCAAGGTCTCGCGGCTCCTGGGCAAGTCGCTCGACGTCGCCGCAGTCCGCGCGGCCGTCGAGCGCATGGGCTGTTCCTCCGAGGCGCACGGACAGTACGTCACCGTCGCCCCTCCCGAATACCGCAACGACTTCCTCCATCCCGTCGACGTCATCGAGGACGTGATGATGGGCAAGGACATGTCCTTCTTCGAGCCCGAGCGTCCGCGCGACTTCACGATCGGCAGGCTCTCGCCCATCGAGACCTTCTCCCGCCGCGCCAAGGGCGTCATGGTCGGTCTCGGTTACCAGGAAATGACCTACAATTACCTCGGCTCCGGGAAGGACTATGTCGAGCGCATGGGCATCGACCCTTCCGCGGTCGTGCGCATCACGAATCCCATGTCCGAAAGTTTCGAGTACGTGAGGAACTCGCCCTTGCCCGGGCTCTTGGGCTCGGAAGCGGTGTCGAGCAGGGCACTGTATCCGCACCGGATCTTCGAGGTGGGCAAGGTGGCGTTCAGGAACCCCAAGGAGAACTACGGCGTCTCGACCCGGCAGATGCTGGGCTTCCTGAGCGTCCACGCCAGCGCCCACGCGATGGCCGACTTCAACGAGGCGGCCAGCCAGACGGCCACGCTCATGTACTACCTCGGCAGGGAATTCGAGCTCGCCGAGGCCGACGATCCGCGCTTCATCCCGGGCAGGCAGGCGCGCATAACGTACAAAGGCGCGGCCGTCGGCATCTACGGCGAACTGCATCCGCGGGTCCTCGAGGCCTGGGGCATCGCCGTGCCCTGCGCCGCGGCCGAGCTCGACCTCGATTTGCTGATCGAATGAGGCATCCGGGCGACGGGGCGGGCCGACCTGAAGGATCCCCGCCCGCCCTGCCTCAGGCCCCGGCCAGAGCCTCGGTCAGGTAGGGGGGCAGCGCGAAGGCCGCCCGATGCATGTCCGCGTCATAGTACTGCGTGGACAGGCCCAGGCGCTCCAGCCGCTGGGGATCGAAGTTGGCGACGGGGTCGAAGCGCTTGGACGCGAAGCCGACCAGGCAGCCGCCCGAGTCCAGCGAGGGATTGTCGATCCTGAACAGCCGGAAAATGGGGAAGAGCCGCTTGAGCCTGGCCGCGGCGCTCAGCAATTCCCGCCTGCGATGGGGGAAGAAGGCCGAGCCGCTCGGCCCGATCAGGATGCCGTCTCCCGACAGGAGCCGGAAGCAATCGGAGTAGAAGGCCTGCTCGCGCCCGAGCGCCGCCGGGCCTTCGGCGACGATCAGGTCGAACCGCTCCTTGCTGTCGCGCACGAAGCTGGAGGAGTCCGAGCCGTCGATCCTGACGCGCGGGTCGTCCAGGGATCTGGCGAGCGCGGGGAAGAACCGCCGCGCCGCGGTCATGAGGACTTCGTCGTCCTCGACGAGCACGATGCGCTCCACTTCGGGGTAGCGGAGGAGCTCGAACAGCGCGGCGCCGTCGCCCCCGCCAATGACGACGATGGACCTGGCCCCGGGATGGACGTTGAGCGCCACATGGGCGAGCATCTCGCGGTGGGCGAAATCGTCGGCCTCGGCCAGCGCGAGGCTGCCGGCTATCGTCAGCACCTTGCCGAAATCCTCGGTGTCGAAGACGTCGACGCGTCCCCGCTTGCCCTCGTCCGAAAAGAGAGGGCGCAGAACTTTGACGCAATATCTCGTCCCCTGGCTCTCGCTGCGCGTGTACCACAGGTCCATGGCTGACCCTCCTCGCACCAAGGTAGGCCCCCCGCCGGGCGCTGTCAATATCGAGTTTGGGAGGCCGCGGTCAAGAAGCTGCCCATCTCCGCCGACATTGTAGGCGTACCATGAATGCCGGAGAGATCATCTACCTGGTGTCGCGTCTCGCTACCGCCGCCGCCGCCGCCTTTCTCGCCATCCTGCTCTGGTCGAGGACAAGGGACCTCGCCTGGATGCTCATCGTCATAGGCGCCATCGCGAGTTACGCCGATATAATTTTCACCTTGCTCGCGAAGCTGGGGATCGTGGACGAAGCCCGGTACTCGCTCTTCGGCATTCCCCTAGGCCGCCTCCTGCTCTCCAATCTCCAGTATCTCTTCCTTTGCGCAGCCCTCGCGGTGATGATCCGCCGCAAGGGGCTGCACTAGCGCTCTGCGCCGAGGCGTTCAATCGCCGATGGTCGAGCGGGGCGTTCCTTCCGCGGAGGGCGCCATGACCGTTATCGCCCATGAGCCCGCGGGTTTCGAAGGCAGGCTCGTCACAATAGAGGTGGATATCAGGCGCGGCATTCCCAGCGTCGACCTCGTGGGCCTGGCCGCCGGCGCGGTGCGCGAGGCGCGCGACCGCGTCAGGGCCGCCGTGCGCAATTCCGGTTTCCAATTTCCCGTGGACCGCGTGCTCATCAATCTCGCTCCGTCGGATTTTCCCAAAGAAGGCTCCTCCTACGATTTGCCCATGGCCCTCGCCGTGCTCGGCGCCGCCGGCTCGGTTCCCGATCCAGGCGTGCCCGTCCTCGCTCTCGGGGAACTCCGGCTGGACGGCTCAGTGCGCCCGGTGCGGGGCGTCTTGCCGGCCGTGGCCGCGGGGCTCGCCTCGGGAGTGGGTGGATTCATCGTGCCCGAAGACAATCTCGCGGAGGCTCGGGCCCTAGGGCGGGGCAGCATCCATCCCATAGGCAGACTGACCGAGGCGGTCGAAATCCTGTCGCGTCTACGAGCGGGCGAAGAACCTCTTCCACGTGATCGCCTCGAAGCGGTTGCGCAAGGCCGACGGCCCGGCGGAACGGCGGACTTGGCCGAGCTGCGCGGCCAAGCCCTGCTCCGCCGAGCCTTGGAAATCGCCGCGGCGGGCGGCCACAACGTCTTTCTCTTCGGCCCTCCGGGCTCGGGCAAGACCATGGCCGCGCGAAGGTTTGCGGGACTCCTTCCCGATCTCGGCGAAGACGAAGCGATCGAAGTGGCTACCGTCTACTCGCTGGGCGGCCTTCTCGACGCGGCGGCGGGGCTGGAACGCAGGCCGCCGTTTCGCGCTCCGCATCACTCGGCCTCGACCGAAGGGATGATCGGCGGCGGATATGCCCTCCGTCCCGGCGAAATCAGCCTGGCCCACCGTGGCGTCCTCTTCCTCGACGAGGCGGCCGAGTTTCGCAGCGATGTTCTCCAATCCCTGCGCGAGCCGCTGGAGGAAGGGCGGGTTTCCATCGTCCGCGCCAGGTGGGCGACGAGCTATCCGGCCGATTTCCAGCTCATCCTCGCCGCAAATCCCTGCCCTTGCGGCAACCTGGGACGGAAGAACGCGGCCTGTCTCTGTTCGGCCGCCGATCTGGCCCGGTACAGGCGTCGCCTGGGCGGGCCGCTCCTGGACCGCATCGATATCAGAGTTCCCGTAGAGCCGACCCTTCCGGCTCAGCTTATCGGGCCGCCCGGCGAATCCACCGGTGTCGTCCGGGCGCGGGTCGAGGCGGCCATCGCGGTGCAAGCGGCCAGGTATCGCGATCTCGGCGTCTCGCGGAACGCCCGGCTTCGGCCCGACCAGGTCGAGAGGTTCTGCCCCTTATCCGGCGCCGCCGCCGTGGTCTTCGAGCGCGCGGTCGAGATGCTGGGGCTCTCGTCCAGAGCCTGCCATTCGATTCTCAAGACGGCGCGCACCATAGCGGACCTCGAAGGCCGCGCTTCGATATCTGAGGCTCATCTCCTCGAGGCAGTCCAGCACCGCCGCTATGGAGATGGGGAGAGCCCGTGGCCCGGAGCCTGATCTGCCTAAACCTGTTTCGTGTGCCGTTCTCCCGAGCGCGGCGATTATTTCACTCGGACGTCCCTTGTATGAGGAATTTTCCTACGGAAATCGGCGGGCTGAGGTAAAAACGGAAATGATCGTCGGAAGCTCTTGACAGTTCGGTCCGAAAGGCGCTAAGTTCATCGAGCGCCGTGGGTGCTGGTCGAGAAAACGATGCGACCTGCCCAGGAAATCTGCACAGCGGAGTGGGACTCGGGCGGTGCCCGGTGCCTGGCCAACGAAGGCCGGCAACCTGGGAACCGAAAGCGTCCGCTCTACTGAAGGATGAAGACGGTGCGCGGTGAGCGCTGAAAAAAACGAGCGAAAAACCGCGAAGCTGATTGACAGAGAATCGAACGG
>Ga0307376_10003869_pt1 | contig 13871 bp, 11 predicted proteins | sample TR2MG_FD_202536 | JGI IMG/M metagenome (GOLD analysis project Ga0307376, IMG submission 202536) | Soil microbial communities from Risofladan, Vaasa, Finland - TR-2 | ecosystem: Environmental > Terrestrial > Soil > Coastal area > Acid sulfate soil | place: Finland: Risofladan, Vaasa | collected...
CAGCGCAGCTTGGCAGGTAATGCCGAAGCGCACTTCGACGACAGTATTGTCGGCACATACCAATGTTTGATTCGCGGTGATTTGCGCAAAGATGGTGTAGTAAACTGACGACGTAAAAACGAGCCGTCCACCCGTAGTTACATTAATGCGCTTTTGTGCGTCAGCTCCCGTAGTTGTTTTGAATCCATGACACGCAAAACCGCTGACTTGCGTTGATCCGGCTGGTGCCGGCCAGATGTTTACTGTGTGTGTTTTATCCGCCGTACCCGTATGCAATATAGCCAGCGGCCGATGGGCTAGCGTAATGTTGCCATATATATTGAATACGCCACCTGTTTTTGCCGCATCAACTTCAAGCGTGTGATAGTTAGTGACACAGTTTATAGCCGACGCATGGTCGGACGGGGCAGTTGCTTGCGTAGACGGATATATGTTGAGCGTCTGATTGTCGTCCAGCAGTTGAAAAGACAAGTCTGTTGTCCAAAAACTACCTTGAGGCAAACGTATAGTAGCGGCGGCACCGACGCCGGTTGACGGCAAGCTGACTCGAAACAGTGTTACTGGCGCGCCATTCGGTGCATATAGCGGCGTAGTTTCAGCGCCGCCGTCGTTACTCATATCGATAACGTCGCCGTCAAGCGGCGTAATTGTCAATGTTTGGCTTGAACCGGTTAGCTGCTTATCGTATGCATCGAACGACAACGTGCGGCAAACGCCTGCTTCATCAAGCGTGCAATCTTCGCTAGCATTCACGAATATAACATGGTCTACAGCTGTAGGTTTCGCGCTCGCAGGCACGGTCAGCGCTTCATCAGAATACCACTTGGCGGTATCGCTCCAGTTGCCCGCCACGCTGCCCCAATATAACGTAGCCATAAGCTAAACCTCGACGTTGCAGATGCCTTCTTCTTCGAGCTGCACATATATGCAGTGGTTATCGGCATCAGGCGTTATTACACTGCCCGGGCCGCCAACCAGTTGCAAGTGCTCTACGCTGTAACCAGTATCGTTGACAGCATATACCAGTCCGCCACAGCTACGACAAGTCTCGGCTGTTAGGTTGCCATCATCATCAGTACGCAAGTCTTCACATTGCATACCATCACCGCGGCCCAACCCCGCAGACAACGTCACTATGTTTGATGCCGCAATAACTTCTATCGTGCTGTTGTAGCCTGGTTTCAGCAGCACGTCTCCAAGCATGGTACCACCAGGCAACGGCAAGCGCGTCGGGGCATAGGCATCGTCTGGTTCCGGCGGCGTGGGGTCGTCACATATTGCTGACGACGAACTACTAGACGATTCCGCGCTTGATGGTGCTGAACTGTCAGACGACGATGAACTGCTCGAACTTGATTCGCACGGGCATGCCGGCGGACACGGTCGCGGCTCATTAGCCAGTTTTATGTGCTCTGCAAACGTGTTCACGTTGCTTTGTAATACAGCGGGCTCAAGTTGCGGAGTAGCGGTGAAGTAGCCAACACCGGCGCTAAGCGTGGTCAGCACCGCGTCGAGCTGGCCTACAGTTAGAAAAGCCAGCCCCATTGCTGGGTTCTCTTCACCGTATTCGTCAGGTGCGGCTGTGATACGCGTCGGTACCGTGTAAGTCGTAGCTCCATATTCCGCGGCAAGGTTGAATTCGAATACCCACTCGTAGCACTGCATTGCTTCGTATGGTGCGGTAGCTCCGTACGCAGTCTTGAACACGAACGCTATGCTAGTAGCTCCGTAGACATAACGATCCAGCACAATGCTATCACGCGCGTGCTCAAACGCGCTCAACACACCGAGCGTGAAGCCAGCATCAGCGAAAGCTAAATTGCCGGCAAATACTACCGGCGCGCCGTCGTCCGCCGCGAAGTCCGCGGTGGGTACGAACGGATACGGTCGCTGTGTATTAAGGTTCAGCCAGTCGGTCTCAGGCATTACAAGTTCCCTCGCAACCGACGTTCACCGAGTGTTTTGATATGTAACGTCGCAAACTTTAATGCGCCTTGCCCTTCAAGGTGTCGTGTCACGTCACTGCTTGGCTGCCCACCAGGCGTAATACGTAAGATATTCGTCAGGGACTGGTTGCTGCCGACGAGCAGCTGGAAGTTACCATTGTCGTCTGGTGCTATGCCGTTGATCGTTTCTACGGGGCAGTACGGCGTCAATGCTTCGATATCGTCGTCGCTAGGCGCGTCGTCCTCACACAACTTGCGCGTAGCGAACGGATCACCTATCACGTCTACACGCAACGACCCGTCGTCATCTGCGCGTAATACTACGCCATCTTCTCCCACTAGCCATACGTCACCGGTCATTAGTTCGCCTGACGGCAATATGAAGCCGCGAAAACCGACTTCAGGCTGTGCAACTACAACAGCCGTGGCAAATCGCGTCTGGGCAAGCAAGAATTCGTAGTCGCCGCTATTCAGGCCGCTGAATGCTTGCAACGCATCCGACGTCGAAAGCAGCATGCCAGCAGGCCGCCCGTATGAATCGTAGAATGCTATTTCACCCGACGCCGGTATGTCGGTTACGTCATAGCTGCCGGTTGCAAGCTCGCCTGCCACGTCAGTAGCTATAGCAAATTCTATGGCGCTACCGTTACGCGTTGTCCGTTTCAAATACAATTGAGGACCGCCACCTATCGGGTAGAGCCTGCCGTCGATGAATAACGACTGTGGCAACGTCAAGTCATCCCCGACAAGTGTAGCGTCATCGGCAAACGGATAGTTCCGTGCCGCGTTGTCGGTACGCCAGTCGTTGAACACTACTTTACTCATGGTAAGTTGAATATCCCAAAGTTATCAAAGTGCGTTTCACACGCGGCTACTGCCATACCACAATGGCCGTCAAGATCGATGCCAGTAACAAACGTACACGTGTTAAATGGATCGGTAGGGTTAACCACGCCCTGACCGCTCCTGTTCCAATACCATTGTACCTGCACGAGCGCTAGCGTGTCGGTGCCGGCCAACGGTGATACTTTCACTTCCACACGTACATCTATGCCAAGTATGGTACCTGGTATCAAGCCTGCGCCTGCATCGATATTCGGCATGCCAGTAGCATCGAACTGGTAGCCGTACGTAAGACCAGCGGGCCAATCGTCTAGCACGCTGCCAAGATCACCTGTTTTGTGCCCGACGTACAACCGACCATACGGAGTTTCATCCGTGTTTATGCTGATACCGGCAAACCAGAAATCGTCCTCGCCCTTGTAGCCAAACACGATGTGTCCGTTTGCGCCGACTGAATACGGGCGTAACGTTGAAAAGACCCAGTAGCCTTCCTCCGCTGTACGTACAATCTGCTCGTGTATGATAGTTGCTGGCGAGTCCGATGCGGTAGAGTGCAACCGCGCTGGCTGCACTATAGCTTCGGAAGGTAGTACGTCGTCGATATACCATGCTCCTGCTGTTTCCAACATGGCGGCAAACGTGACATCCGCGTCGGAGAAGTCGTCGTAGTACTCGGTTGGCACCGGCGGAGCTGGTGCAGCAGATGACGACGACAACGAAGATGACGGTAAGCTGCTGGACGATAACGATGATGACGACGACTCTTCGTCGCACAGGTCGTCTGGATCGTAGCGTGCTGGATCGAAAGGTACGCAAACGTCGTCCAAGCCGATAGGCAAGTCAACAATCATGCCGTATGGCACGCGCGTTTGCGTTACGCCAAGCCCGTCAAATATGATATCGATGTTGCCGTCGCAGTCTGGCGTTACGCCGTTGATGGTAAGGAACGGCTTGCCTCGCGCGCACGTCCGATCTTCTGGCCGCTCACCGCATGCGCCGGCATATGTACGCAAACGCGTGGCGGCTTCACTTGACAGATCAAGTCCGATTGCAATTACGTTGCGTTTCAAGCCGTCTATGGTACGCACCTGCTTGCTTACTACAATGTCACCTTCACCTTGCAACGTAACCAGCCCCGTAAGCTGATACGTACGCCCAGCCTTGCCTAGCGATGATACTGGGTAGTCGCGATATGCACGTACCGCCTTTGACACCAGCAAGCTGTCTGCTGCCTGCAAGAAACGGTACGATGTATTGCCAGGCGCCTCGGTGCCGCTGCCGAATGCTACCCAGCCTGCAACTCCAGGATATAGTGCTTCGACAGCGTAATTGCGATACAGCGCAACAGGCTTCTGTACGGTGACAACCGCGAGCGGAACTAGCACATTCGTCGACGACGATGACGACGCCTCAGGAGAAAACGGATCGGTATCGGTTGCCAGAAACGTCAAACTCACAAGTCCTGGTGTTACGGCCGCTGAGCTTAGATACACGAACCGCCCGGCCGATTCTGGTACCATTATATTCATGTCGGCGATAAGTGAATCTGGCAACACGGCTCCGTCCGCCGACTGTTTGGTCGCGCGATCGTGCAACGGATAGTTCCGCTGCTCGTTTGCATTCATCCAGCCGTCAAAGACTGTCGGTGACACGTTAGGCGCTTTCCACGTCTTCTAGTGTAAGTATCTCAGTTTGTGCCAAGGTTATACCATTTTCTGCCAGTGCAGCTACCTCAACCGTATCCCCTGGCGTTGTAGTTTGCAGCATCCACATGCCAAACCATGTTGTTACAGTATGCGGAAGCAGCTCGTCGAACGTAATGACTGGACTACCATTAGGATCAGCTGGCGTGTAGTTATCAGACTGTGCCGGCCCGACGAACCGACCGGTACCATACGAAAACGTATACGTACCGCTAGACATTGTAATGGTAAGCGTAACCGTTGCCCCGGCAGCCACAGCAATATTGGTGGAGTTAAATAGGTTAACGCGTATAAGTATCATATTATTTAGATACTGTTCGAGCACCAACAAGCGCGACAAGCCCGCAACATACTCGTTGAACGCTATAATTGCCGTATCGTAATCGCTGTGCACGGCGTCAAAGCGTTCGCTTACGGCGCGCGCACGATTCCACAGCGTACGCAAGTAGTCATATGAGGCAACATAATCGTCGCACGAACAGCACGGACCGCACGAGTTGTGCAGCTTGACCGCATGCTGTACTACCGTGCCGTCGTATGCAGTGCTATGCACGGGCGGTACCAGCGCCGCCGGATCTGCAGCTAACGGTCGTTCCAACCAGTAACATTCTTCTGGTTTCAGCTGTACGTTGCCACTGTCACTGTCGGGTGGTACGCCAGTAAGCGTGCGCAAATAAGCATTATTAGTGCAAAGTAGGTACTGACCAGTACCAGCGCCGCTTATGGCGTCAATTGTTACAGGTGTTAGTTGCCGGCCTCCGACCAGTGTTGCGTCCTGGTTCTCTATAGACACGTTAAAGCCTTTGCCCAGCACCAGTTCGTTGTCGGCGTCCGTTACTTGCGTAAGCGTCGAACCGCGCTTTATGAATATACGGCGGACTTTGCCAGGCCCTTGGCGCACCAATGACGGCAATACAACGATGTCATCGTCCTTCTTCCAGAAGCGGTATGTGCCGGCTGCAACTTGGTCGGCTGGAAATACTATATGCAACACAGCCGGCAGCTCCGCTGTTTCGGTACGCCGCCACGTTACGACCAGCCACGCGCCATACGCTACAACAGCAGCAGCTGCAGTAACGCCGTCTTCTAGCGATACCGTCGTGCCATCGGACCAACGCAGCTCTGCAAGCGCAGTATCCAGCGTAGTGAATCCGTCGCTTGACTGCAGGTCTATTTCGTCAACGTATAGGTCTGCTAAGCGTTGGTCATACGTGTAGTAACGCAGCGCCGCCATTAGCGGCGTCAGCTGTACGTCACCGGCAGGACGTGTAACTACTACATCATCCTTGAACGGATATGACGTATAGAGGTTGCTGAACAGAAAGTCATTCTGGTCCACGCGCCACCTCTAACACGGTCTGATTGCGGTCAGTAACGTACTCAACACCGACATATTTGATTCGAGCCGCGCTATCAGGTTTTCCATGGTCTGTACCTGGTCGCGCACGCGGCGCTGGTCGGTAACAAGCGTTTCAAGTTCGTCACAACCACAACATGGCTTTGAGCACTTGTCCGCGAGTTGTACGGCATATTCGTCCGCGACTGGTGTTATTTCCAGACAGTCATCGCCAAGCAGGTTGATATTACCCAGCGAATCAGGCAGCACGCCGTTGATGGTACGTATAGGATCACCAAGGTCTTCCTGACCTTCACACGCGCAGTCGGCAATCGTGCCTTCACCGTTGATAGCGCTGAGCGCAAGCACGGTAGTGCCACCAAAATCCGACACAACAATACGCATGTTGGCGCCCGCTTCAAACGCTATATCGCCTTGCAATAGCTCGCCGGCGTCTTCGCCGTCCATTACGCGCATGCCTGTAATGCCGCGTATATCAGGCGCAATTACCGATGATTCGATACGGCCGCCCGCTAGCGCAAAATCGAATGAGCCAGCCTGCAACAATACCGACTCAAGCGTACCGATTACCAGCTTGCCAACTACGCCCTCGAAGTCATCTTGTCCTTCAATGAAATACGTCTTGTTGCGTTCGAATGTCGATACGTCAATCGTTACACGCCCTACAAGCGATGCCGCACTGCCTGTCCAATAAGATATTTCAACCGTCACACCTACGCCTAACACGGTAACACGCGATACGTAAAAGCTCGACGGATTGTAATTCAACGCAGCATTGATCGGCACAATCATATCTACGATGAAGTCGTCTGGGAGCGTGTAACTGCCCGACGTGTCTCGGCGCGTTGCTTCTTCGCTCAGCGGATATGCACGGCCGGCATTCTGGTTTAGAAAGCCTTGGTGGATGAAGGGCACGTTAGCCATGTGTCACTCTTTCCCGCGCGCGGGATTAACTACACGAGTTCCGTGTAGTAACCGATACGTATGATACCAAAACCTTCGGTCGGTCCCGTCACGCCGTCCCAACCAAGCGTAAAGAATACCGTATCTCCGACAACTATGTTGAAGAACGGCGTTTCGGCATAACCGTAATCGCCGCCTACGAACGTAAGCGCCGGGTCCCACCCACCTACGACTATATCGGTATCGGCAGCTGGCAGCGCAGGCAGCCCTACAGGTACTGGTATGCGCCGATACGTAGCATCAAGTGTCGGCAGCGCACCAGCAGACAAGCCGACGAACCAGCACCACAGCTGCATGTGGATCGGATCAACGGACATGTTTATCGTATCTATTTCGATACGCCCGCGTATGCTCGATGCACGCCCTTGCGGGAAGTGGTAATAGAGCAGATCAAGCGTTGGATCGTGGTATTCACGCACGTTATTGAACGCTATAATGCTAGGTTGCCCTTCGCGGGGATCATTGAGCCGATCTTCAAGGCCTACTAGCAAGTCACCGCGGTAGATGCCGCCAGAACTTACCGCGCCATTGCCGCCAATAACGCTTACCGCTATACCAGCGCCGGGCTGTATACCCGTTACGGCTGGACCGGTGATAACCGTGTCTTGACCAAAACCTTTAACAACCGTGTAGCCCGTCTCTGACGACTGTACTTCAAGCTTGCTTAAATCTAGGGACGCGCACAGTCTGCCCGTTGTGGCGGGCTCGCCGTCACAGTCAAGCAGTAGAATTGGAGAGTTGTCACTGCACGGGCTTAGCGACGTCACGAACGCTTGGTCGTTCATTACGGTCATACGCGCAAACCATAACGATATCGACTTGCTTTCGAGATACAGCGGGTCCATGCCGGGCGTATATTCTATAGGCGTTACGCACGGACATTCACTCGACGATGACGACTGCTCGGAGCTAAGCAAGCTGGAACTGCTGTTGCACGGATATGCCGGCGCCCACGGAGCGGTGCCGTAGCAGTCCTGCATCCACCAGATACCGTGGCAGTCAACGATGGCTATCGGACAGGTCTCTGAGTATAGGTCTATGCCGCGGGAGTTGACCGTAATGTATGCGCTTTCGAGCGGCATAGGCGGCCATACGCGTAGCAATTCTGGGTGTTGCGCCAGGTTATAACCGAACTTGGCGCCCTCGGGTGCAAGTCCGTTAAAGCTTTCATCATCGGCGGGTAACCAGCCCGGCAAGTCGCTATCGGGGTTGATGACGTAATGGTCTTCACCGTACTCTGCACAGTTTGCGTCACCGGCAGGCTGCGCATACAAGTCAAAGTGGAAGTGTACGTGGCTCTCAAGTACGTCGCGCGGCGTTGGCAATAAGTGGATTGTATCGTCGCCGCGGTTATACAGTACGTACACGCTAACCGCCGGCTTTTGATATACCAGCTTGCCCGGCTCCAACATGGATAGATAGTACGGGCCAGCTTGAGTAGCAACACCTTGTTCGATCACGGCGGATAAGTCAAAATCCTGCAATGCACCTACTGTTACGATTGTACCAAGCTCGGTGTCAGACTTAGCGTAGACAAGACCAACAGGAAACGCCGACTTAGCCATCTTGTACCAGCCGTTGGTCTCGTCAAGCTCGACGGCGGCCAACGCACGCTTATAGACGCCGTCTTCATCGTCGTAGTAAACAACGTTGCCGACAACGGTAGCCGCCTCAAGCGCTACGTCACGCAAGAATAGCGCTTGTCCAGCCAGTATGTCCTGCAACACGTCATACAGGTACTGCGTACGGTCGCTAAGCGCTTGCGGCGCGCGATTGGCAACGGTGGCCTTAACATCTTCACCGTTGACGATCAGGTTGATCGTCGGCCGCCATGGAGTGCTACCAGCCATAGTTCACCTCTATAGGAAACGGATCATATACTGCGCCCCGATGGCGAAGCCGTCCTGCTTAGGCACCGCCGTGAATCCCGCGTAAGAACGGCTGAACAGTAGATCGCTAGTGTACTGCGCAGGCGTTGGTGTCGCTGCCAGCGCAACACCATAAACCTTGCTGTCAACCGACTGGTCGAACGTAAGCCCGTGTACACCCGTAAGTCCAGCTGTTATTGCGAAGAAGGTGACCTGGTTGCCGTCGTAATCGTCACCAGATGCTGTCAAACTAGGGGATACTACAAGCGGTATACGCATATAGTCGCGATTTGGATTGAGCGGCAACGTGCTCAGGTAGTAGTTGATACCTTCGTCGCGCGCCGGCGTAGGCGCCACAGGGTCGCCAACGGTGTTTTCAAACTCAAAGAACATCGCTCCCGGTGCATACGTTACGTCGCCCGCGAGCAGCCGTGCAAACACGTCGGCACCTTGATACGGTATGATATTCTGCTGTTCTACCAGGCGCGTAATCTCGCCGGTACGCTCGTTTATCAGCATTAGCCGCCACCATGTCGTCGTGCCCTTCACTATGGGTGCGGTGTCTAGCGCGCCAAGCTGGCTGCGCATAGCGTCAATAAGGGCTAGATTATCCATGGCGGCTCCTATTTACAAACTGTAGATACCTGATACACACGCACTACTACGTCGTTGTATGACGGTTCATCTACACCCGCGTCATCAGCCGGCACGACGTCTTCGGTATCGGCTATCGCGCCGTCAAAGCTTGTAAGCACTTCGCACACGCCGGGTTCTTCGGTGTCACCATCTGCCGTCAAGTCCATCGTATCAACCTGACTGCCGATTGCAACATACACTATCACTGTTGTGTGCGGCGGTATGATATTGCGCAGATATTTGAACATCGATAGGCCTGGTGCGGCGTCAGCTATTGATTCCGCGTGTACATACACCAGCACCAGATGGTTCTTAACGATGTTGTCAAGCACGAACTCAAGCGGGTTAATCGTCGTCGGTAAGTGCGCTGGTAGCGGCTGCCCTACTGGATTAGCCCGCGTATCGAGTAGCTCGGCCAACGTCTGACTGCCACTTTGTTTGCCCAATACTTGCATTTGCTCGAAGAATGAATCAACGTCCATGGGGAACCCGCCGACTTCAAACGTAACTACGGCCTTATTGTCTTCGTCGAGTCCAAGATAATCCAGCGTCACGTCGCCGTTCTCAAATGTCAACGACGAGAAGTAGCCGCCAGACAAAAAGCTCTTGTCAAACGCAAGCATCGGCACGTCGCTATAATCAGCATTGCTCCCAGAAATATCGTGCACGCGTACAGTATTTGTCAGCTCATCACCAATGTGTACGGTATCGCCTATAGCTACTATAACCGTCGCCGTCGACGCGTATACGTACACGTGCTTGTCGGTAATTACCAGTGTACGCGTCGGTTCGTATACTATATCTTCTATGCGCTCAGTAGCTTCCAGCACAACCTGTACGCCGCATATGGCGGCAATAGCATCTTCCAACGCGCCAAAGCTCGCGCCGTAGGCATAGCCGTTCCATAGCGCGTTCATGAAGTCCTTGTAAGCCTCACTCGACGTCAGCTGCTCTGTTACGGCAAATGCCCAATGCTTGTATACCAGGTCTAGATCAAATTGACCGCAATATACCCACAGGCCGGCTTCTGTATCTGACGCTGTACCGTTTTCGTCGTATACGGTGCGCGTAGCCACATACTCGTCCGTGAACGGGTCCTCGCGGAAGCGCAATAACTTTCGCTCATAGTCAATGTCGAAGTCGATGCCGCGCGTCCATGCTTTGCTGGGGTAAAGCACGCGGTTGTAAATGGTATACGGGATGTCCGCCAGTTGCCCAAAGAACGTGTCGTCTGGCATTGGTACAAGCACGTCGGTTGAGTTGGCGTCACCGTAACGTAGACCGTCGCCGTAAGTAAGCTCGTCCTGCCCGTATACGTTCGCTACGGTATCGCGGTCGCTCTGTTTGATAGTAAGTAGGTACCATTCTTCTTCTTTGAATACCGGTATGTTGAAACGGCTTATAGCTGCTACAGCCGTCAAGTAATCGAGATATGCTTGACCTTGTCGTTGACCAAGCCCGCGATAAATCAACCGCAGTTTATCCCTATCGGCAAAGTAATGGTACCAGAAACTGCCGACGGTACGCAGCAACGCCTCCCCGTATGTGTCGTAGACTGGATATGTGGTTGGTACGCCCACGTGCTAGACCCCCAACATCAGATAGATACTCCAGGCATTGATTGCACAGTGACGCTAATTGCCGTCAACGGCATATAAAACACCGTCGTACGTTGTGTAACCCCCCGTGCTGGCAAGTCAGGTACTTCCAGCACATTTACGTCTTGTAGCAATATGCGCCCAGACGGTACGGTATCGGGCGGATAAACATATGCACGCAAATCGATAGGAGTTATTGTGTGCGTCCCGCCGCTCTCCATAGCACTTTGCGCGGCGGCAATTATCAACGACATTGGCAAACGCCCTAATTGGAAACCAAGTGAATTGACACGAGAGTAAATCGCTTGTGCTACCGCAGTTACGTCAGGACTTGCCGTATTAGCTCGCTTGTTAATCTGCAATGACACGGATGCTAATGCAGGCACAGCTGCACGCACAAGATAGTCACCACCTGTCTGCCGCGCATCGCGGTCAATCGTCAACGCGTGTAACGTCGCGATGCTCGGCGCGCACAGCACATAAACATCATAGTTTGCCTTAGCACCTACTACGGTAGTTCCGAGCGTATCTGGGTCTTCAAACTGCACTACAGCCGTCTGGTAACGGCTGTATGCGCCCTGTACCATATTATCTACGGTATGCACCCAGTCAGTCTCTGCCGTCAGATCCAGTCCGCGTACCTCGCTTGTAACAGTGAAGCCGCCGGTAAAGGCTGTAGTACCGTATGGTACGATAGCTGTTACTAGATAGAAGCCAGGCGCGTCGTCGCGCAGCAGCGAAAACTGCCATATATCGTCTCCGACGTAAGTGCACTCCTTTGTTAGCTTTACCTCATTAGGCACGGCGGAAGGCTGTACCCACAAATCAGTCTTGCCACCAGTGCTCATCTGGAAGATGTTGTCGCGATCACGTAGCATCTCGGGATCGCCGAATCCTACCTGAGATACGTCGACCAGACTATCCAGGGTATCGCGCAACAACGCGGCATTCTGGGCTCTACCGCCAAATACCTTTGGTGCTATGCCCTGCTGTACGCGCGCGGTAAGCTCCGCGTTTGTTTCTTCGTCGAGCCCGCCAGAGAAGTCGGCAGCGGCCTGTATATCAATCGTATCCGGTATAGCTGACGCAGCAGTAAAGCGCGTACCGCGCTCCGCTCTGTATGCTTCCCCGACGGCTGCAGCAACGACCGGTACGGTGAATGAGTACGTGCCGTCGTCGCGCGCAGTTATCAAACGTTCAGCCGCGGTTACTACGGCGTCGGATGACGTAACTCCTATATATGATTGAGTTACCACATAGTCCAAACCATTTGCCGTGAATACCGTCGTATCTGGCACTGACGTGGTTATTAGCGCCTCTATGATTATAACCACGTAACCAGTTGCCTTAGAGCCGTCAAAGCGCTCGACGCCATAGTTTGCATATACAGCATCCACGATGTCGTCGTCAGCCGCAGTAGGATCAGTTGCAATAACCACCGGTGAGAACGAGTTGCGCAAGCGCTCGATGTCCTCACGATTTATGGCGTGCAGGATGGCCGCGATATTAAGCACATGTTCACGTATTACGCGCCCTTGGCTCAAATCGGCGGATGGGTATTCCTCTTTCAATAACGCTACTAGATATTCTTCAGCCTGCTCAATTGCTGCCGGGCTTATATCAGCGAAGCTCAAATCGCTCGTCGCCATGTCAAATCCCTACTTGATCGATACCGGCACGGGCAACAACACATCAGCAGTTGTACCCGCTATCGACCGTATCTCTATATCGAGTGACAGCGTAGACGCTATTTTGCTAAGCTGATACCCGCGTAACACCGCGTCCCGTAAGCGCTCATCTGATGGTAACGTCCCGTCCTCAGCCGCGTCCAGCTCCATAGTACGGCGCACGTGGTCGGCGGCAGCGGCAAATTCGGTGGGTATGTCGCCTTCCACTCGTATGCGCCCACGACGCACGGCCGTTATAAACGAACTACCGCGCGTAGGTTTGTTAAGCACGGTACCGCGCTCCGTAAGAAACAATACGAGCCATGACTGTACGACTTTTTGTATACCAGACACCAACGAGCCAGCGTCGCCATACTCGGTAGTTATACGCCTGTCGCCAGATGGCGCAATACCTTGCATGATACATAGGTCTACGTTACGCCCAGTATAGTTGGTGCTCAACGCCATGCTATAGCTCCGCCGGCTTTGATTCCGCCTTCAATATCATCCGTTCGACAAACCCTGTTGAATTAACAGTTAACGCCCCCGCGTCATTGCCGTTTCCAGCGCGCAACCCTGCCGCATGAGCTATCTGCCGTATACGAGACCGCCACTGCATGCGCTTATCCCGCTCTACAGCTCCTAGATAATCACCCGCAATCTTCGCTGCTGTCGTATCTAATGACTGCCCCTCTTCGTCACCGCGCGCTTTAAGATAATCTTCGTTGGCCTTTTTACGGTCTAGCGGCTGCTTGAGCGCCGTCTCCTTCTTCTCCGCCGCCTTTGTCTTAAAGTCGTCGCTGGCAAAGTTAACCCACGGCTTCGGCGTTGTCTGCTTTTGCAGCGCCTCTGCCGCCTTCTTTTCGGTGGCAACAAGACCCTTTATCAGCTGCTGAAACTTGTCATTCAATTGCGAGCCCATTGCCCGCACCTTCCTCTATCCTCATGGCTATCTTCGCCGCGCGTTGCGATACCGCGCCTGGTGACAGCCGCAACCGCTTGGCAATTTCGTTATTGCTGAGTATCTGCTTACCGTACAAGCCAGTCTTCCATTCGAGTATCTTCTTGTCCAGCGGATCAAGATCGTGGTGCACATACTCGACCCAGGTATCTTCGGCGCTTAGCCGCGATGACCCAGGCAACAGCTGCTCACCTTCTGGTGAAAGCAGCTGACCTTCGAGCAACGTACCGCGCGAGAACTTGCGCACGTGAGCTATACGCCGTTGTGACAACCCAATATTATCAGCCAGTTCGTCGTCGGACGGCTCGCGGCCAAGTTCGTCATTTAGC
>Ga0307376_10003870_pt1 | contig 13868 bp, 22 predicted proteins | sample TR2MG_FD_202536 | JGI IMG/M metagenome (GOLD analysis project Ga0307376, IMG submission 202536) | Soil microbial communities from Risofladan, Vaasa, Finland - TR-2 | ecosystem: Environmental > Terrestrial > Soil > Coastal area > Acid sulfate soil | place: Finland: Risofladan, Vaasa | collected...
CATTCCCCCTTACCCGGCTCTTGTAGTCGGCTATCAGTTCCAAGTAACGGGCCTGTTGCATCGCCTGCCGTTCGTCGTATTCTTCCCTGCTCATTGGCTGCCTCCTTTCGCTGGTAGGTACTTGCGGACCAACTTGATCACCTCGTCGATGTCGTCAGGCAGCGGTACATTGAAAGGAGCCTTGCCATCTTGCGACACCAGGAACAGGTGAGGCATCGACAAGTTCTCTTTTTTGACCAGCTCGATCCATGGCCGGGCTTCTTCCGCAATCTTGCCGTCTGGACCCTGAACGTCCTTGTCAAACAGCCGCCAATAGAATCGGCTGTCCAAATTGCGGATGCGCTCGCTCGCCAAGACCTGTGCAACCTCTGGTCCGTAGCTGTCCAAATCGTCCGTCTCGTAGATCACCACGCCCCAAAGCTCGTCGACGGGGGGTGGAGGGGGTGTACCTTCGACGGTCAGAGCCACCAGTCTGGGAGTCGTGCCCTTGCCGTTCGTCACGTTGACGACAGTCGCTACCGCCGCATGGAACCCGGCAGGCAAAGTCTTGGCTGCCTCGTTGAAAGACAGGAACACCTCCGTAGATTGCCCTGCCGCCAGCACGCCGGCCACCTGGCTCGCTTGCAACCAAGGAGCCGTCACGTTCATCGACCAGTTGACGTTCCCCTGTCCCACGTTCGCGATAAGATAACCTTTCGTGGGCGGGGTGAACGGTCCGCCCGGTGGTCCACGAGAGCTGAACGGACCGTCGGGTGTGACCTCAATCATCGGATCGGGTGGCGGAGGAACCGGACCCGATCCAAATCGGACCCCATGAGTCACCAACTGAACCGCTGTACCATCCACTCCAGGCATCGCGAACGCTACCGCGTAGTCACCAGAAACGTTGGCCCGTAAGTCGAGCGTCAGCTTCCAACTCAAGACGGGGATCAACCTGAACCCCAGTGTCACGTCGAAGTCAACGCTTTTGGACTCCGGGGGTTGCTGGACGCGCATCGCAATGCTTCGCGTCCACGCCAGAGCCTCGTCCAGAGACTGGGAAGAGTCGATCGGGGGCAACCCCAGCACTTCCAGATGGACGTACTCGCCTACGTCGGCCTCGCTGGGACCGTCGATGGCCAGCCCGTCAGTTCCCGGGATCTCCGCCGGCAGCACCGTCGTCGTTCTGGCCGTCGGCAAATCCGACGCCGCCAACTGGCCATACACCGCAGCAGTCAGAAGGAGGACCAGCAGAGGCCCCGCTCGCATCGTTCTGTTCATCATCTTCCTCCAATGCCTCACGCACCGATTGAACCGGCACGTTCATTGCAACGGCAAAAGCCTCTTGCCAATCCATGCTACGGCTCCAGCAGCTCTTTGCACAGCGCTTGCGTCGCGGTGCTCAACCGTGCAAACTCATCCTTGAGAATATCGATCAACTGCTTCAAGATCGTGCCCACGATCTGAATAATCGCCGCCGCCTCCGGGAACAACGTGCACAGCAGATTTACCACCCAGTCGATCACGATCTTCCAGTCCAGGTCTTCAACCTGTTTCCCCCGGAATTCGCTCTTGATCGACTCGGTCATATTCCCCTGATGCATCCCAACATTTGCCATAACTCCAGCCGGAGTCAACAGTATGATCACCCTGGCCAGTTCGTCTTGGAACCCGTCGATCCATGCCTCGATCGAGTCCCCGTCGGTCCAGTCCGGCAGGTCGATGATGGCCGACACCAGATCCAGAATCGCCTTCACCAAAAGAATCAAGTTCCCCATCGCAATGCTCCTTAGAGAAAATGGTGAGACAGTAACAACACACTACACTTGACTTTTCTCGAAATCTGTCCTGGGGGGATTGCTCCCACGTCCCAAGGCATCCCGTATTTTGCCGAAAGCCGGCGACACCTCTTCCCGAACCTCCAACTTCTCGCACACCTGCTCCATCACGTCGCACAGGTATCTCCCCGCCTCAACCAATCCCCCGTGGACTGAGATGCAGTAGGCGTGGGTGCACGCGATATGTTGAAACTCCTTCACGTACAGGGCTTCCCTCGACGACGCCCGCTGCTTGTGATCCTCGATGCTGGCCGCTATCCCCTGCGCCGTACGATCTATCGACTCCTGGATGTGTCTGCTGCTCGCCAACCCCTCCTGGTGTGCCTTGAGAAATCCGCCATCCCCGTTTTTCCCCATGAGGAACTCTTTCAGAATGCTCATCAGGTTCCACAGGAAAAACCCTACACCCCCCAAGACCGTGCCGACCACCGCCCCCACGAAGCCAAATTCCCCCCACTCTATCTGAGACAGCAAATTCATCATCGAACGCTCCTAATCGTGGAAAGAATTTGGGCACCGCCAACCAAGTCGACGAACCAACGAAGACAACCAACGCCTGATTCCCCTCGCCGTCGTCTCAGAAGCTTCCTTGTACAAATCTTCAATGATCTCATCAACCAGTGTGATCGGGATGAATCGCCAGACTTTGAAGAACGAGTCCCAAGTTGCTGCTCCACGGTCTCCTTGCCGAGGATCTGGCTCATCGGGACGAATGGACAACCGACGAAACGCATACCGGGAACCATCTATCAAGAGCAAGAACAACAGATGGTCCTTATCGTCCATGCCCCGCTGCTCACACACCCAGACGGTTCCTATGCACACATCAGCCATGCCGAACCTCCACGTGCAGTTTGGCAATCCCAGCAGCCAACAACATGGCTCGTCACCCCATTTCACACTCCCTTGAAAAGACGACGCTTCTTCTCAAGCAGGGTCTTCCGCTGCTCCCTGTTTCTCTGCTTCTGCTCTCGCTCATGAGTGCAAAAACAGATGTCTCCATTCATCGTACATGCCAAAAGTACAGCCCTCTCCACCAGTTCCGACCCCGTCATTTTGTTCCCCGCCTCGTAGATTCCCGTGAACAGTACGAGCATGGCAGTCAACTGCTCGCAACTCAGGCCCGCATCCAAAGCACCACGCAGTCCACAGATGAACTCCGGCGGGAGACTTTTGCACTCTACCTTGTCCGCACTGGCCACAGCTTCCAACATTCTCTCCGTCGAACTCTGCTTCTGTTGCTTGCCCATCCCTGCTTCCTTCCCCATTATAATAGGAGAACGAAAATCCACCTAGTCGAATTTTCCGTCTCAATTCTTCCTCTTTCACTGGAAATCCGGAAAGTCTAAATCTTTCCTGCCGGCCGACCGATGCAACTCTTCTTCCTCCGTCTCTTCGATTCCAGCCAGCAGGTCGTCCAGAAAAGGATCCAACTTCCGTGCCTTCATCACATCTCCCACAGACAACTCCTCGGAATGGAAGAACTTGTCCGACACTTCAGGAACAAGACCTCCGACCAGTTCCACCGCCTTTGGCAAGCAGATGAGCAAAGCCGTGCCCACGTCGGCATGTCCGTGCTCGTCCCGCAGCGATTCGATTCTCACCTTGTCCGGCGGAGTGTGCTTCCACGTGAACTTGCCCAAATCTCGCCTGAGGATCTCGCTCTGCGGCGACTCCAAGTAAGGAACGCTCTTGACGAATGCTTCAGCCATTTCTTTCAGACTGCTGCCAGAGAACGTCACTTGCTCCATCCCGATGCCGTGCACTCGCAACTCCTGCTCGAAGTGCCATGCCCCCTCCGCCGGATCGTAGCCGAACCAAAGTGGCAAAAACCGCCGATAGACGCCGACGATCTCCCGCTTCACTTCTTCCAGATCCACTTGCTTGAGTCCTTGACTGTTCCGCAACGTCGGCTTCAAGTCTCGAAGATATGCCACCCGGATTCGTCTTTCTATCTTGTTTGCTGCCAGTACAACTATGCCGGAATGATCCTTGCTTCGACCTAAATCCAGCCCCGCCACGAAAACCCAGTCTTCTTCGTCCCCTTTCATCCATTCCAGATCCTTGCGAAATATACCATCTATCGCTTCTTCGGTGAGAATGTCCCCCTTGCCGCTCGGCCAGTGACCACCGAACAATCTCGCGAACTCGGACGGCAAGTTGATCCTCTTTGCATCTGCAATATCCTCGTCATTCAACCATGGAGCCTTCTTTTGCCAGATGTGCATGTGCCAACGATCCGGCTGCTCCAATGCGTTCTGCTTCCACTTCTCTGCCTTCGTTCCCCGGTAGCCGGCATTGGTCGAAACGATCATCACTCCGCGTGGCACACCGGCCGCGTTGTTATAGTGCGTCTCCATCACTTCCCACTTCGCCACGTGCACCAACTCGTTCAGCACCAGCAGATCCGGAGTTTCGCCATGAGCCGAAGATTTGTCCGATGCCTCGATCATCGTCGTTCCGAGTCCATTGACGCTCAAAATCTTGTTTCCCGTGATTCGGATGAATTCCTTCAACCACTCGTTGTAAAAAAGGATGTCTTCGGCTCGATGCTTGATGATGCCTGCTTGCTCCTTGTCCGCCGCCACGATTTGGCACAAAGTCGGACGCAGCGGAAACGCCATCAACCAAAGCAAACAGACGGCCAAATCATTGTCCTTCGACCCCTTCTTCGTCCTTTCCAACCAGAAACGACGACAGGGAGGCACGTCCCCGATCCGCACGGCGCGAAGGCTCGGGGCCACGTCCGCGAAGAAGTCTCGCTGAAACGGCTCGATTCCGAGACTCTCGTACTCCTGCATCGCATCTTCAAGCATCTTCGGCCCGGAGGCGGACGGAATGACCAAAGTCCGAGCAAACGCGAGGAAGTCGTTTCGAGTATCGACCGCGATGGCTTCGGAAAGCTGCTGCTCGGTAAAAGGCAGAGAAGTTTGCAATTCCAAATCATTTGCAGAAAGCTTATTCACCTCATCTGCTCCCAGCCTGGTTCAAGAGCAAACAGGTCATCAACCTCCGTGCCCCCGTTCACCGCGGCAATCGCTTCCGCGACCTTCTGGCCAATGATGTATCCAGTGCGAAAAGCACGAAGCAGCATCTCGCTGGGCGATTCCTTTGCTCGCTGCACTGTGGTTTCGCCGAGTGCGGTTCTGAGCCAGTTTTCCGCAGCCGTCAGGGCCGGGTCGTCGTCATATTGAATTGTCTCTCCCATCACTCCTCCTCCGCTGCCTTCGCGGACGTTACTCGACTCCATCGTTCGTACCACTCGTCGCGCTCAACTGCCTCCCGTGACAACGGCTCTGGATTCTCGACTGTCCCGCCAGCGTTATATCGCTCGGCGGCAGTCATCGCCGGTATCGTGCGCAGCAGGTCGATTGCCTCGGTCAGTTCATCGGCCGCCGCTCTCAACTGTGCCGCCGTGGCGGGGAGCCCATCCCGGTCGGACCGTTCGGCAAGGCAACGTAGAAACTGTACGTAGCTCATTGCTTCTCCTTTGCCGCGTCTGCGGCCTTGGCTCGCATGTACTCGACGAATCGCGGCCACTCCGCGACGAACAATTCAAACGGAACGGTCGCGGAGACGCTCTTGTCGGGATACCGCGCCTCGTTGTTGTCACCAAGGTACACCGTGCCGTCTTCGTTGAGCCGACACGTAACAGTGCTCCCATCCTTGTGACCATGGTGGACTTGGAACGTATCGGCCGGCACATCGAATTTGCACTGCTGTTCCTGGTAGATTGTCTCTATGCTCGGAGTCGGCATTTCATTCCTCCTCGCCGCGTCTGCGGCTACTTTTTCCCCAGCCCCCAAAGCCTCCCCAGTCTCGCATAGACCTCGGGCAAAGCCCTTCGTCCGTCATCTTCGTAGAATGCATCCAAAACATCAGAGTGCGCCAGAAAATCATCCAGCAAGGCGATCGAATCCATGGCATGCGTCCGTCTCACCCGCAGATAGATCTTCCGCATCATCGTGTCAGCCTTGTTGCTCTCCGATACCTGGAGACTGTACACCGACCGTAACCGACGATAGAACAAACTCGGCAAGACGAAATTACCCTCTGCGTCCTTCAGCCGCCGCATTAAGAGCGGAGTGCACGCAAAACAGGGAGGTAGGATGCTAGGGCTCCTCTCCTCTTTCAGCAATCGCTGATGCATCGGAGTGCCAGGGAAAGCATAGACGGGAGTGATGTTCCACCACACTCCTGGTGTTTGCTTTATGGACCAGCAGAGGAGATCCCAATCTGCCCGTGATTCCCCGTCTGCTCCCACCAAGAAATTCGCTTGGACGTAGGGCACGCTCTGCTGCAATGTTCGCAACTCCTCCACGACATGCCAAGCCCGATCCATCCCGGTTGCAGAGATCCCCAGCTTATTCCCGTAATTGCGGAATGACTCAATCCCGCAAGCTACGAACTTGATCCTCTTCTCCCGCAACCGCAGCAACATCTTCTCCTCCGTCGCGTGCCGCAGCTCCATCTCGACGACATGCGAATTCTTTCCCGGTGTGATCGCATCCAAGTACCGTCCAGCCCTTATCCCCCAATTCGGATCGTGCCAAGCCACCATTCTTCCTCGAAACTGCTTCTCGGCATATTGCAAATCCTCCTTTACCCGCTCCATGGATAGCGGAGAATACTTTCGATCATGCTCCGTGCAGAAATCGCATGCGTTTGGGCACCCCACCGATGCCAGCATGGGAACCAACTGCCAGCTCCGAAACCTAGTCCCGAACGTCTTATGGACGAACTTGGCCCGTCTCTCCAGCGAAGGCAGCTCATCGATGTCAAACGGGACATCCCATAGAAAAAATTCATAATCTCCCCCACCTGCAACGATCTCCAACACCGCTTCTCGATCGCACGACTTGACGATCACATCTGCCCAATAAGCGATGCTCTTCATAGGAGAGCTTGCTGCATGGGGACCGCAGGCCACTATCTTGAGATTCCAGAGGGGCCGTCTTCCCGGTCGTCCTCGCAGAAGATTGCTGGCCTTCCGAGCCAACCCCGATGTTCTGCCCGTGCAAGCGATGAATACAGTGTCGCAATCATTCGGCAAGAATTGCTCCAACGGCCCCACCCCGCAGTAGATGCGATAATCCACCTCGTAGCCCGCGTCTTCCAACCAGCAGGCCACGGCCTGAGGCATCACCGAAGCGTACCGAGTCGCGAATGCCTTGTTCCAGCGGTGTCCCCAGTTTGTTACAGCAGGGACTCCCACCAGCTCCAGAATCCCGATCCTGCGTTTCATGCACTCGTCTCCTTCTGTATTCCCGCAGCCTCCGACGTCGAATAATGTTCCCGTGCAAGCCGCCAAAACATGCTTCCCTGCTCATCACTTATTTTGATCGTGCCTCTTGGTCCGATTTCACAAACTAACCACTTGTGACCAGAAGGAGACCAAACGTGATCGTCCCAAAGCACGACTTTGCCATCCTTCGTCTTCGGCAACTTGTCTATGATCTGCCGCTCCCATTCTTCCTCTGCAACTTTCTCTACCGGCTTTCCGTCACTCGGCATAGGCTCGACATCCATGCCATACACAGACTCCTCTTCTTCCGCCTCAAGATGGCTTGCAACGACAGAATAAGCGCAGGCAAGCGCAGTCTCCAGCTGGATGAGCGGCTCCACGCCTTGCAGTTTCTTGATCTGCTCGAGGACGGCCGTGTACGATTGGAATTCCTCATGGCAATAGGCCGCGAAACGTCGCCTTTCATTTGGGTCTAACAGCATCGTCTTCACTCCCCAGGTTTTTGGACAATGTCACTTCCTTCCCTGTCCCTATTATCGTCTCTCTCCACGATCTCCGCGTCCAGAATCTCCCCATTCCCGCCCTCCTTCAGTTCCAGCAGCAAACGACGAGCTCGAATCAACAGCTCGGTCGACGCTCCCATCAACGGATTTTGCATGCCATCCGCTTCCCCTCCCTGGATCAAGTTGTATTGCTGCCCGATCCTCGTCGTTCTCCGCTCGGGGTGCATCGCATATATCTTCGCCTTCTGCTCCAGAGCCTTCAGCACCACCAGCAAGTGCTTCGAATCTCCAGACCGGGCATCCATCGTATATCCCTCTCCGTCGCATTGATCGCAGACAGTCCCGTCCTTCTGCTCTCCCAATCCCTTGCACAGCTTGCAGCGAAGCCTCGCTCTCCGGCTGATCTCAAACGCTTCCAGCGCCTTTCCGATCGTTCCCTCGATCTGGAGCAGCGTGCGATCGACTTCTTCTTCCCTCTGCTCCTTGACCGTTTCCGCTATCCCCACCTTGATCCTTCTCATCAAGCGGCCGACGACGGAGTCCGGCACCCCGTGCCTCAGGGCCGCTTCGTGATAGGTCGACCACGCCCCGGACAAGTATTCTCGCTGGAGCTTCTGTTGCAGCTCTCTTTCTTCGGGTTTCGTCAGGAGGTAGTTTCTTCGCTTCGTCGACACGTCTTCTTTTCTGCTCCCAGAGTTTATGTTTTGGTGGTCCCCCATCATGGGGGTCTAGTCCCTTTGGAACACCTCCGGCAGGATCTTCTCCAGCTCTTCCTGCAACGGCTTCATCACTTCTCGCATCTGCGGATGCGCCTTTTGGCTCGTTCTCAACCGGAGCACGTGACGCCATTCTCGCAAGTTCATCGTCGCCACGATCTCCGTCTTCAGCGAGTTGGGCAAGACGGAGCGGGCCTGCTGCGGAGACCACCCCATCCTCCGCAAGTCCCGATAAGCAATCTCTGCCGTCCGCATCGCAGAAAGCCACCTACCGACGCTCTGTTCCCATGTACTGTCAAATGCTTCGTTTTCCATCTTTTCCGGCAGCTTTCCAATCCACGGCGGAATCACGAAGCAGACGTGCCCGCCGGAGTAGTCGCACCACCTGGTGCTCTCCTGCGAATAACTCGCGATTCTGTGACGCACCAGCTCGTGCGTGACTCCACGATCCACCACAAACTTGACGGAGATGGACGCGTGCTCGATCACCGACTCGTGCCCGCTTTCGATGATCCTGTTCGCGAACGCCGAGGCAGAATCTTCGGTGATTCGATCTTCCGACTTGTAGCAAATTCGTCCGGCAAGCTCGATCTGCCTCAGAACTGCCTTTCGATCAATCGGCGTCAGTATCTCGAAACTCGGCCTGATCAACAGCATCTGTCACAATCCTCCAATCTAGTCGGCAACGCTGCCGATTTCCTCGGTGTCGGGATCGATCTCTCTCTGCCGCGAGATCCGATAGTTGCCCACCGGCAAGGAAATCTTCCCGTGCTCCTCGTGACTGATCGTCGTTCCCGTCGGAGCTGCCAACCGACGCTCGAAACCATCTCCGAACACTTCGGCATCCTCGGCCTGAGCCACGTGAGCATGACCGGTCGCCTCGCCTTCCGCAAGACGCTTGTCCGTTCGCTTCTTCATTTCTACACTCCTTCTAAGCAATGCGAGCAGGCCACCGCTTCAACCGGCCGGCCTGCTCCGGTACGATGATCACGTCGCCATGCAGAAACCAATCTGCACCGGCATCGTCGTCTACGTCCTCTTCACTTCTGTTCAAGCGAAAATTCATCGCTTGCTCGACCGTTTCGCACTGAACAGGCACGTATTCTACGTGAAGCACGCCGGGAAGCGAAGGATTCGGCATCTCCAGCACGCGCCTTCGCACGTTGTCGCCACATCGCATTTCGCACAACCGATATCGACAGGACCAAGCTTCCGAATACGGCGTGGCAAGCGTCACGGTCTGCTCGTGGATCAACATGGCTCCCAAGGCATGATAGATCCGATCCAGACCGACCTTCCGCACGAACTCCCGCCGCACTTCGGCGTTCTTGCACTGGCAGATTCTGGCAGGTGCAAGATCGACATCTTTTGTCTCTGCCAACCATTGCGGAACCCTTACTCCGTTCAGATACCAGAGCGTCCATCCATCGCGGAACTGAACTGCCGGACCACCATCACAATGCAGCACGCCGTACTTTTTCGTCCATCGCAGGCAATTTGGTCGTGCCGAAACAATGCAGATTTCAGCATACGGCCAGGCCCAGAATGCTGAGCATGCGAATTGTTCATACAACGCCAGCTTCAACGCGGCTTCTTCCGAATACCGCACTCCAATGTATCCGCAGAACCGATAGAAACACAACCACCAAACAGCCGATCCCCAAACTGTCAAATCCGGCAACGAATCCCGCAACGAATCCCGCAACGAATCCCACAACGAATCCCGCAACGAGATCGACAACGAATCCTGCAACGAATCCCACAACGAATCCCGCAACGAATCCCGCAACGAACTCCGCAACAAACTCGACAACGAATCCTGCAACGAATCCTGCAACGAATCCCGCAACGAGATCGACAACGAATCCTGCAACGAATCCCACAACGAATCCCACAACGAGATCGACAACGAATCCCACAACGAGATCGACAACGAATCCCACAACGAATCCCACAACGAATCCCGCAACGAATCCTGCAACGAATCCCACAACGAGATCGACAACGAACTCCGCAACACGCTGACTGCTAAGCTGCTGGTAAAGGGCGACTCACACCAGACGAATATCGGTTGTTCCTTTCCGATGAAGCCGTACATTCGACTGATCGCATCAGCCGCTTTTGCCCTGTCGATCGGATCAGTGCACGTACCGATGTCCCAGTATCTGTCACGCCACACAGACACTTCAGCTTCCTGCTCTGATGACAGTCGTTCTATTTTAGTTTTCACCTCTCTTCACCTCCATCACCTTTCCCGCGGCAAGCTGCGGATCGTGCGTCACCAAGACGAACTGCATCTTCGTCTCATCCGCCAGCATTTCGATCAATTCTTTCACCCTCGGTCGCAAATTCCGACTGACGAAGCGAAACGGTTCGTCCAACACCAGCAACTTTCTCCTCGACGGACGAGACAGCGACAAGCAAACCAATCGAGCGGCGAACGATGCCACGTCCACCACCCCGCCACCGGACGCCGACATCGGATCGATCTGACTCCCGTTTCTGGCGAACAACATCTCAGCTTCCGTTCTTCCCCTCTTTTCGACGAAGACGAGCCGGAACTCGTACGGATCGTCGAACACCGCCTCCAGGCAGCGGGACACGACTGAGGCGATCTGGCCGTGGGCTCTCTGCTGAACGGTCGAGGCCACGACCTGGAGCAACCTTCTGGCAGACTCGGCATCTTCGGCCTTTTTCTTCGTCTCCCCGGCTTCTTTCCTCGACTCTGACAATCGCTGACGGGCCCGGGATTCGGAAGCAACGGCTCGATCAACCAACTTCTTCCAATTCATCTTACATGAGGTTCCGCTCTTCTCGTTTCGTCGTGACCGGAAGTTGAAACTCAGCCGGCTCCAGAATGGGACCAGCCCACTTGCCTGGCATTCTCGTGACATACCACAAGCCCTGAGGAAACCGAACGTAGCAACCCATGCCATCCTTGCCCACCAAAACTATGGCAGGACGACAGACCGAAGCAAGCATCGGTGGCTCTGCTCCGGACCCACTTGGAGGCAACTGAGAAATTGCCATGAACCAATACCAACCGCCTTCCGCAGGCTTCTCGTCCGTCCACACCAACTCTGTCATCTCACCTCCTCCAACTTCTTGCTCCACTTCTCCGCAAACGCATCCAACTTCTGGTCAACTTGCCGACGCAACTGCTCTGCCTTGTTCTCCAACTCGGCGATCCGGCGATCGGCGTACCGAGCGGAAACTCCCAGCTCCGCCTTCAGCTTCTTCTCGGCTTGCTCCAAGGCTCCCTCGGCTCGGGACTTCTGCTGCCGGAGAGCATCGATCTTGGACTTCAAGCCGATGTATTCTTCGACCTTCATCGTCTTTTCCCCACTCTCTCAAAAAGCGGATACACCGTATACGTCTCGTCTGTGTTGGCAATGGCGACGATCGACACCACCCTCAGCAGATCGCCCACATCCCAACCGCAGTTCGCCACAGCTTCAGCCCAATTCTTGGCCTTCACCACCTCGTAGCTTTCACCGGGACTTCTTTTTTTCATCACCATCACTTTTCTCCATTGCTTCCAAAATCACCCTTCTCACCGCCCGGCTCACTTGCTCGCGATCCATCGCTGCCTCGACCGCTCGGCGAAAATCCAGCCCCGTCTCGCCCAGCTTCTGCAGCTCGTCCAGAAACGAATCAAGATTCAACATCACCCGCTCAGCCTCTCGAACCGTTTCAGACGAATCGAACACATCCTGAGTCGTGTCCAGATGGTAAGGCTCGACGGAACCGTCTTCGAACAGAACGCCCACCATCGGCGCGTAGTCTCGCTCGTCTGCATGTCTTCGCAGCAGCGTCCCGGCGTTGAAAACATATGGCCTCTTCCTCATCATCCTGCCAAGAAACCCACGATGATTGTCGCCGAACAAAGCCACGTCGTACCCCGCCAGCTTCCCCGTCAAGACGCGAACGTGGTTGTCCCTCCTATCTAACACCGGATTGGCAGCCCGTCCATCAATCCCCATCCAAACATACTGATGAGCGATGCAGATCGTCACCACCGGATCCGGCTCGCGATCCATCGGCACGATCTCTTCTCCCCACTGAAATCCCCGCCAGGCCATCTTCCCATCGCCTCTCCACCCTGAAGACAATTTGATGGTTCCCGAAACCACCAGCGTCCAGAACGCCGAACTCTCTCGCTGCTCCCAACTGTGATACGGCATGTCATGCTGCCCCATGACCGAATAGAAGTTGCTCGGCAACCGCTTCGTCGCGAACGTGATGAGCCTCGGCGGACAGCTCCATCGATCGAACAAATCCCCACCGCACAAAACGGGCAGGCATCGATCGTCACGAGCCAAGTCCCGCAGCTCCAGAAGTGGACGAGACATCGCCTCGTACCAGTCCGACTCCCTGCTCCGAGCCAGCGGTGGTGTGTGTGACAAATGCACGTCCGAACACAGAACGGCAATCTTTTCCATAGCTATGCCACTCCTTTTCCACCATGTGCGGCAAACACGATCGTCTTGACCAGCTCCCAGGCCCGCTGATCCCCGAACCTTTCTCTGCACGTCCTATACGTGTATTCAAGCAGTTCAGCCATCATCTCCACACTCTGCTCAAGTTCGGCAATCTTCTTCGGATCTAGCATTCCAACGCTCCTCCACACAGGGGACAAATTCCACCCGACTCTACCAAGAGTTGCGTCTGCAAATCGTCGATTTCCTCGCCACAGCTCTCGGCCCGATTTGACAAGCGATAAATCTCTCCCCTCATATCTCTCGCCGTTTTCAACTTCCCGTCCGCCTCCCTCAACTCCGCGATCAAGCCATCCAGCTCCTCCGTGTCCGGAACATCCGCCTCGGCTCGTCGTCTCAGCCGCTCCACCTCATCAAGCAACTCCTTGCTCCGCTCCAGCCTTCCCTCCATGTCGTTGAGACTCTTCTGTTTTTCCTCCATTTCTCGCCACTCCGTCTCCATCTCCGACACCCACCGAAGAGCCTCACTGTCCCGCTCAGCTTCCTCTACCCGCTTCTCGCATAGCTCGGTCTCCGTCCTCGCCCGCCTCTCCGTTTTCAAGATGGTAGAAAGCACGCGGTCGATCTCGTCCAGGTTCACCACCGCGTTCAGCTCCTTGCTCGCCTGCCCCGCGGTGAGCGAAAGCCAGAACGGTGGATCGTGCTGCCCCTGAAAATTCGTGACATCTACGTTGCTCAACTGTCGAACCGGCTCGGGAAGCTCGGAACCGAACGCCTCCAACTCGGCTCCGTCCAACACAAGTTTGTTCACACCCTTTTTTCCCTTCCGACGACAGAGTCGATGTCCATCCAGCCAGAGCGTTGCCGATGCTTCTTTCGCTCCGTGCCGCACAAAATCAGAACCGGACGGACGATTCGTCATTGCCCACTTCAGAGCCCGGAGGATCGAAGACTTACCCACGTCGCTCGTGCCGACGAAGGTGGTCACCCGCTCGTCGAACACGATGCGAAGATCCTCGTGTCGCTGAAAGTTTCTCAGGCGAAGACGCTCAAGCATCTTTGTCTCGCTCCTCCTTTACTCGCCTGCTCTCCAAGTATGCCTGAAGCTCTGTTCCCTGATCGACCAGCCATTCCAAATAGTCCAACGG
>Ga0307376_10003871_pt1 | contig 13867 bp, 16 predicted proteins | sample TR2MG_FD_202536 | JGI IMG/M metagenome (GOLD analysis project Ga0307376, IMG submission 202536) | Soil microbial communities from Risofladan, Vaasa, Finland - TR-2 | ecosystem: Environmental > Terrestrial > Soil > Coastal area > Acid sulfate soil | place: Finland: Risofladan, Vaasa | collected...
TTTGACGAAGGAAACTTAGCTGTTTCTTTCGAAGCATGGGGAAACCGTATTCCTGATAATAAAGGCGGATACAGTTTAACCGATATAGAATTTGCAGGTGGAGCATTATTGCTCAAAACAACTCCTGCTTTTGATGGTGCAGGTGTTCTTGAATTAGCAAAGAATAGAGTTTTAGAATTTGCTAAAGTTATGACAGAACCAAAAGAGTATGTGCATTTTAATACTAACAAATTAGAAGAGTCACGTTACTTTGCTTATGATAACACTCCTATCTTTCAAGCTTTAAGTGAAATAGAGTGCGTATCTTGTAAAGAAAAAGGTTATGCTGATATTATGATGATGGATTATAAAAATAATATTTGTAAAACGCAATGTATTAATTGCAGTGCTGAAATGAAAGTATCTCTTACTCCTGCAGTACAGTTAAGTAAAAAAGGACGTAAGATTAAAATGATTGAAGAAGAGATTGATGATTATCCAGAAAAGTCTGAAGAATTCATTAAAAGCTTCGAAGGTCATGATGATTGGTTAAGTGTTGTTCTTGAACGACGTTTATCCACAACTCCAAAATTATCTCTTTCAAAACGAATTGAGATGAAAGATGACGAATTTGCAATCGTCAAAAATATAGAAGACAAAAAAATAAGAATATTTCCCATTCACGACTTAGCCCATGTTGAATACGCTGCCAAGCAGATGAACAATGATTTAGTTAATGAGCTAATGGAAAAGCTAAGCGTAGCAAAAGATAACGTGGAACGGAAGATAAAAAGGAGGGTAATTACAATAGCTATGGACGAATTACTCAAAAAGTATAATAAAGCTTCAATTCAGGAAGTGATTCAAGAAATTGCGAAAGCAACTATTAATCGTGAACTTTCGGCTGAAGAGCTTGAAAAAGCTAATACCAGTTTAAATGAAATGATGTCAAAGAAAAGTACTTCTTCGGAAGTATCTCTACAGAAGATTACTTCGGCACCCCTAAAGGATGCACCAACGTCTATTCAGACAGCAATGACTGAAGATGAAGTTAAAGAAGTAATTGAAGAAGTTACCAAAGCACCTGAAGTGCCCAAGGAAGATGAAACGAAACCGAAAGAAGACGCTTCGAAAGAAGATGCTTCCAAGGCTGAAGAGCTTAATGCAAAGCTTGAGGAATCCACTAAGAAATTAGAAGAGATTACCAAAGCCCTCGATGAAGCTAACCAAAAGTTAGCTGATATTGAGAAAGCTAATACCGACGCCACGCTTAAAGCTCGTAAAGACGAGTTAGCAGATTTTGCTAAAGATATGTCTGATGAAGACATTCTAGATGAGGCTAAGTATGAGGTTGCTAAGTTAAAGAAGGAAAATGCAGAGCTTAAAGAGAAGGTTGAAAAATCTTCGACAGAAACTCCAGCAACACCTGATTTGACAAAAGGCGCCGCTGATAAAAAACCGACTTCTGCTGAACAAACAAGTCGTAATTTAGTTAATGAATATGCTTATGGTCGTAGAATCAATCCTACAGACGAAATAAAGTAGTACAAAATAAAAATAGCTTTCCGAATTTCGGGAAGACGCAACTTTTCCGAAAGGAGAAATACAACCAATGTTCAAATATGATTCATTAGAAATCTCCCGCATTATCGGTGAACCTCGTGACCCACGTAGGCCATACCCGATGTTAGTCAACGCACTTTGTGAAGTTGATTCTGCAAGTCCGGATGAATATGTATACGATTTCGACGTTCTCGCCGAAACCGATATGATTTATACGACTGTAGCTGCTGGAGTAACTCAAGTTAATGTTACACCTGATACACCTTCTTTGCTCACTTTTGTGGATTTAGCTACACCTGAATATTACGTTAAGATTACCGATTTAGCTAACGCTAAAGAACGTACTCTTGGACGTAAAAAGCTTACAGTACAACGTGCCCTCGATTTCGAGGAAAATCGTATCGTACTTAGTCTTTTGGATGCAGCGGCTATCGGCCGTGGTAACTTGAATGACCTTCGCTCCGGCGATGTTTCTTTCAATTACGAGCATCTTATTGACATGATTGACCAAGTTATTGATTATTCAGAGAACTATGTTCTCGTAGCTGGTACGCAAATTGATAAAGACATTAAACTATGGGATTGGCGTGATAATAAATTCCAATCTACGCTTGATGCCTTTAAAAATTTAGGTATATCTGTTCAGAGAATTAATCAGAACTTGTCGAGAGATGGAGCTGGAGCTGCGGCTATCCTATCTTCTACAGTTTGTTACCTTGCAGGTACAACTACAGAAGCACCTGGAAAACCTCTGCTTTTTGTTCGCAAACGACTTAATGAGATTGAAAAATTGAATGGAGCTATTACGACCGACGGTGCTACCGCCGAGCGTTTAGTGTTCGTATCTGCGAACCCCGTTCAAGTTTCCAGTACTCGTTATCTCGCTGTAGGTATTACTGGTTACGAGCAGTACGCTGCCGCAACTCATAATTCCTATGCTATTTCTAAGTTTACTCGCACAGTTTAGTAGTTAATATAGGGGGGAGTTAGTTCACACTGCTCCCTCCCCACTGAAGTTGTTTTAACCCATTAACCAACGGAATTGGTATGATTGAAAAACTTATTTTACGTAATCGTGTAGAGTGTGCAGGAATTTTAGAATTCCTTACTAACAACGATAATTATGATTTTTATTTTACGGAATCTAATACTCGTTATTATGTAACAGATGAGCAAAGCCTTAAGAAATTAGTTAAGAGCTGTGCTACTGGTTTTTGCTTAAAAGAAAAAGGGGATTATCAAGGACTTGTATTAGTTTGGAAAGGTATTGGTGAGCATAAAGTTCGCTACTACGTAAAATTAAGTGCTAAGAATCACAAAGTTGCCAAAGATTTAATTACAATATTACTTTGGAACACAAACCGAGATTTGTTTGTTAAAATCAGAAAAGATAGTAAATTTATTGATGCCTTTAAACAGAAAGGTTTCAAATTCATTGCCTCACGTGGCATCCAAATTCTTTTGAATAAAAAGTACGTTCCACGTGTTGCTAAAGTATTTCGCAAAAAAGAGGATATATAATGTCCGATATTTCAACAATAACTACATCAGTTCGCTATTTAATAGACGATACTGTAAAGACACGAATACCAGGAGACATCTTTACTTATGGTAGTTCTGCTGTGTTTACATTGACAGAATCCAACGTGCTTAGTGTTACAGCCGTTAAAAAGAACGATGTAGAGCTAGTTTCGGGTGAATATGCGTTCGATAGTAGTGATTTAACAGTCACTGTATCTGCGTCATTAACGTCTGGTGACACGATTGAAGTCATATACACGTACTACTCTAATTATTCAGATGCAGAGATTGAAGCGTACATCAGAGCAGCCTCTGTGCATTTGAGCGTTAACAACTACTATACATTTGAAGTAGATGTTGATGATATGTTTTATCCTGAAGCTACCGATAAAGAAAAGAACCTTATTGCTATGGTAACATCTATTTTGATGAAACCAGACAATAGAACCATTAGACTTCCTGATATGACAATTCAAGTTCCAATGAGTTTGCCAACTCGTGACTTGATTAGTAAAGCAGTACGAGTATTTAAACAAAATACTCATGGTAATTTTACCTTAACATAAACGTAAGTAAATAACAAAAGGTATGGTATGGAACACAACTTATTTAAACCTCGTTCTTTGGACGAAGGTAAACATGCAGTTGTTGGAGATTGTAATGGTTATTCGATGAATGAGCGGTGGGAGCAAGAAACTCCCTTATTTGCTCAAGCTATACTAAAACGTACGAATACTACCAGTCCTCACATTTTAGACTATGGGTGCGGAGTAGGTAGACTTGCTAAAGAAATATTAACGCAAGATAGTACTAGCAGTGTAGTAGGTTTAGACGCATCTAGAGATATGTTAGTTCAGGCTACTAATTATATTAATGATGCTCGATTTACAACAGTACACTCCAGTGAACTGATTGGATATGACAAGTTTGATTTAGTTTATTGTGTTTATGTGCTTCAGCATTGTCCAGCAATTGAAATGCGTGATGCACTAGCTAAGATTCATTACAACCTAAAAGATGATGGACTATTTGTTTATTGTTCTTCAGATTATAGAATGGCTATACGGTATGACAACGGCGGATTTTTTGATGATAGATTTCTAGGTGTCAACATTCGAGAAGAAATTTCTCGCTTTTTTGAACCTGTGGAAAATCTTTTTTCTGATGAGGAGTTATTGCAAAATTCAGTCGTGAAAAATATGGTGCAAGGGTCCCTCCCTCATCCTGCCATTGTCTACAAGAAAAAGCCAATCCAAAACTATTTTGAAGCCAAAGCTGATACAACCAAGGCTGAAAGTGCAATTACTACTACAGAAGTAAAAGTAGAAGTTGTTGAAAGACCTGTCAGCGAAGCTCGTAAGTTGTTGCTAGTCAACAGGTTAGCTCCTGGTGATATATTAGTTATGACGAATGCTATACGTGATTTGCATTTAGCTCATCCAGATAAGTATTTAACTAATGTGCGTACACCTTGTCCGCAGATATTTGAGAATAATCCGTATATTACAAATTTTGCTTTTGATGAGAACAAATATACTACAGCTCATGCTAAAATGGAAAAAGAGTCTGGTCACTATACTTGGATAGATGATGTTCTTGCTATTGATATGCACTACCCTTTAATTCATCGTTCAGGAGAAGTTGGTTCACATTTTAGTGAAGGTCATAGAGAATTTTTAGAAAATGTTTTAAATATAAAAATACCTCAAACATATTTGACTCCTTCGTGGTTTTTAAGTCAAACTGAAAGAGATTGGGCAAGTCCTGTAACTGTTAAGCATGGATTAGAAGGAAAGTATTGGGTAATTAATGCTGGTAGTAAAGGTGATTATACTTTAAAGCAATATCCGTATTATCAAGATGTTGTTAATTTACTTAAAGACAAAATTACATTTGTTCAAATTGGAGAGAAAAGTCACAACCACAAACCCCTAGAAGGTGTTATTAGTATGTTGGGGGAAACTAATGTACGTGAATTATCTCGTTTAATATATAAAAGTGAAGGTGTTATTACTTGTGTTTCGTTTCCGATGCATTTAGCTGCAGCTTTTCGAAAACCTTGCGTAGTAGTTGCGGGTGCAAGAGAAGGAACTCGTTGGGAATTATATCCTAATCATCAGTTTCTTTATGTAAACGGTTGTTTACCTTGTGCCACCTACGATGGCTGCTGGAAGTCAAAATTTGAAGACTGCAAGAATAAAGTTGAAGATATTCCTAGATGTATGACACTGATAACACCTAATGATGTTGCAAGAGCAGTAACTCGTTATTACGAGGGAGCAATGCTAACCTATTAAATGTAAGGAGAAAAAATGAAAGAACAGATTAGAAATTTAGAAGAATTGTTAGAAGCATCAAAAGAGTGTGCAGGATATTTCGTCGGTATTACTTTGTTTGACGGTCAGAAATTGAATCATTACTTTGTGAGTGAAAATTTCCCACAAAGCGATATGCTAAGGTCTTTGGCTAGAGTAAAAGGTTTAGTTGTTGAAGATTTAGAAAGACCGTTTACACCTAGGTCAATTAAATCAGTTCTTGATTCAAACATTAAAACTAATAGTGCAGAAATTAAACCATTAAATCAAGATATTACACCAGAGGATATTATTGATGGAGAAACTACCGAAGATACCAAATGAAGTAATCTTTAATACGTTACGTATTTTAAAGAAACACAATCCTGGTGATTTATATTATGAAGCGTATTTAGGTCATTTAGCTAAACGTAAAGACACCTTTTTTGACATCTATCACTTTGCTTGGGCTTGGGGAATTACTCATAAACCTAAGCGAATACTAGAGATAGGTGTTAGAACGGGATTATCTATTTGTCAACTTTTGTCATCCTATATTGACCAAACTTTGATAGAGAAAGTAGTGCTTTGTGATATATGGGCTGATGGTTATACTAGCCCAGAAATTGTTAAGATGAACTTAAAAGCACTTAACATTCCCTTAGATGCTATAGAGTTTATTGTAGGAGATTCTAAAGAGAAGATTCCCGAATTAGCTAAAATGGGAGCAAAGTTTGATTATATTTTAGTTGATGGAGACCATAGTCAAGAAGGTGCAAAGATTGATTTAGAAAATGTACGAACTATGATTAATCCAGGTGGAGTTATCGTATTTGATGACATTGACCCAGATGGAATGAGTTTAGCTCCAGTATGGCATGAGTTTATGAATAATCATCAACAAGAGTTTGAATGGAATGAAGATTATAACGGAAAAGGTTTGGGATGGGCTATTAAAAAGTAATTATGAAAAGACCTCATATCTATACGGCTGGTGATAGCCACTGTGTTTTTGCATGGTGTGAAATACCAGATGTTACAACCTATACAGCAGGTCCTATGACAATGTATAGTTGGGGATTGAATAAGAACAAAGTTTGTGGTGCTGTACCAAAAGATGCTATTGTTGTTATGTGTTCAGGAGAGATTGATTGTAGATGCCATGTGCATAATCATCAACCTTGGAAAGAAACAATAGATGATTTAGTTGATAAGTATTTAATAGCAATACGAGAAGAAACTGCTGATAGAGATTTAAAGAATGTATGGATTTATAATGTTGTACCTCCTTTAAGACCTGATGAAATTGTTGCAGAAGCTCCTAATTACCCTTTAGTAGGTTCGGGTGAAGAAAGAGTGCAGTATGTTAAGTATATGAATAAAAAGTTAAGTGAATCTGAATTTACTTTTGTTGATGTATACGATAAATACAGTGATGAGAATGGTTTTATGAAATTTAAACTTAGTGACGGTCATCATCATATTCAAAACTCTAAATACTTATCAGAGTGGTTAGAGAATTATTTTAAAAATAGGAGTTAAAGTGGAAGCTGATTTATTACCATATGTGCCTAATCCAAACAAGAAAATTTGGCATGATAGAGATATAGAGTATTTTCAATCTCACGCTGCTCCAGTTATGGAGAACATGCAGAGAATGCATTTTACGAATATTAACAGTACTATTCCTTACTTTGGTCCAATGTTGTATTTTCTAGTAAGGCAATTTGGCTGTGAACAGATTCTTGAGATTGGTCACGCAGAAGGTTATTCTTCTTTCTATCTAGCTCATGGTATCAATGATAACGCTACAAGGTTTCAAATGTGGGGTAATCATTACTACGGTATTGATATTGTGCAAACAGATAGAACGAGAGAGAAACTAGAAGCAGAAGGCTTGCCAGTTACTATTCTTAATAAAGATTCAATGACTTTAGATGCTAACACTTTTCCGGGAAAAGTTTTTGATATGATTTTTCAAGATGGTTGTCACGATGAAGAACACGTAGTTTACGAGTTCGATGCTATGTGGCCTCAATTAAAAGACAAAGGTTGTGGTTACTGGGTTGCTCACGATGCAGAAGGTCCTGCTTGGGAAGGTTGCAATACGATTAAAAGATTGCTTAAAGAACGTGAGATACCTCATGAAGTTATTACTTTAGGTGGTTCATACGGTTTAATGATTATTCGTAAAATGGAAGGTTTTGACTATAACGATAACCCTTGGAAAGATTAATGAGAGCTTTAGTTATTACTGCTAGTGAAGGTTATTTACCAGGTTTACACGCATTCTTAAATGCTTTTGAGTATTACGAGAATAAGAATATTAATGTATTTATTTTATGTTCTAAAGGTCCGAGTAGAACGTATGCAGAGTTTATAGAGAATAAATTCTCCTTTTTGATTACTCCAGTCTTTATTGAAGATTACAGCGACGAGAATATCTCAATAGATGGTAATTGTATTTGGGCTAAATATAAGTTTATTCCTACACTAACTAACTACGATTCTGTATGTCATCTTGACGCAGACTGTTTATTGCTAGGGAATCTAGAAAGCACATTTGATTTTATTGAAGAAACAAAAGGTCTTGCAGGAGTAAAGAACAATCGTTCTCCTTATAAGTTTGAAGATTATAAAGATAGAACTTTAACTGTAGATTATTGTTTGTTGCAAACTCTTTATAACTATCCATTATTTTTTAGTTTTAATGAGCATATAGATTTAATGAACTATATGTGGAGGTGTAGAGATGCAGAGAATTGTAGTAATGACCCGATTATTTTTAATAAGTCTTTATTTGACTTAGATAAACATAAGAGTTTTACTCCTTTATCTGGTGACGTTTGGTGTGGTGAAGGTGTATTTCATTCAAGCACTATGCGTATAGCAGACAAAGAGAAGAAGATAATTTTAAATCCTAACGGAGATAGAATGATGATTTGGCACAGTCGTTGGTGGTCAAATTATACAACTTTACAGTTTTTAAATGCTTCTAAGAACTATAAAAACTCCTACACATTTGCTAAACAGAATGTAGATGTAGGTATTTCAATTATAAGCTTTTTAAGTAATAATTGTACTGTAACAAAAAAAGAATTTTTAACTGAACATCCAGAATGTGAATATTACTTCACGAGATAGGTTTATATGAAATGTATGATATGCAATGTCGAAGAAGCTTGTGAACATTTTACTGTAGGAGGTAGAGAGTTTCACTTATGTGGGTTCGATGCACTTAAAGTAGCTACTTTTGCTCATAACTCTGTACATCACGGAGTTATAAATATAAATTGGGGTTCAGGTCGTATAGATTATGGTTCGTGGACAACGATTAGAAATGCTTTACGCAAGTATGGAATTAAAGAAGTGCTAGAGATTGGTTTCGGTCTTTCTACAGAGCTATTTGTTAATGAAGGTATGAAAGTTACTGGATTTGATGTATATGAGCAACACGTAAATGTTACGAAGCAACTTAGCACTATCGCTAACGAAGCTACACTTCACTATTATCCAGAAACACAGATTGGGATTACAGAACCTTCTACAGGATTCGTAAGAGCTGTATATCCAAATAGAAAGTGGGATTTTGTGTTTGTTGATGGTCCACACGTAAGAACCAATGAAGTAAGGGAAGCAATGGAAGTATCCAACAGATTTATTTACTTGCATGACCCAAACTTAGGTGAAGAAACATTTTTTCCAAATCAGCAATGGCGTGAAATTGGTCATAAACTTTATGAGAGGATAGCATGAGCATAGAAGCAATTAATCATCATACGCAAGCAATACACGTTTTACAAGAGCATTTTAAAGATGAAGAAATCACGGGGATTGAGATAGGCACAGCCGAAGGATTGCTAACTAAGGGTTTGTTGTATTATCTACCAAATTTAAAAATGATTTATGCGATAGACCCGTATAAATATGCTCCTGAAAGAGGTTTTGAGGCTGCAGTAAACAATCAAGAATGGCACGATGATAGAAAACGTCAAGCAGTTGCCGCTTTAGCTCCTTATGAAGGAAGATATGAACTTCTTTCTTTATATAGTGATGATGCTGTAAGTGTAACTCCTGCACAAGTTGATTTTGTGTGGATTGACGGAGACCATAGACCTGAACAGATTACTCAAGATATTGCTAATTATTACCCTAAAGTTAAAGTTGGAGGTCTTTTCGGAGGTCACGATTGGAATCATGCTATACAGCATGTCAAACGAGATTTAAAAGAAGTAGTAATGGTAGGAGTGGACTTAACGTGGTGGCTAATTAAAAAGGAGTAAGATATGGCGAAGGTTATTGAACCTTTAAGACAAGACCAGAAGATGTGTGCCTACTTAGATGAAGATAATGTTAAACGAGTAGGCATTGTTTTTTGGCATGGGTTGGGTGATTGTGTACAGTTTATTCATATTTATGAATGGCTGAAAAAAAACTATCCTGCAATTCATTTTGATATTATGTTGCAGAATCATTTAGACCAGCAAGTAATATTTCCAGACGCAGTAATGATGCCTGATTTAAAAGACCTAGAGTCTTATGATTATGATTATATATTCCTAGTACATTTTCCAGTCGAAATTGACGGAGTTACAAAAGCAGAATTATGTTGTGACTTAGAAATCGGCTGTCCGAAGATTTGGGAATATGGGGAGATACCTAATTATGAACGTAACAAATATGAGTCTAAACCTCGTTCAGGTCTAATTGGACTTCATTATCAGAATACTGCTCTGCCTGATGTTTTTAATCCTTCTTCGGAGGTGGCAGAGAAAATTTGGAAAGAAGTACTAGAATCTGGATTTATTCCGATTGAATTAGACTTTCAACATGCGTATCATAATCCAGTCAACGAACAATTTGGTTTTATTGATTGTTCAGTACGAAGTGTGAAACCGAAGATTACTACATTGCTTGACCTTATAAGCGTTTGTGAAGGAGTAATTGCTGTGCCTTCAGGTCCGTTGCACTGCTCTTTAGCTATGATACCTAAAAGAGTTCTGTATATGGAGAAACACGTTCCTGTTAAGCGTTTTACATATTGGGATGTACCAAGTATAAACTTAAAAGAATACAATGATGGAGATACGAGTAAATGGCTAAATACGCTTATATAGTAGGAGCAACTTACAGTTACATTCCCGAGCTAACAGCAATGTTAAATTCATTAGACTTTGTTGGGAATACAGCAGATGTGCATGTATTAGGAATTGAATTACCAGACGACTATGTTGCTAAATTCAGTGAGTTAAGTTATACTGTCGTTCATCATAATATTACTGAAGAAGAATGGCAAGCAGACCACGGTCGCAGTGAAATAGTATGTCGTAAACGTTATTGGTATGCCGCTGAAATAGGAAAAGACTATGAAGCTGTTTGTGTATTAGACGCAGACTTAATTTGGGTTCGTGACCCTAAAGCTTTCTTTGAAGTAGCAGCTAAAACAGGATTAGTAGTAGGAGTAAGTAAAGAGCAAAATAAAGTTTATGATGACCCACATCACCAGTTCAATGGTGAGTGGATGATTCCAGAAGGTTATTACAACCGAGTAGATTTATGTAATTGCCCTACGTTTGTAGACCCTAAAGTTTGGGGTGAAGCATTTAGAAAGAGTTGGGAGTGGTTTATTACTGGGTTTCCAGAAACAAATATGAAATGCCCAGATATGGATTGTATGAATATTGCTCTTATTAAATACGGCTCTGCTGATAGGACTATTGTTCTCGCAGGAGTGCAGTGGCTTGGTACAAACGAACAATTGCTTAAACCTTATATACGTGCTATTAATGACAGAGGTTTAATTAAGACTGAATGTGGATTTCCAGTTTATTGTTATCACGGTCAATATTATAAAAAGAAATGGCGTGAGTGTCAAGTTGCAAATAGACATCATTGTGCTTCAGGATATTTAAAAGCTAATAAACACGAAGAAGTTATTAACGGTTTAGATGGTCAAGCAAAAGGAGCAATGAATTTGCTTTATAGTTATTTTAAAAAAATGTTAGACTATAAAATACAAATAGAAAAAAAGAATTATAATCATCCAGAACAACCTTACGAAGAATAAGGAGCTATTATGGAAATTAATCCTATTTGTGAAAGATGTGGATTATGTTGTAAAGGCTATACATTCTGGATTACAGGAAAACAATACGACATAGGGAAGAAAGAACTAGAATCAATTAAAAAAGAGAATGTTACTTTTTGGATGGAAAACAGAAGTTTTGACGAAGATACTAAAGAAATAAAAAGACTTATGGAGTATCATAACCTTGCCCCATTAAGAAGAGAAGATGGAGTATTAGGTATAAATGTTTTACTTAGCTCAATTGAACTAAGAAGAAATATAAACGGAGAATTAGGTATTCATATTTTAGGAGATTGTAACTATTTAACGAAGGACAAAGATAATAACTATGGTTGTACGATTCATGACAAAAGACCTATAGTTTGTAGAGAATATGCTTGTGAGAAGATTATCAAGAAAGCATTAGAGAAGGCGGTTTCAATGAATGGCATTCGTATATAACAGTGGGTCACATGTAACCAATATAAGTTCTTCTGCAAGCATATCATTTAACATAACTACAGGAGCCAATAGTAAATTATTAGTTTGTTCTCTGGCTGTTGTAGGTGGTGGAATTTCTCAAGTTACAGGCGATGTACCACCAACATATAATGGTAATAATTTCACTAAATGTGGAGCCACCCATACTTCGCAAGAAGGTGCTACCGCTCAATGGTATTATTTAAGTCCTGAATCTTCTGTTACTAGAGGAATAGTAATATCTAATCCCAATGGGTATTCGATAAGATATTCTATTTCAGAATTTACCAACGCTACTTATTTAGCGTCCCATTTTATGGCTAATGGTGCTGACAATGGTTCTGGTGCTGATGTTGCTTGTTCAATAGCTTCTGTTCCAGATGGTTCTGCTTGTGTATCTGTAATGGTTCATGGTGAGAAAGACCAGTTCGCTTCTATTTCAGGAGGCACAACTTTACTTGGTGCTCCTTCTATTGATGAAGGTTCTACTCAAACTGGTATGGCGTATTCTATCCAGTCAGGCACAGGAACAGCAACACATACCTATGTAAGTGGTGGCACACCTGACGACTTTAACTGGTGTATGGGTGCGTTTCAGGAAACAGCTCCTCCGTCTTCTAGTAGTAGTTCATCAAGTAGTTCAAGTAGTTCATCTAGTAGTCGGTCAAGCAGTTCAAGCTCCTCATCTAGTTCCTTGAGTTCTTCCTCTAGTAGTTCTTCTAGTTCTCGTAGTAGTTCTTCTAGCAGTTCGAGTAGTTCAAGGTCATCTAGCTCTAGCTCTAGCAGTTCTTCTAGTAGTAAATCTTCTAGTAGTTCGAGTAGTTCGAGTAGTCGGAGTTCATCATCAAGTTCTTCGTCTTCTTCACGCTCATCCAGTTCTAGCTCCTCAAGTAGAAGCTCTAGTAGTAGTTCTTCCTCTAGCAGTAAGAGTAGTTCCTCTAGTTCGTCTTCTAGTAGTAAGAGTTCCAGTAGTTCTTCTTCGAGTAGGAGTAGTTCGTCAAGCTCGTCTTCTAGTAGTAAGTCTTCAAGCAGTAGTAGTTCGAGTAGTTCCTCAAGTTCATCAAGTTTTAGTTCCAGTAGTAGTTCCTCATCAAGTAGTAAATCTAGTTCTTCAAGTTCCTCCTCTAGTAGTAGGAGTAGTAGTTCTAGTTCATCGTCTAGTTCAAAGTCTTCTAGTTCCTCTTCATCTTCTAGTAGTCGGAGTAGTTCATCTTCGTCATCTAGTAGAAGCTCTAGTAGTTCTTCATCAAGTAGTAGCAGAAGTAGTTCTTCAAGTTCTTCATCTAGTTCCAAGTCTAGTTCTTCTTCTTCGTCAAGTCGGAGTTCTAGTTCATCGAGTTCATCTTCTTCTAAAAGCTCATCTAGCTCATCGAGTTCTTCTAGTTCATCTTCTTTGAGTAGTTCATCATCTTCAAGTTCGTCTTCTTTTTCCAGTTCATCTAGTTCGTCAAGCTCTAGTAGTTTATCTAGTAGTAGCTCTAGTAGTTCAAGCGGAGCGGCTGCAGTTTATACAAGAACGCAGACAGATGCATTACCGGCAGATGATACCAATTTACCTACTAACTTTACTGCTCAAGATTATATAGATGTTGCTACTGATGATGAAGTGTACGTAGTTCAGGATACAGTTTATCCAGATTATGCTATCTTTTTATTTAAAGGAAGAAATGCGGAAGGTCCAGCTCCAGTAACAATTAGTTGGAATGGTAAAGCATTTATTGCTCCTTCTTCTTATCCTGTTTCGTTAGAAGTATATAATCAAATTACTACGAGTTGGGAAAATTTGCAAACAAACAGTACAGCAGATTCTGATACAGAATTTGATTTAAGTGGTATTATAGGTACAAGTTGGGAAGACTATTATGACGGAGATAACTATATATCATGCAGAGTATATCAACCTACAGTATAGGGAGGAATAAATAATGGCTTTTGTTCCAAATTACTATACTTGGGCATATTA
>Ga0307376_10003872_pt1 | contig 13867 bp, 10 predicted proteins | sample TR2MG_FD_202536 | JGI IMG/M metagenome (GOLD analysis project Ga0307376, IMG submission 202536) | Soil microbial communities from Risofladan, Vaasa, Finland - TR-2 | ecosystem: Environmental > Terrestrial > Soil > Coastal area > Acid sulfate soil | place: Finland: Risofladan, Vaasa | collected...
CCCAAAAAAGGAAATCCCGGAAAGAGGAACGGAAATCAGAAAAACTACTTTTAAAGAGTTTATCAAGCTAGCCCCAAAAACAAGATAAAAAAATGAACCCAGATAAAAGGGAAAAGGGTAGTAAAAATTAAAAAAAGGATAACCATAGCCGAAACTAAAATCAGGCGCCCAGCGGGGTGGAATTTGGCCGCTTAAGATGGCTCTGGCCATTTGATAAAGATTGGCAATTTGGGACTCATCGTGGAAGTGATAAAAGCCCGAATTAAGTAAGGGGTGAATGATTAATAAAGAAGCTAGAAAAATCAAACAAATAAAGATGATATTTTTTTCAAACAGTTTTTTCATTTTTTTGGTTTTTAATTATGATTAGGGCAATCAAAGAAACAAAAGAGACAGTAGAAATAACATTGGCTAGGCTTCTTACGGCAGTATCGCAGAAGAACCCTACTACGGTATGACTACCTTGAGGAACTGACAGCTCAATCACCCCTTGAGGATTATCCGAGTTAAAATCAACCAGCTCTTGGTCAATTAAAACTTCCCAGCGAGGGAAATTAAATACCGGGATTTTGACTTTTGTTTCAGCTGAAGAGGCGTCAATGGTAAACCGCAAAAAATTTGACCTTTTAACATATTGAGAAATTTTTGCTTCCCCCTCAACCACCCAGGGCAATTGTGGAGCCAAGGTTTCGGGAATCTGTTTTACTTCTTTGGGTAAATAATCCAAAAGAGCGGAAGCCATTTGGGTTTCTAGTTCGGTTCCGGAAAGTTTCCATTTATCATCAATCCCTGGGTAATTGTTTTCAGGCTTGAAATATTGAAAGTTTAAAACAATTACCGAGGCAACAATTATTCCTGCCAGAAGATAACGGACTTTAAAATTAGGAATTGCTTTCAAAAAATAAATTATTGTTCCAGCAATAAACGAAACCCCAAAGATAGCCAATCCTAAAAAACGCCAGGGGAATTGAACAAAAGAAAGCAGGGGAATTGATTCCCAAATAAAAGCAGAATCTCGATGCGTCAAAAATGAGGAAAAAAGAAAAATTAAGACAAAAAACAAAGAGGTCAGGGCTGGTTTCAAGTACTTTTTTTTGAAAATGCTGTAAACAATCAGAAAAAAAGCCAAGGGGACGAGCCACCAATGAGGCCAACCAATTTGAAAAGACATTTCACTTCTTGCTCCTTGCGAGCCACCGTAACCCCAAAGACGCAGGAAAAGAAGTTGGCCTTTGTAAACAAAATGGTTATGAAAATCAAAATACTCCTGGGTTAGCAGCTTAACATTTATCAAATTTCTTTCCATAAGTACCGGAAGAAGAAAAAAAGCAGAAAGTCCAAGTGCCCAGGCGAGGGCAAGTAAGAGTTTTGGGGCAAGTCTCCCCTTTTTACTAATCAGAAGAACAAAGATAGACCAAAGGAGCACAAAAGGAGAAAAAATCATATTCATAAGATTGTGGGTTAGGAATAAACCCGAAAGAGAAAAAGTTACCAACACAAACCAAACCAGTTTTTCTTCTTTGATGAATTTGTAGATAGCATAGAAGATTAATGGGAAAAAAGTGAGGGCCCAAGCTTCAGCCAGTGCTCCCCGGACATAGATATCAACCGCATGATAGGGGGCGTAAACATAAAAAAGCGCTGCCCCGACCGCGGCAAATCGCCCTAAGAATTCTTTAGCCAAAAGATAGATAAAAAATCCTGACAAAACCAAAGAAAGTAAAAACAAAATTTTAACAATGTCGACAAATTGAAAACCAAAAAGCCGGAAAAACATGCCAAAGTAATAAGGGAAAACGGAATAAAAATTAAAGAGGGGTTGTCCATATCCTGCTCCCATATCCGGAGCCCAACGACAAGGAATCTGGCCGTCCAGGAAACATTTTTCCATTTCCCAAAGCCGCATTACCTGAATGTCATCATGCATGGGGAAATAGCCTTTGAGTAAAAGCTGACGGTAAGCAGGGAAACTTAAAATCAAAATTGCCAAAATGGCAATGATTTCTTTTTTAAGAATTTTTTTTATTTTTTCTCTCATAAATTAAGATTCCGGGTAAAACAGTAAAACTTAAAATGGAAACAACGTCACCAACTACTCTCGGCCAGGTCCTTTTTAATTTTACATAAACTTCATGTTTCCCTGGGGGAACGTCGATAGTTATTAAACCTAATTTGTTTTTGTAGTCAATTGCCGTCTGTTTCCCACCAACCCAAACTTTAAAGCCAGGAAAGTAGTAAAGGGGAAACCTTAGGCTGGCTTTCTTTTCAACCTCCACTATTCCCCTTTGCCAATCTGATCCTTTTTGGTATTCAATTATTTCCCCTTTCCCTTCAATTAATTCCGGCACGTCAGGTGCCTTGCTGTCAGGAGGAAATTCGGCAGATTTGGGTAAATAATCAAAGATGCTGATGGTAAGCTGTTTTTCCCAAAGCTCTCCAGAAAACTTTTGCTGGTCGGTGATGTCATACCATTTACTGGGATTGAAATAAAAACCATTGAAAAAAATTACTCCCAAAACCATCAAAAAAGCCAGTTCCCCTTTTGATTTTGGCGTTAGGGCAATAATTGCCCCGCAAAGAGCAGAGGCAGCAAAAGTAGCAACCCCAAGAAAGCGCCAAGGGAATTGAAAGTAAGCCAAAAAAGGCAAAATATTCCAAATGGCAATAGATTTTTGATGGCTCATAAAACAAGTGCCTAAGAAAGCCAAAAACAAAAAGGCGACAAAGCCAAAAATTTTTTCTTTTTTACGATAAAGGAAACTTAGTAAAAAGGCCAGGCCAGCAAAAAGCCAGTGAAGTAAACCAATGGCAAAAGACAAGTCATCGTAAGAACCCAGCTCACTTGAACCGAAGCCCCAAAAAGGAGAGAAAAAAAGCTGTTTTAGGGAGACAAAATGAGCTAGATAATTGAAATAGCCCATAACCATTGTTTCCACATGGACATAATTTCTCTCAAAAATCACTGGTAAAATGAAAAAGGCCGCCATTCCAATTCCCCAAATTCCCGCCAAAATTAATCGAGGAAGCAGATTCCATTTTCGGTAATACCAAAGCAAAAATATTCCCCAAGCAACAGCCAGAGGAGTAAAAGCAATGGTAGTAATATTGTGGGTAAGCAAAAGCCCTGCGTAAGACAGTGATAAAAAAATTAAATATTTTGTTTTTGCCTTTTTGACAAGTTCCAGGATTGCCCAAAAAATAAACGGAAGAAAAACTAGGGCCCAAAATTCCCCTACCGCTCCCCGACTGAAAGCATCTGATGCCCGGTAGGGGGCGTAAACATAAAAAAGGGCGCTTACCAGCCCTCCCCATTCTCCCCAAAGACTGCGGCCCAGGAGGAACATTGCTAGTCCCGAGAAGACAAAGCTTACGGCAAATCCCGCTTTAACAGAATCCAAAAAGGATAAACCCACAAGATGAAAGCCTTCCATAACATAATAAGGCAAGGGAGAGTAGAAGATAAATTGCGGATAACCATAGCCATAGCCCATATCAGGAACCCAACGGCAGGGAAACTGACCGTCTTTAAGACAGCGGTCCATTTCAAAAACCCTCATCGCCTGCATATCATCATGCATCGGGAAATATCCGGGCCGAAGCAGAGACTTAAAAGAAAAGACGGAAAGAAGAACGACTAAGACAAACCAAAGCGCCTTTCTAGCCATAAAATCATTTTAACACAACTTTTAGTCTTAAAGCTGGAAACACCCGTCATTTAGATATTTCAAATAACAGCAAGTTTTCTTGACTGCCAGTCTGGAGATTTTTTGCTTTTGGAAACTGGTTAATAAGTTTTATTTTTTTACTATCAACAACCTCCAATCTGGAATCATTGACCAGCAGAAAAACCCGATTGTCAGCCAAAGCATTAGTCAGCTTGGAGGAAATTTCTCTTATCGGTTGGCCAAGGCCAATAATCGTAATATTAGGAGCTTTTTCCAGATAAATTTGCAAGCCATCTGGTAAAGTGCCAAAATATCCTTCTGTACCCACTAAAACTTTTTCGTCTTTGGCAATCATTTTTAAATAGTCTGCTGCCTCTCTAATTCCATAACCAGCTGTCCAGATCTCCAAATACCCTCTTCTCTCTTCAGCCGGCAGCGACGCTTGTTGCGGGAAGCTTAAAAGCAAACCCAGTTGATAAAGAGGAAAAACAAAAACTAAAATTAAAAACCCGATAACTGCTTTCTTGCTTTTAAGAGAATCGAAAAAATCTGCCAGGCCAAAGCCGGCCAAAACTAAAAAAAAAGGCACCAGAAAAAGGATGTACCTGGCAGTATAAACTTTGGCAAGGGCACTTTGCGCGCACAAGGGGCCAAAAAAAGCCAATAAAACAAAAGCTGCTGATCGGAAGTTTTTTTTCAAAGCCAAACCAGCTCCCAGCCAACCAAGCAAAAAAGTCACTGGAGTCAACAAAATCCAAAGCCAGGAAATAGCCGCCTTAAAGTTGCCCCAAAAAGGCTTAAAAGGGTGATTTATTATCTCCGCCAGAGAAAAAACATAATCCTTGTTTCTTAAAGCAATCATATGGAATTCTGGCCCCAGGCGCAAAATGTTGTAGATAGCGAAAGCCAAAAAATAGACTACTCCCCACAAAAAGGTCAACTTTACCAGGCCAAGCAGCCAGTCTTTCTGGGAAAAGTCAAAAAGCAAGAGAGTTGCTGGCAGCAAAAGAGCAAAAAAGAGAGCCGGTGATTTGGTCAAAAGAGCCAGGCCCAAAATCATTCCCCCAATCATCGCCAAATCCAGCCGCTTTAGCTTAAGCAATAAAACCGCTATCAGCAAAACCCAAACTCCCAAAAAAGAAAGCAGCCCATCAGCCAAAGCCAGGCGATCAAAAAACAAGCTAAAAGGAGAAATAACATATAGCAAGGAAGCAAAAAAGCCAATCTCTTTTTTCTTAAACAAAACTAAACTTAAAGCAAAAATTCCCGCCATCGTGCCAAAGCCGGCCAAAACCGAAACCATTCTTCCGGCCACTAGGGGATCGGGAAAAACCTTTAAAAAGGGAATTATCAACCACATAAAAAGCGGCTGCTTGCCATCAGAAAGAGGAATAAATCTTAATGAAGGCACGGCTCTCATTACCTGGGCCCAACGGATGTAAATCGCTTCATCAGCAAAAACCGGAATCAGAGTCAGATTTAAAAAGCGGCTAAAAAAATAGGCAACTACCAAGAGCAAACCAACAGCTACAAATAACCAATTGTCTTGAACAAAGGAGAATATTGAACTTTTAAGTTTTGCCATTTAGTTTTTCTGGTAAAAGCCTCTTAAATCATTTAATTTCACTCTTAAAATCTGAGTCAGCATTTCTTTTGACTCCTTAAAATAGCTTTTTTGCTTCCCTCGGCTTACATCCCGGTTTTCCCATCCAATCGAGACTTCTTTTATTTTGTAGCCCAATTTTTCGGCAATAAAAAGCAACTCCACATCAAAAGAAGTCACTTTCCAGCCTTTAACCTCTTTTGTTTGTCGAAAAAACTCCAAGCGGGGGAAAATTTGCCTGGCCACATCAGTCCGAAGGGCTTTAAAACCACACTGGGTATCATCAATATCTGGCAAAAGAATCGCTTTGCGAAATATTCGAAAGATGACTGAACCCATCTTTCTTACTAAATCAAAGTTTTCTCTTTCTGAGCCTCGAGAACCAATCACTACTTCATATTCGCCAAAAAAAGGGAGCAATTTTTTTAGTTCTTTAATGGGTGCTGACTGGTCCATATCGGTAAACAAAACATAACCTCCTTTGGCCTCTTTAATCCCTCCCCAAACCGCGGCCGGTTTGCCGCCATGTTTGTTTTCTATCAAGAGAAAATTTTTCTTATCCTTAATCGCTTTGCCAACCAAATCGCGACTCTTATCAGTCGAGCCATCATCAGAAACAATTACTTCCCAAGTAAAGTCTTGGCGCCTGAGGAATTTATAAACCTCATCCAAAACTCCTTTCTGCAAATTTTCCTCTTCGTTATAACAAGGAATGATGATCGACAAAAATGGTTTATTCATTAAAATTCAGCCTCTCTCTTTTTTGAACGGTAATGTCGCCCCAAAAATAGTCTGCTTTTATAATCTTAGCAAGGCTGTCTTGTCTTGCCAACCATTTTTCCAAAAACTGGGGATGCTCTCCATCTGGTTCATAAAGAGTGTAAAGAGTTTTAACCAAGGCTGTTTGGGGCTCCCGACCATATCGGCTTTTGCCATACCATTTGAAAAGATAAGAATAGGCATAATAAATTTGGGGCGGCACATAAACATCAACATTAAAGTCTTCTGAACCCACATCTTGATAAATCCAATCAATTGCTTTCAGTTGTGCTCTTAAAGTAATACCAACACCGGTCTGATGGTAGTTTCTGATTAAACGCATATTACTGGCCCCAAAAAGAATCAAAAGAAAAACAACTAAAACTTTTAAAAACAAATTTTTTCTTGCCAGCCAATAAATTCCCGCGGCAAAAAGAATCATAAAACTGGGAATAATGCCAGTAAAATAATAGTCCCAAACATAGCCATAGTTACCCCGATAAAACAAAAAGCCTAGTAGAGGCATTAACAACCAGATAAAAAGCAGTTTCCCGCCTTTAGTAAAGATTTTTTTTCTAAAACCCAAAAGTGATGCGGAAAACAAGGCTAAACAACTAAGCTTTAACCATTTTTGAGCAGAAAAAAGTTTCTCAAAAAGAACATCAAAATAGGTCAAAAAGCGCAACTTAAAGGTTTGAGCTAAAGAGAGGTCAAAACTTTTATCAGCTACTAAAAATTTCTTAAAAGCAGCCCGCAATACTCCTTGATGACGAAAGTCAAAAACAATTTGTGGCAGCAGGGTAACAAAAAAGGCCAGAAAAGCTAAAACTAACACTTTTGGTTTTTTAAAAATTCGCTTTTGCCAAAAAACTATGGCCAGAGTGGCTGGTAAAAACCAAATTGCTGAAGCGGCTTCCAGCTGCAAACAAAGACCTATAAAAAAAGCGGCTAAAACCAGAGAATAATCTTCTTTTCGAGAAACAAAGCGATAAAGAAAAAATAAAACCATCAAGGTAAAAAAGGGCAAGGGATTGGGGTTGGACAACCAGCGAGAAAAAGTTACTAACTTATAAGAAAAACCATATAAAAAAGCGGCTAAAAGTCCTATATTTCTTCCGTAAATCTCTTTGCCTAAAAGATAAATCAGAAATATTGCTCCCAGTGTTAACCAAGAAAGAAAAGCCGCCACCAAAACCGGGCTGCCTTGACCTAGCCAGTAAAAAGGGGCAATTAAGTAGTAATAAAAAGGGCCTAAAAAAATACCCTCAATTCCGGTTACCGGGCCAATTAAAAAGAACCTACGGTAATGGAGTAAATCCCAAACAGTCAAAGCATCTCTTCCCTGGTCATACCAAAAACCAAGCAGTTTGTCCAAGCGATAAAGCCTAAAAAAAGCGGAAAAAGCTAAAATTAAAAAAAGTAAAAGATATTCAAGCTTTAGCTTAGCCTTAATCATTATGAACCAGTCTATACAATTTTACTTCCCAAGAAAATTCCCATTCTTTATCAAGCTTTGCCCAACCAAAATTGGCAATTTCTGCCTGGGGATGACCAATCGGCTGACAAACCTCTTCCTCACAAACTACAAACAACTGTTGGGTAATCGTTGAAGCGGCTTTTTGAGCGTCAATGCTTAAGGGCTGATAACCCCATTTTTCCAAAAAATAGCGATAACCGGCATCATAATTCTGCTTGGCAATCATTCCCAAGTTAAAAGACTTGCCGCCCGAATACTCAATTATCTTTTTGCTAATCTCGGCGGTACGTTGCATCTGCTGATTAGGCGGATACCTCAAAGGAATCTCGGCCAAAGACAAGCCCAACAACAAAAAGAAAATCAGGAAAGCAAAAACCCGACCCATTTTTCCCAACTCCCAGATTTTCTCTAAAGTTAATGCCACCAGTAAGAATGCTGTCGGAAAAAGAAAGCCAAAATAGTGATCATAAATATGCTGCTTGTAAAGTCCCATTCCTATCAGTCCCACTAGCAACCAAGAACAAATCAAGAAAAGCGCTTGTTTGTTTTCTCTCGCCTTTTTTTTCATTTCATCTAAGTAAACTGAAAAAGCAGTTGAAATCAGGAGCAAAACAGAAATCCAAAAGCCGGCAACTGCGTTCTTGCCCGTTAAAAAGCGGCTTACCAGCATCTGCCAAAGCGGCCAAAGATTGGGAATTGCTTTGTAAGCTTTAAAATCAACTGTTGTCTGTCTCTCTGAGAAAAATTTGTAAAAGGCTTGGTAATTAATAAACTGGTGGCGTAAGTCAAACCAAACCAAAGGCAAAATTGTTAAAACCACAAAAGCCAAAAGGCAAAGGGCAAAGTGAATTAAAAATTTTTTAAGTTTTTTGGCTTTGGTTTTTTTAAGACTAATCAATTTGATAATAAAAAAAGCTCCCACAAAAGGGACTAAAAGTAAGCCCAGATAATGGGACTGGACCGCAAAAGAAAGCAAAACTCCCTCTGCTGCTAGCCAAATAAAGTTCCCTTCTTGCCAAAATTGCCAAACTCCCCAAACAGAAAGCAGAGCAAAAAAGGGCATGATGTTCGGATTCCAAGCAGAACGAGAAAGAACAATCGCTACTGGCGAAAGAGCATATAAAAAAGCAGCCAATAAACCAACCTTTTGGGAAAACCACTCCTTACCAACAAACCATAAAAGGAAAGTCGTTCCTCCGCCAAACAAAGCCATGCCAATCGAAGGACCAGCTGTTCCCAAAAGAAGATAAAAAGGTAGCATTAAATAATAAAAAAGGGGGCCGAGGTACATATTGCCGATTGAAGTCTGGGGCCCAATCAGGGTAAGTTTGCCCCTAGTCATTCGCAACCAGACCAAAGCATCCCTGCCCTCGTCACCCAAAAAAGTCATATAAGAGGGGAGTCGATATAATCTTAAGCCTAAGGCTAAAGCTATTATCAAAAAAATCAGCCAGTTTTTTTTCAAGATAGAGAGAATTTTTATCATCTAAATCTTAAGCCTAAGCTTAATTAAATCCTTAAAACCAGAAACAATCACCTCAAAATTTCTTCCGGTGGCGGCTCCGCCTTGTCTGGGATAATGATAAACTCCTACTTCAGCAATTTTAAAGCCTTTGTTTTTGGCTTTAATTAAAAGCTCACTGGTAATAAAAGGACCCCTCTCGGATTCTAGACGGGGGATAGTTTTGATTACTTTTCTTCTTACCAGTTTAAAACCGCAATCAATATCAGTCACTTTCAAGCCAAAAAAAAGCAAAACCAAAAGCTCCCAAAGTTTGGAAGTTAAAATTGTCATCCGGCTCACCGCTCTTTTTAGATAATAGCCAATTACCAAATCGGCCCCGGTTTGCTCTTGTTTTTCAATAAATTTGGTAATCTCGGCAAAATCAAATTGACCATCGGCATCAGTAAAAGCAATCCATTCGTATTTCGCCCCATACCAGCCGGATTGAATCGCTCCGCCATAGCCGCGATTGGGCTGATGATGGATTACCCGAACAAAGGAGTATTCTTTAACCAGTCTGTCAGCAATTTTACCGGTATCATCCTTAGAACCGTCATCAACAATCAAAATCTCATATTTTTGAGAGACTTTTTTTAAAACAGGAATTGCTTTTTTGACTGTTCTTTCGAGGTTTTCTTCTTCATTATAAGCAGGAAAAAACAAAGAGAGCTCCCTGAGCTTTTTCATAGTTTAATATTAGCATAAAGAGCTAGTTTTTGTTATTATTTTCTTAGTGAAGATTAAAAGAGATTTACTGGTTCTTTCCCTAGCAACATTTTTAATCACTTTTCTAGTTTGGCTCCCCTTTTTGTTGGGTTGGAATGGGGGAGTCCAAACCGTTTTTAAGAACTACGATGGTCCAAACTATATGGTAATTGCCAAGTCCTGGTATCAAAAAAGCTTTATTGCCAAAACCTTTTCTTTGCCGACCCCTTTAGAATACTACCCCGCTCACCTGCCTGGCTATCCCCTCTCGATTGCTTTTTTTAACCTGGCCCTTCCTGGCCCTTGGGCAATGCTTGTCTCTAGCCTTTTTTTCAGCTGGCTGGCAGTAATCGCCTTTTATCTTTTTGTTTTTAAATTCAAGCTTTCCCAAAACCCTTTCTGGCTTTCTTTAGTTTTCCTTTTACTTCCTGCTCGTTGGGTAGCAGTTAAAGCAGTCGGCAGTCCAGAGCCACTCTTTATCTTTGCAATTTTGACCTCTTTTTACTTTTTTAAAAGTGCTTTTGATAAGCCTGAAAATAATCTTGTTTCCAAAAAAAAGATTGTGGCTTTAGACCTGGTTCTGGCTGGAGCGTTCGGAGGCTTAGCCCAAATCAGCAAAAGCCCGGGGATTTTGCTTTTTGTTGGCTACTTGACTTTCTTTTCCTACAAGCTAATAAAAGAGCCCTTAAGAAAAGGCTTTTTGCTTGATTTTTATAAGCAGGTTTTTAAGCCCACTCTACCCTTGCTTTTAATCCCAGTTTCTGTTTTGGCTGTTTTTGCTTTTTATTGGCTGCAAACTGGCGACTTTTTCGCCTATTTCCATTCAGGGGATAATTTTCATCTTTTTTTTCCTCCTTATCAGGCTTTTAGCTTAACCAGAAGCTGGCTAGGGGACTTTTGGCGGGAAGACTTAGTCTGGCAATATTTACTCGGGGCTTTAGCGGTTATTTTGCTTTTTAAACAAAAGCTTTATGATTTGGCTTGTTTTGCGGGAGTTTTTTTTGTTGCCACTTTATTTGTTGCTCACCGGGACCTAGCCCGCTACAGTTTGCCTTTAGTCCCTTTTGCTTTAATTGCTTTTGATAACCTAATTCAAAAAAAGGAGTTTAAGATTGCTCTTTTAATTATCTTGCCAGCAATTTATTTTTATGCCATTAATTTTATTGCTGGCAACACTGCTCCTGTGGCTGATTGGGCTCCTTATCTTTAATTAACAAAACCAAGCATCGGTTGAAGCTGATTTTGAGGGTTGTTGCAAACTGATTCATCCTGAAAAACGGTTTTCTTGGGAAGAATTACGCCGAGATTGCCAAAAGTAATTTTAACTTCATCGGGTGATAGTTCGGCAGGAATTACAATATTATAAACCGGAGCTCCCCTTCCGGGTTCAATTAACTTTAACCCTTGCCACCAAAAAAAATATCTAAAACCAACTCCTCTGCCAAAATCGCTAATGTAGTTTACGGAAATACAAGGATAATTATTATAAAGGGCATCTTGTTTAATAAACTCAACTATTCCCCTTTTGGCCAAATAACCATCAGGCAGTTGGGAACGTTTGGATAGCTGATCGAAATTAAACAAAGCAAAAATAATTAAAAAAGCGATTACTAAAATCTTTTCTCTACGTAGTGAGTAAAACCGGGCTAAAAACAAAGAGAAAAGGGTAATGGTAATTACACTAATGTTGACAAAATAATATTCACTCATCGGCCGCTTTGAAAAAAATTGTCCTAAAAGTGTCAGAACAATCCATGAAGCAAAGATCATTAGTTGTTTTTTTGAGAATAGTTTATTCTTTAATCCATAAAGAGAAATAAAAATAAAAGGAATTGAATTAAGCAGGTTTGGCAATCTCAAGCCAGGAAAAAGATTGGCTAAAAGATAGCCGGAAGCTTGGTCAAATACCTTCTGAAGCCGATAGAAGCCTTGAGCGGCAGCTTTTTGGTAAGTTAGGGATTTGAAAAACCCCTTGAATTGGTTGAAATGATGGCGAAGTTCGAACAACCAAAAGGGTGAGGTTAGGACCAGAAGAATAAAAAAAGGAATCACCAGTTCAGAGGGCTTAATTTTTTTACGGGAAATAATTAAAGAAATCGGGAGCAAAAGCAACAAGGGAACTAAAGCAATGTGAATATGCCAAATTAACCCTATCAAAAGACCAACTAATGGCAAAACTTTTAATTTTTCTTTTGGTTTTATTATTGAAAGGAGGGCAAACAAATACCAAATGGACCAAAGAATTGTCGGTTGGCTAGGAACTACCCAACGGTCAAAAAAGACATTAGAGATTGAAACGGCATATAAAAAGGAAGCGATTAGGCCGGCAATCCGGCCGAAAAACTTTGAGACGACAAAATAAAAGCTAAAAATTGTCAGCAATCCAATAATTGTGGTGGGGATTGCGGCAGAAAGCGGGTCCAGGTTGAATAAGGCGAAAAAGGGAACTAAAAGATAATAGAAAAGAGGGCCGATATAAATACCGTCCACACTTGTCTCTTGGCCAATTAAACGAAAATGTTTGTTTACCCAGATATCCTTCACAATCCAGGAAAAGAGGTCATGGTCATGGGCAAATGAATAAAGTTGGACGATTTTATAAGTTCTAAAATAAAAGCCGATAAGAAGAATCAATCCTAAAACAAGATAAGGGGTAACTTCTTTTGACTTAAGCTTTTTTAAGGACCAGTTAATCTTCATGGACAGAATTATTTAGACTTTTTTCTTTTTCCAAATCAACTTATTATACATAAACCAATTGTAAGGAATAATAAACAAAACAATGGCAATTACCAGCCAGAGCTGACGCCAGGCGTCAGAGGTAAATCTGGTCCCCAAACCAACGACAATAAATTGAATCACAATCGCTCCGGCCGAAGTGGCATTAAACATGGCAAACTTTTTGCCCAACTCTAGGGGTTTGATAATTTTTCTTTCCGCGAAAGTCCAAATATTGTTAAAAGTAAAGTTGGAGATAATCGCCATCTCTGCCCCAAAAGCGGCTGCTAACCCGGGAGTCAGGCCCAGACGGAAAAAAAGCTCCAAGCCTAAAGCATTGACAATAAAACCGATAAAGCCAACAATGCCAAATTTGATAAACTGTTGGGAGCGTTCCAAGCGGATTTTGGTGGTTTGAATAATGATTTCCAAAACGTATTTAATAAACCATTTTAGAGACTTTAGACCAACCGTTGTTTCCTGGCCGGCTCTTCTTTTGCCGAAATGAGCTGGCACTTCGTAAAACTTTGAGGTCACTTTTGACAACTCGTAAATTGCTCTCATATTGACCGAAAAACCGATAACATCAATTTTTTCCAAATCCACCTGATTAAGAACCCCTTTTACTCTGATGGCCTTAAATAAACCGGCGTGATCCTTCACCTCCCTAATCCCTGCCCAGTAATAAGCCAAAAGCCTATCAGAAACAAAATTAGTCAATTTCCTAAACCAGCTAAACTCAGCCCTGCCACCAGGAACATGGCGGGAAGCGACCACCACATCATAGCCTTCATCAATTTTTTCCAAAAGTTTAGGGGCCAAAAAAGGGTCAAATTGAAAATCAACATCAATGGGAATTATTACCTCGGCGGCCAGTTTTTCAATCGCATATTTGTAAGCATTAATTAGCTCCCGTCCCATTCCCAACCTCTGACTACTGAGAAGGTGAATATTCTTGTGCTTCTCGCTGTATTTTTTGGTAATCTCGCCGGTTCCGTCTGGAGAATTACCATCAGCATTAACTATTTCAAACTTATATTTTGGATTTTCTTTAGCAATTTTTAGCCAGGCTTCAAGCATTGGCCCAATATTCTCTCTTTCGTTATATGTCATAATGATGGGAACAACTTTCACTTTCCTATCCCTTCATAGGCAAAGCCTAACTCTTCTAACTTTTCTTTATTATAAATATTTCTGCCGTCAACCACAATTGGTGTTCTCATTGCCTCCCTTACTTTTTTAAAATCAAGATTTCGGTATTCTTCCCACTCAGTCACCAAAAGCAAAGCATCCGCTCCTTTCAAAGCCTGGTAAGGATCAGCAAAAAACCCTATCCCTTTCAGCTCTTTTTTGGCCTCCTCAATCGCCACCGGATCAGAAGCTCTCACTTTGGCGCCTAGTTTTTGCAGGGCTTTAATCAAATAAAGAGAACAAGC
>Ga0307376_10003873_pt1 | contig 13863 bp, 25 predicted proteins | sample TR2MG_FD_202536 | JGI IMG/M metagenome (GOLD analysis project Ga0307376, IMG submission 202536) | Soil microbial communities from Risofladan, Vaasa, Finland - TR-2 | ecosystem: Environmental > Terrestrial > Soil > Coastal area > Acid sulfate soil | place: Finland: Risofladan, Vaasa | collected...
TTCCGGAGCCTATCTTTTCGGAGCTGATCTTTCCGAAGCCGATCTTTCCGGAGCCAATCTTTCCAGAGCAAATCTTTCCAGAGCAAATCTTTCCAGAGCCAATCTTTCCGGGGCCGATCTTTCCAGAGCCAATCTTTCCAGAGCCGATCTTTCCGGAGCCGATCTTTCCGGAGCCGATCTTTCCGGAGCCGATCTTTCCGGAGCCAATCTTTCCGGAGCCGTTCTTTTCGGAGCCGTTGGATATTGTAAATAATGGCATCTTGGATACATAGGGGAAGGGGAAATGGGGTATTATCTGATAGCGACCAATGACGGACAAGCGCAAAAAGTCAAAGGCACAAAGTTTAAGTTGAATATAGGCGACAAAGTGTACAATGTTTTTGTGCACGGTTCCGCCGGCGCGTTGTGTTTATCACACATTGAATCCGGCCGGCGTATGGGGAAGTTGTCGCATTATATGTGTGCCGCCCTTGGTGATAAGAGGATAGCGGCAAGCGCCCTGATAAATGCGGCAATATCCAGAGTGGGTATCGAAGAAATTTACAGAGAACTTGATACCGCGCCCTTAGTAAAAGACTTACCCATAAAAGAGGGCGAATAAAATGCACTTCTGGGCCTTAGTCTCAATGCTAACCCTATGCGCTTTTTTCTTCAGCGCATACCTAGGCGAAAAACTAACAGATTTTATCCGCGTAAAATACGCGCAATATGACCGAGAAAGGAGAAACGAAAGATGATTGACCTAACAAAACCCATTGAGTTTATGGACGGTACAAAAGCGGAAGCAACGTATGCTAACAATCTCCCGCAAGGATTTACCGGCACTCTTGCGCTATTCGTGATAGAAGCAGGCGGTATAGATTATACATACACAGACATCAACGGCCAAATCGGTGGCGTCCAAGTCATCCGAAACCGTACAGAACCGAAAAAAGTCGCCGTTGAATACTGGCTGAATGTATACAGTAACGGCATCGTTGCGTCTCACGATACCAAGGAACATGCTGACGACTATGCCGCGGAAGGCAGAATTGCATGCGTGCACCGCCATACCATAGTGGATGTGGGCGAAGGACTATGAATAATCTAAACACCTACTACATATTCTTCGATCGCGGTCAATTCATAGCCTACCGCGCCAAAGAATACCATTTAGCCTTGGACTTCGCCCGCAAGCAAAGTCTTGGAAAATTCACCATCGACTAGTTATCATCTACTGGCGCTTTCGGGCGCCATCAAGATGCTAATTAAGGCATCCTACCCAATACGGAGCATTATCAAATGACCAAGAAAAGCGAGTCTCACGAAGTGGAAGTCATGGTCCCTGAGCATGAATTAGAAGTGGTCCCCGAGCATGAATTAGAAGTGGTCAACAACGCCGGAACGGCCCCACAATTTACCGTGGTCAAGGCGGTAACGCGCCCCGTGCTCAAATTCGGAGCGGCGCCGGAATACATTTTGATTGAATCCGCCATGCGTCAGGGCGAAGCCATGGAAAAAAGCAAAATCAAGGAATTGCCTATTCTTATGGACGTTGTTGACCTCAAGACTGGTGAGGCCATGTTGATGATTTGCCCGACCGTATTCCGCCAGGAATTGTCAAAGGCCTACCCCGACCATATCTATGTGGGCAAAGCCTTCCAGGTGCGGAAGATCAAGACAGAGGACAAAGCCTATAGCCTATGGGGGATAACCGAGATCGCCTTGAAGTAAGACACAATATGTAGTGGTACGATTAAGTAACTGCCCCTATCACTAGGGGCTTTACTGTATCCGAGTCTACATATAGTATCAACAGACGGACACAAAAAAGCGGCATCATCGGGTCCCACAACCCTAGCCGCTTTCCGCTCTCACCACTGGAAACAATTATATCATGGCGAAAAAGAAAAGCAAACAACCAGAAAAAACAATCCGCCAATTCCGCCACGAAGTTGCCGTATTAAAAAAATACGGCATGGTCCCCAAGTCAATCGACGCCAGAAGCGTAAAGCCTACCCCGTGGCTAAAAGGCCAGATCACCCGCAACAAAGATATATTAACCGGAAAAGTCCGCCCTGTAAAAGTGTCAAAATCTTTTGCGAGAGAGGCCGCACTATTCGACCCCGCAAAAGTACGGAACGGCCGCTATTTGTTTGAACTTCGCCCGGGCGAAAAAGTGGTAGTATCTCACGGCAAGCCCCACGCACGCGGCGACGTATATTATCGCACGCCCTTACACGTTCCTCCCGCGTCTATCGAAGAATGGCTAAAGTGGCAACGCTACCGTTTAATACAAGACAACAACGGCAAGACCAAGTTACCCAAAGGCCAATATATCTCCTTTAATTATTCCAACGCGCGCAAGACCCCGTCCCAATTCCACGACATTGATAAAATGCTAAACTTTCTGCAGCGCTACGAATCTATAAAAAACGCACAAGCTGGAATGGGAACAGAATCAGACTATGATTTTATTAACGGCTTGGATTTTATCGTCATAGATACGAAGAGGAAATAACATGTCGCGAAAAAAGAAACCCCGTGTTATAGCTGTTATAGATTTTGAAACTGACCCATTTAAGCATGGGCGGGAAGTCACCCCCTTCGCGGCGGGATTTTATGATGGGGTAAGCTATCACCAGATATGGGGTGATGATTGTGTGGTTAGACTCATGACCTACATAGACGCCATTGAAACGCCCTTAACCATCTACGCGCATAACGGCGGAAAATTTGACTTTCATTTTCTGCTAAAATATTTAGCGGGGCGCGCTATCATCGTAAACGGTCGGATTTTGAAGATAAAAACAAAGGTACACGAATATAGGGACAGCTACGGTATAATCCCCATACCCTTAAAGGGCTACAAAAAACAGGATATAGATTATCGCAAGATGGAAAAAGATTGCAGGGAAAAACACAAGATCGAGATTTTAGACTATCTAAAAAGCGACTGCGTTTATCTACACGAGTTAGTTTTAGCCTTTAATAACATGTTTGGGAACAAGCTGACCATAGGTTCTACCGCCTTAAGCGAGTTAGAAAAGCGCCACCCTTTCGACCATATTTCCGCTACATATGATGAATTGTTGCGCCCCTATTATATGGGTGGTAGAGTGCAATGTTTTGAATCCGGTATGGTAGCAGGGGACTTAAAACTGTACGACGTGAATAGCATGTATCCGTCTGTCATGCGCGATTTTACGCACCCCATAGGTTCCACCTGGAACAATACGGACGAGCCCGAAACCGCCGACTTTATCACTCTGGAATGCACGGCCAAGGGTTGCTTTCCGCTGCAGACAAAGGACGGATTAACCTTCCCGCATGATCGGGCGGTATTTAACGTCACGGGCCATGAATACCGCGCGGCGGCGCGCTTAGGTTTATTTACCCGCGCTAAAATACTGGATTGTTGGGAATGTACAAAGCATGGCGACTTTGCGCACTTTGTGAATGAGTTTTACAGTCTACGCCTGACCGCTAAAGCCAACGGCGACGCCTTATCTGTATTATTTTATAAGTTGATTATGAATAGCGCGTATGGAAAAACAGGGCAGAATCCTGAGAACTTTGCTGATTATAAACTAACAGGTGACAGCAAAGATGACCTATCGGAAATTCTGGAACTGCAAGGGTCCGGCTGGGAATCAAAAGAGATGGGTTCGGGATGGATTATATGGGAACGCCCAAGCGTTGTGCAGAATTATTTCAACGTAGGGATTGCCGCTAGCATAACCGGCGCCGCCCGCTCGATACTCATGCGCGCCATACATACCGCCAAGCGACCTGTATATTGCGACACGGACAGTATTTTATGCGAGGAATTACGCGTGGACCTAGACGACGACCGGCTAGGGGCGTGGAAACATGAATGCGACGCTTCGCGCGCTTTGATACTCGGCAAAAAGATGTATACCCTGTACGATGGATTTAAGCATGTAAAATCCGCAACAAAAGGCGTACGCTTAACCCCGCTCGAATTATTGCAAATCCATACCAAAGGGACTATGCTTATAAATCAGGACGCGCCGACATTCAAGTTCGGGAAACAGACATTTATCAGCCGGACCATAAGGGGTACGGACAATGCAAGAAATAATGCTCAGTGACGTAGTAGCCCAGGTCGAGTCCAGCAACTGCCCCGGCGCCATCCGCTACGAACCTGGCTACCAGCCCAGCGCCCTGGGCATTGGTCAGGCCGCAAGATTTGCCACTGGCTCGTGGATGGACAACGCCACCGCTCAGATCATCGCTAAAACCAGCTTCGGGCGCTTCCAGATCATGGGCGACAATCTTTATAACGCCATGCAATACACGGGCACTATCTGGGATTTTGGTGCATGGCCAGCAAAGCAGTTAGAGATTTTTAATCTGTTTTTGGCAAGAGGAAAATTCAAAGACGTGCCTTTTTCGACCCTCGTAAAATCAGAAGTGGATGCTTTTGCGCTATATTATAACGGGTCTATCGTTTACGCTGATAGTTTATTGCGCGCATATTCTGGGATGAAATAAAAACGTGGATAGTCAAACACTTTTTTATGTTGAAACCTTGCCTAATCTTGCATCAGTTTTCGGGAATGTGAACTTATGTACATACCAGACATTAGATTTGGCGCATTTTTGCAAAATAAATGGCGCGACACTAACATTGTATAATTATGCGGGAAATTTATTGTGGTCGGTGACAAAATCTGGCTATAATTTAGTTTCTGCTAGTCCTAAGCCAGATAATACGCCTCTTCCTGTATTACGCAATGTTTATATAAGCGGTGACATTATGTATGTGGTAATAGTTCCTGGAAATGGAACAATTACTATTGATAAATGGTTAAATGGCGCTTTGGTTTTTACTGAAACTTATTCTGGACCACCGCATATTTCACTTCCTTCTTTTTATTTATTAACGATTGCTGTTGTAAATGGTACTTTTAACATACTAATCGGCGTAGAATATTATAACCTAAAAAGTCAATTTACATATGGTTTATATGAGGCAGTAAGTGGTATTTATTTTTTTAATGGCCCACGCTTAAATGCTACTTATAGGGTGGGTGCTTCTGTTTTAGTTAATAATAATTTAATGTGTGTTTTTTTTACTAATATAATGTATCAGCTTAATGTTACTTTAATGACGGGTCAATTTTATGATTTACTGAGTAATCTAATTACGCTTCCATTTTCGTCAAATAGTGCTTTTTGCGGGTCTTTTTTTGGTGCAATATCGACGCAAAATGAAATGACAGTATTGAATAGTTACAGCAGCATGCCTTTATTGTTTGGTTTGTTTAATTTAATCGCATTACCAGTTATTTTTCCTATTTCTTTTAATGTAGCAGGCATTGAGATATTAACAGCAGGCGCATATGTCGCGGGCGGTTTTTTTATAGAAGGCTATCCCTCTTATTTTTTACAGATTGGCGGCGTGTATTATCTTTTTCAACCCAAAATATCACTGACACAATATAAGATGCAAAGACACTACGCCTACAACTATTCCCGCGGCGTTCCCATCAACCAAGGCACGCAAAATCTTATCCTCCCCCCTAACCGCAACATCATTTTGTGAGGGTTAAAATATGTCTAGCAATACGAGTTCTCAGGCCACATACAACTATTTAGTTCCCGCAGACGGCACTACGCATGCGGTTTTTCAACGGTGCGTTTTTGCTGTTGCGGGGAGCGCCGCCGAAGATTGGCAAGCCTTTTCGACCAACAATTTCAAATTCCGCCCCCAAGGCGCATATATCGACAATACTAATGGCACTGCCGTCGCCACATTGTCCATCCAAGGCGTCCCCTTTGTGGCGGCCATGCCTGCGGGGTATAGTGGTTGGGTATCGTTCCCAGCCGTCGCCAATCTCGTTACGATAATCAGCGGCACGGGCGGCGTCAATGTCACCTATGTGGATTATCCGGTACTCAACAGCCCCGCCGTGGACATTAACGGTAACACGCAGGGCGGATTGGTTACGGTAGAAAACCCTGTCAGCAATCCCGTCAATGGACAGATCATTATTGGCGGGAGTGCTGTATCGGCGACTTATCCGTTACCCGCCAATATTTTGGCGACAAGCGCCACACTCGTTACAGGACTGGCCACGACTGCAGGCGCCACAACCATTGGTACGCCGCCCGCTAATAGCAATTTGCGGCGTCTGATATTATCCATGGCGGAAAATTCCACACAGGCCGCCGCTGGTGGAGATTTGCTGACGATTGCGTTGAATGGCGTGACGATATTAAAAGAAGCTATTTATATCGGTACGACAGTTAGCAGCAGTACGCTTTATCAGCGCGATATTGATTTTTCTTCCATTGCTTTTAATACGGGCGCTACGGGCACACTAACCGCCACGTTAGCGAACGCGCTTACGGCGGGTGCTCTCTATGTTAATGCTTATTTTGACTGAGGAATAAATAATGGCGCTTTTGACCAAGATGTTAGGAATTGAGGGGCTTGATATGGAAAAAATAGGGTCCGATATGTCGCAATTTTTATCGGGAGGCATGGAAATGTTGGCGCGGATTGATGCGCGATTGGCGCGAATTGAACATGCCCTTGGCATTGTGGAAACGCCGTTATTGATTAAGGAGGACACAACCGATGGAAATGGCGACTAGGGAAGAACTGGCGGCACTTGAAGGGGAATTACACGCGCTCCGGGAAGCGGCTAAAGAGGAAAAAAGCGCCGTCGCACTCGACGAATTGCGCGCCAATATTTTGTACATGAAGGACAAAATAGAGGAAAAATTAGTCGAAGCACATCGAGAAATGGAAGAACGCATAGCCACACACGAGGCCGTAACGCGGGAGGGTATGGACGCCATACGGGGTGAATTGACGCGCTTGGCCGAGGCGGAAGCCGCTGAAGCGGCGGAAGCCGCTGAAGCGGCGGAAGAAATTGCCGAGGAAGCGGAAGGGGAAGAATCCCCTGAAGGTGTTATCATGATCGAAACGCCGCCGCCGCTTGAGGAGAATGAAGAGGGCGAAGATATTTTGCCGGAAGCACGCACCAACAAAGGGTTTTTCCGGTTATGAAAACAAAAACGGTCGAGCAGAAGTTGGCGGATTTGAACAAGAAAATTGAAGCGAAGAAAAAACGCATACAAGACGAAGCCGCTTTGGCAAAAGCACGTACCGAATTGTCGAAACTTACGGTGAATAAAGGGAAGAAAAAATCATGAGTGAAGAAATGCTTAACGCTGAAAATCCGTTACCCAGAAAACGGGGGCGCCCGGCCAAAGTGGCTACAGAAGCCCCCGGCGACATTATCACCTCAGACGATACTGGCGCGCGGCCCATCAAAGAGCGGAAAAAGCGCGCTCCAAAAATCAGCGAACCCGCGTTTGATAAAGCCGCGATGGCCAAAAAGCTGCAAGGGTGGCACCAATTAGCGGCCATGCTATTGCGCACGCCGGAACTCGCACTCGATTATGATGAGGCGGAAATGCTGGTAAATGATGTGGAAAACCTCACACGCGAATACGGCATATCACTGACGGGTAAAACAGCGGCATGGCTGGGATTGGCAGGCAGTGCGGCCATGATATACGCACCAAGGGCGATGATAGTGGCCAGTAAGGTACAGCAAGCGCGCGCCCAGAAAATCCCGCAACCGCCGCAGGGGGCTATTTAATGGCGGAATTGCCCCGCGTCATGCCCAATCAACGCGCCCTCATCATGGGCGCCACAGGATCCGGCAAAACCACGGGGGCAGCGTGGTTGTTATCTCGTTCGCCCGGCAAATGGGTCATACTCAACAGCAAATATGACCCGTTGCTGACCGGTCTTGGGCCATCGGTTGACTGGTCACCTGATGCTGTTTTGTCCGGGCTGGAAAAATCACGGGTGGTGGTGGCTCATCCCACTGTATATGATCAGGGGCCACTGGATGCGACACTATTTGATGTCTGTGAATCCGGTGCGCCGGTCGGCGTCATGGTGGATGAGTTGCTGTATCTGTCCAAAGGCAATGGGCAGTGTGGCCCCGGTCTGATGGCGCTCTTGACGCGGGGGAGGGCCAGAGGGCAGCCATTTATTGGTTGCACTCAACGTCCGGCGAATATTACGCAATACGCATACACGGAAGCCACCTTTTTTGGCCTCTACAATCTCCGCGCGGACAGAGACTGGCAGCGCGTCGTAGATTATACGCAATGCCCGGAACTCAGACGGGCGCGAAAGCCGCATTATTGGGGCTGGTTCGATACGACGGACAACGCGCACCGCGAATACGGACCCGTTCCGCATTTGGACATTGCCCGTCGCTTTGGCACAAAAATTGCTTGACAATTTCCGATAATTTTGCTATATCTGTGTGTAATGCAGTTTCAATCAATACACACGGAGCAAAAACAATGGACGGAAAAGATTATTTTATGGTTGCACTCATCGCGTTTGTGAGTGTGTGGCTGATTAACCGCGGCCTGAAAATGTCCGGTCTCTCTGCCTGGGAAGCCTAAGTCATGGCCGCCCCCACTTCCGCCCCCACTCAGCAGCAGTTGATGATGCAAGACGCGCAGTTGGCCATGAATTTATTGCAGACTGCTACTCGCTATTATAGTCGAGGACAGTCTGCCAATGCCCCGCTGGGGCAGCAGATCACCCTGAGCATGCCGACCGCCGGTATCATGACCGGGGTGGATTTGCACATTACCTGCTTGCTGGACATTACCGCGACCGCGACGGGCAACCCGGTCGGGGCGGCAGGCCTCATCACCGGATTAACTACTACTGACTGGTACGGCAATACACGCACTAATACCAGCGGTAGCCGCATGCAATCTATTAACGGCTATCATCAGGGGCGCCCTTATAACAAGGTCCCTACCTCGTTTAGCCAGGACTCCGCAGGCCTACTTTATGATTTGCCCACGGCTATCAGCGCCGCCGGCTCCATTGACTTTTGGTTGCATGTGCCGTTCGCGGCCGCACCCAATTCGCTGGTCGGGGCGCTCCTTACTCAGACCTCCAACGGCACTTGCCAGGTCAATCTGCAGACTATCGCCAATCTCGTTTCCGCCACTAATCCGCTGGCGCCGTATAGTGCGGGCACCCTGACCGCTGGCAATGTGTACGTTACTCCGTATTGGTCCTTTTTGATGCCGGTTTCTTTCGCGCCCGCCACTTTGCCGACTATCAGCCTCTCCACCGCCTACAGCCTGCAGGATATTCAGACCCCGCAAAATCTCAGCGTCGGCGTTGATAACCTGACCAATTTCCCGGCGGCGCGCGTTATCCATAGCCAGTTGCTCGATTATGTGAATGGGCCGCAAATGAATTTCGGCAGCGACCTGAATAACCTTGCCATCATCATCAACGGCGCAACGCCCATCCGCTTTTGGGACCCCGCCGCTAAACTGGTGCATCAGCGCAATTTGCTGGGTGCTGATGATATTCCGGGGCGCTATTATTTCCCGTACACGTCCGATCCGATTAATACGCAAGTTTTCGGTAGCTATCAGATACAGGTCAACCCATTGCTGGTAAATGCGGGTGCAGCGCTGGTGGCGACATCGGAGATGACTTATGCGATGGGCGTTCCGTTGCCGGGCTTGAGCGTGTAATATGGCGTTTCCGCTAATGGCGCTTCCGTATCAGGCGCCCCCTCAGCAAGTCATGGCGGCGGGCAGTCCTGACCCGCTGGCCAATACGGGGTTTTTCTTCGTGTTCGCCATTTTAGCCGTGGCTTTGCTTGCGGTATCCGGCCTTTACGGTTGGCATCGTTTCAGGGGACTATAAAATGACCACTATGCTACTATCCGTCATCATTATGGGCTGGATTTTATATCTCCTCATTAATGGTGATATAGCGGCATATATTCAGATGGTAAAACCAACCACCGCGAAAACAACAGTACCATAAAATGCCCGTTTTAATCTTAGTGGTTTTAGGGGTATATATTCTGGCTGTCGGTGTCATGGGCAACGGTAGTGCGCTTTTGACGGAGCTACAAAAAGATTTGCCCGGATTTATACCATGGATTTTGGCCATCATCATTATTGGTATGCTGGCTATAAATCAGGATACCGAAAAACTTGGTAAACCATTATTAGGGCTGATTTTCTTAGGGATTCTCATTAAAAATTGGTCGGCGATTAAAACCAATGCGGAAACAGCATACAAGGACATGACATCATGAGTGATATAATGCGCGATATTACAGCAGTAGCCATGGCGGTCATAGGACTGGCTATGCTGGCGGTGGTCATCAAATCTCAAAACACAAGCTCTATTCTCAATAGTAGCTTTTCAGGGTTTGGCAATCTTCTTAGCGCGGCGTCCCACGGCTAAATGGCTATCACCGCCGCACTCCCACTAGGGCCTGATTATGCGCCCATCGTGCCGCCTCTACAGACGGCGACGCGCATTATTCCGGCCAACGGAAATCAGCCACAATTTGGCCTGATGGCGACACTGGTAGTCAATGGCGCTAATCCAATGCCCAATGCGTATTACAGTACCGCTATCCAGTATCTCAATAATTTAGCGTATATTCTGCCCGCGTTGAATATGGAGCAGAATTTATATCTCGGCATGATTCCGGGTATCGTAAAATCCCCTATACCGGCTGGTGGCTAGTCCTATGGCCACTAATTTTTCTACCGTACCGATTCTATATGCGCAAGCGATGGGTCCCATTATCGCGCAAATAGATGCGCAAACCGCGTCTGCTTTTGGAAATCTCACCGCAAATTTGCCGCAAGTGACGACCATGTCATCCAATGCCTATACTTTTTTGGGTGGCGCGAATAATGCTATTACGTCCACTGTCAGTAATTTTGGACTAACCACTAATAATGCTGTAATAAATGCAACGGCGGCAAGTAACGCGACGGTTAACACTCTCGGCAATCAGGCCGTACAAAATTACCAGCTACTCGCTCAGCAATCGGGAAAGAAGAAAAAATAGACATGGAAAAAACCATAGACATTGGCGGGTATAAAATTTCCAGCATCGCTGTAATGGTCGGAGCGGGAATATTGGCTATGGTTATTTTCTATTATTTTTTTCAATCCTCTTCCAACAGCGGTTCAGGGGCGTCCTCTTCTGCCAGCGGCTCCGGTTTATCGGGGTCTCTTGCCGCATATGCACAGTACGCGGCACAACAAGCGCAAATCAGTCAGCAGGCACAGGCGGCAAATAATCAGTATAGCTTGGGCATGGCGCAATTGCAGGATCAGCTTGCCGCGACGCAAAGCACTAATCAGGCGCAATTATCCGCCATACAAAGCTCCAATAATGCCGCCAATCAACAAGCCGCAATGTCCACGGGCAGCAGCATGGCTAATGGCCTCACGATGTTGGGCGGCAACAATACCAATGCGCTGTTACAGGCCGTATCCAATACTTATGCTGCTAATTATCAGGCGGGAACGAATATTGCGCAAACCGCGCTGAATGCTGCAGGAAGCGGCGAAATTGCCGGTCTAACTGCGATGACCAACATGCAAAATTCCTCTAACGCATCTCTGGCCAATATCGCATTGGCGCAAAATAATAGTCTATCTAATTTGTTTAGTAGTATCGGCGGCACTACCGCATCTGTCACACAGGCCAATGCCGGATGGCAGCCCGCCAAGTGGCAGGTATGCGGCCATTACGCTATAGCCGGGGGCTGCGCCAGTGGCTAAATTCAGCGACAAAAGTAAAAATGGCGCACTTATCGCGACCGCATTGGTGGTTGTGGCGCTTATCCTGTTTTGGTTTTTACGACCTAAAAATGCTAACGGTCAGGGTTCCGGCAATTCCGGCAATTGCCCTATCTGTAATTTCCTAAGCGGTCTGTCTGGGCCAGCAGGCACGACTAATCCGGGCGCCCTGAATGGTAATAACAGCACTTCCGGTACTCCCAATCCGGCATTTCAGACATACAATTATAATGTGCCTATTCCCTCTTTCCATTATTCCGGCAATTCGCAAATTTATATGCCGCTGTTTGGGTTCGTGGGGTATAGCTCGACGGGCACGATGTGATGGCGACGGCGGCGCAACAGCAAAATTTTGTCAACTCCGAATTAGGATATGCCACCGCAGCGGCACAGGCCACCGGCAACAGCCCAGCGGAAATACTCGGCCAATGGGCACTTGAAACAGGATGGGGCACCAATTACGCAGGCACGAATAATCCCGGCAATGTCATGTCAAACGGTGTGGCGGCGAATTATCCCACGTTCGGGGCTGGTGTAGGTGCTTATGTTTCGGCACTACAGGCTGAGGGCGTCACTGGGCAGGCCAATAACCCACAGTCTTTTGCTTCCTCTTTACAGGCCGCCGGTTATGGCGGCACGCAAGCTAATTATGGTCAGTCGGTATTGGCTGCGATAGAATCCATACCGGCTTCGGTCAATAATCAAAAGGGCAGCACTACGCTCAATAATATCAGCAGCACTAATCCGTCAATCGCTAATGCGGGTATCCAACAACTGGCGCAAAATAATCCTAATGTGAAAGGCGCAACAGGATGCCCGTCTTTTACCATAACGAATCCCATTCCGTGGATAAGTTGTAGCGCGGGAAATTTAGTGTTGATATTTTTTGGCTTAGTTATTGTTGTGGGCGGAATTTGGACACTCATGTCCGCTGGTAAGATGCCTTCGTTGTCTAATGCGTAAAATAGGGCAAAGATTCCCTGATTTGGTATGCTTTAAAATATATGCCGTTATAATCAGGACGTAAACCTAGACGTTGATTAAAACGCTGAGCGGTTGGAATAGGCATACTAGTCAATTTGAGCGGAAAAGCAAAGCAATCGCAATTTGATGCTGCATAAAAAGCGCGCAGTAATATGGATAGCGGAAAAGGGCGAACTAAAACAATGCGTGAAACATGGCAGGTATTGGATTGGGCGGCGTAATATATGGACCCGGCTGTTTCAATGTAGGGCAAAATGGATAGCAGCCCGATTATTTGATGTTCATGTAAAAATACCCAACCTTTCTGTATTGATAGTGCTTCTATTTGTTCGTCACGTTCGACAGCAATTTTTTCCATTAATGGAAAAATACGCGTTTCATTAAAATTTTTGGCTTGGAGACACTGAATCATGGACACCCTCGAACTCATACACCTTGTTTTGTCTGGACTTATCATACCAGTAGGTGCTATTGTTACACAAGTGGCCTACAAAGTGGCAAAAATTGAAAACGAACTCAATAGCCGCATTGTCCGCCTAGAAACTTTGATGGAAATAATGTTACATAAAGGAGTAGTCAACAATGAAACTCACTAGTCCAATCATCAGCGCACTTTGCTTTGTGCTTACCCTTTTTTCATTTGTGGGCCTACAGTTTGCCCCTCATAGCATCGACCCCACTATTAATGAGGCGCTGTTTAGCATCATGGGACTGGCGCTGGGGCACGCTCTGGGCGCCTCTTCAGCGTCGGGTACTGTAGCACATATCGTATTGCCCGGATCCACCGATACCACTGGGAGCAAGCCATGAAAAAATTTTTTATCATTGGATTAACCGCCTTTGGGTTGGCGGGTTGCGCTGGATTGAGCACCACACCCGCCACGGCAAAAACAGCAGGCAGCGTTTGCGCCAGCGCGGGGGCGGCAATGTCCGCCCTGGCACTACAGGGAACGCCAGCGGAACAGGCCCAGGCGCTCAAGGACGCCGCAATTCTGACACCCGCCTGCAGCGCTACTACACCATCCAATGCGGTCAGCACCGCAATTCAGACAGCCGCGACTGCCCTGACTACACTGGCCGCACCCTATCAGATCAGCCCAGCCACTACGGGAGCAAAATTGCCATGAATCCGGCTAGCGTTATTTCGTTGATTAGTATTGCGGAGCAGTTGGCTATGATTATCGCTCAGGAGGTCGACGCCTCTAATACCGCTGAGGAGCAGGTGGCATGGACGGCGGCA
>Ga0307376_10003879_pt1 | contig 13855 bp, 9 predicted proteins | sample TR2MG_FD_202536 | JGI IMG/M metagenome (GOLD analysis project Ga0307376, IMG submission 202536) | Soil microbial communities from Risofladan, Vaasa, Finland - TR-2 | ecosystem: Environmental > Terrestrial > Soil > Coastal area > Acid sulfate soil | place: Finland: Risofladan, Vaasa | collected...
CCGCCACGCAATGCTCTACGACGTCACCGACTACATGCAGTAGTCCGGCGGCGCATCGTTACTAACAACCCAATGGGCTCCGGGCCACGGTCCGGGGCCCTTCTTCTTGAGGCATTATGAAATCCATTGAGATTGTCACCAAAAACTTTTTCAGCAAGTCAGCCGGCCTGACGCTCTGGCCTACCAAATCGAAGCGGGTCATTATTGACGGGATGTCTCAAACCGTTGATGGATCTCCGATCGAATTTCAGAACATGGGGAACGGGTGGGGCAAGTACTCCACCGACGATCCCGAGCAAATCGAGTTTCTCGAACGCCGCATGATAGTCGCCAAGGATGTCTTCGATCAGGAGACCTACATCGACAAGACGACTCCGCCGGAAGCAAAGCTGGCCGATGCCAAGCGGCAAATCACAACCCAGAACAAACTCATCGCAGACTACCAACGGCAGTTGGAAGAGATGCGATCTTCGGCCGGGGGTGCGTCATCGCGAAAGTAGATCTCTGCTTCTTCACGTACCGGTCGCTCTCGGTCAATTGCGTGATGGCCATGTTCCATATGATCCATCACGCCGAGACGGCGGGCCACGATGTGAAACTTTTCCTCTACGGGAACGCGCTCATTCACACGGCCCGGAACAAGGCGACCGGGGCACTTCGGCCAGATGCAGACTTCGTTCTATTCATGGACGACGACATGCTGGCCTCGGAAGATGCTCTCACCCGGCTCATCGAGCACAATCTGCCCGCTGTGAGTGGCCTCTGCACCAACCGCAATCCCCCGGTAAGCCTGGTGGCAAAGGTGTGGGACGCCGTGAGCAAACAGTTTCGGAGAATCACCCGGATCAACTTGGGACAAGTTACCAGCGGTGAGTTCGCCGTTGGCGGGGCCTTCCTGCTTCTGAAGCGAACGGTGGTTGACCAGCTCCTCGAATACCATCTGAGCGGCCGAGACTGGATCGACCAAAACACCGAAATGCTCAATCTGCTGCATACTCGGGCACCGCAACGTGAAAACTACCGCAAGCGGCTTGAGTCTGTCCGCCGTATGCGGTGGGAGGCCGACCGCTACATTCTACTGTGGGACTTTCCCGTGGGCATCGACGGTCTGATGCTCGGTGAGGATGTGTCCCTCTGCCAGAAGCTGCACCGTTTGAAGATCCCCGTGGCGATCGACGGCACAGTCAGGGTCGGCCACGTCGGCGAGTACCCCTACGGAGTCTGGGACGTCTTGCGGCAAGAGGCGGAAGGCATCGAAGGCAGCGGGGAAGACGCGACGATTGGGGGGCCGGTCGCCATCTTACCGTCGAATGTGAACGTAGCCAACGTGCAGGAAGTTCTTCAGGAATACGTGGAGGCGCGCGCATCATGACCACCAGCGATGTTGAAAGACGGGCTAACCGCGAAGGCTTGGCCGACGCCAACTTCGAATTGCAGGAAACGCTACGGCTCGATATCGTTCCTCAATTTCTGGCCGATGTGGCGGAGGTCGTCGGAATTCCGCACTGGCGCCGGAAGACTCTCAGCCTCAGTTTCAACACGACCGACCGGAATTACGATCTGCCGGCGAACTGGCATCGTTTCATCGAACTGCGGCTGGGCCTGACAACCGGAGGCATGGCCGCCGATCCGATGATCTACATCGGTGAGCATCCGGACAAGATCCTGAGCTGTGAGGCGGCCACTGTGGCTGTCTGCCCCTCGCGGTACTACGTGGTGCAGAGCACTACAGCCGGGCTGTGGGCCGTGCGCCTGGCGGCCCCTTCCGACGCCGCCTACACCGCCAGGGGTGTCTATCTGTGGCGCATTCCCTTCGATGAAGCCGATCCATCCGAGGACATCGACCTCAACGAATACATGCCCACGGACATCCAGTACGCGCTTGTCCATGGCCTTCGAATGCGGATTCTGGAGGACCGCGTGGGCATGGAAGATTCCCGCTACACCCGGGCCGAGAAGGCATACAACAAGGCAGTCAGCTCTCTGTACTTCCAGCCCGAAGCCGCGCCGGCCGGTAGCCGGGCAGTCTATGCGAGGTAAATGGCGCAACTCAAGCAACCCCAACAGTTCGACGAATTCTACGGGGTCGTCACTTCCGGGCACCCTCTCCGTCGCCCGGTGACAGCCGCGAAGGTCTGCGAGAACTGGCGGGTCATGCCGGGGCAATGGTTGCGCCTGCGGTCCGGCCGTAAAGCCCGCATGTACAACGAGACGGGCAGCTTCCTTCAGTTCTTCGAAAACTACAAACAGGGCGACAAGCTGGCTCAGTGGCACGACGGCACCGGCCCGACGTGGCAGGACTTCTCAGTCGCTCCGTGGTGGAGCTTTGATCCATTCTTTGATTACGGAATCACTACCAGCTTCGGGGGCTCATTTGCCGCTACGGAAGCGGCCCCGGTGGTCAAGATCCAGACGCGGGTTGCGTTCTACAACGGTTTCGGAGTCAGGGACTCGACCAAAAGCCGGCCGCCATTCACCACATCGACGCGATACTTCGGGATCGATGCCCACTGCCCATCTGCCAATCCGAGCGCTTCCTTCGTCGCCGGCGCCGGCTACAACACCGTCGTCAACTCGCTTCAGGTCTTCGTCGGGCTCCACAATGCCACCACTGGACACTATTCGAATGGAGTCTACGCCGGCACGATCTCAACCAGCACAGAATCCGGCACCATCACGGTGTCGAACCTCTCGAATCTGAAGGCGACCTACCACGACAACACCGAACGCGATGAACTGAAGTACGTCTTCTACTCCACGATCGACGGCGGGGCCATCCCTTACCTGATCCTGAACGCGGCGCTGAATGACTCCCACCAGGTCGCCGTCACTGCGACGACCGCTTCATTGTCTCTCTACAGCGGGGGCAACGGCTTCGTCCTGAATCTCGACGCCCCGATGCCCACCGACAATCACCCACCGCGGCCCATGCGGGATGTCGCCTATGTGAACGGGCGCCTGTATGGTGTGGCCTTGGGCGATGGGGGCTCGGGATCCGCCGTGCTCCAACAGCGCGCCGACGGGACACAGGGGCTGGACTTCACCTATGTTCCGCCCAGTTCGCGCTTGGCCGGTTTGGTCTACTCGAAGGCTGTCTCCGATGGAACGATCAAGCAGATGATCGGCAATCATGAGGAGTCATGGCCTCTGAATAACTTCACACCCACGCCGAATTCGGAGATACCCATCAAGGTAGCCCCGGCGCCGGATGGCTACAAAGTGCTCGTCATCACGGCAACGGAGTCCTTTCTCGTGGAGGAATCCCTGGACCGGGTTCACGAGTGGACAGCCATCGGTCAGTTGAATGGCATTGCCAGAAAAGCCTGCATTGCGACAACCCCGTATGGAACCGTGTGGCTCACCCAGCGCAACGAATTGGTCCTGCTGCGGAAAGGCGCTGAAAACATAGAGATTATCAGCCGCGAATATCAATCCATTCTGAGCGGACGGACGGCCCGGTTCCTGATTTACGTCAACGACCCGCTCAACGAAACGGATCGGATCGAGGTGTACTTCACCGATGGAGAGTCGGTGATTCACGATTTTCGGTTGATCACCGAGTACTTGCCCTTTGGGCAGGCGTACACGGCCACCGGTCAGGACTATACCGCAGCAGCCACGCTCACGGACACGGACGGCAAGCAGCATCACGTCGTCGCCAGCACACACGTCTACACCAGGGAAGGGCAGGTGGACGAGGATGGGGCCATCGTCACCTACGACGAAGACTACACCGGGCCCACCACGAAGGCCAAGACGAACTTCTCCGGCACTTACGAGCGCCAGTGGGACGATCGCGGCGACGATTCTGTGCGGTGGGATACCCCGCATGTCGATCTCGTCGGAGACCCGGAAACGAAGCTCGAGTGGTACGTCGACCATCAGAACGTCATCGACGCCAACAAGAAGTTCAACTACACGCCGATGCGGCGTCCGCAGAGCGAGACTTACAACTGCTGGCGCTACAAGATGGAGAAATGCCACAAGATTCTGTTGAAGCTGGTTTTCAAACTGACCGGCAACTATAGTCTGGGCTTGACTTACGACCACCCCAGCGAACAAGGGAGCCTCGCCCAGAACTTCCTGGGGTGCATTGCCAAGCTCTCCATCTTCAACGGCAACCAGGTGAACCGGCCATGACGACACTCTCTACGGCAGATCCACGGTACCGGTCTTTCCGCCGGATGTCTCTGCGGAACATGGGGCTGGTGGTGCGTGCTCTCGAGCCGCCGCGCGAGGTCAAATTCGAGCAGAACCTTTTGACTTGGAAGCCGCCGGAGGATATTGCCGGGATCACCCATTACCGCATCCGGATCGAGAAGGATACCGGCGCCCCGGACTTCGAGGTCTCTTCCGGCCAATTGGCGCTTCAGCTTTTCCGCGGCGACACCTTCGCCATCTCGAGCTACAACAAGACGGCCGATCTGGAGAGTCGCCCGGTGATCGTGGGCGGCGATTACAGCCTGTCGTCTGGGAACGTCGGATTAGGGCTGGCGGGTTCTCAGGGCCTCACCATTAATGCCGTTAATGCGACTCTTACCGACCCGACCGATTTTGGGATGCGGTTCTGGGTCATTGCAATCACCTACATGGCGTCGATCGAGGGGCTGGTAAAGGTGGAAATCTGGGTGGAGAACCCATCCGGTGAGCAGCCCGAGAAGATTGGCGAGTCCACTTACGTCGCGGCGGGAGATCACATAGCGTACTTCGCGATGGACCCGCCCGAATCTGCCACTACGCTGCGGGTGTACCTCGTCCCGGTCACGACGGGGATGGTCTATCCGCTGTTGAGCGTGGCGGAGTACGGCGAAGGGGCCAGCGCCAACGACACGGTGCAGATCACGCCGGTTCCGACAGACGACCTGGGCGTGGAAGTCTGCGAGAACGTGAGTTCGTGGGACGTTACCACGCCGAGTGATTTCTACGATGCCAACGGCGTGAAGCGCATCCAGTTCAAGGCCACGTTCACGAAGCCCAGTGACGCCCGGTGGGGCGGGGTATGGATCGTCGTCAAGAAACCCGGCGGCCGATATGTTCACTTCGGGCCGTTCTACGACAGTCCGACCCAGGATGTCGAAGTGCCGCTCCCCATCGTAGAGGAGAGTTGGCGAGTCTTCGGGCAGTCGCAGGACAAGTTTGGGAAGAGAAACTCGATCAACGAGAGCGAAGAAGGAACGAAGACGCCCTATGAGGACGTGGACGTCGGGATAACAGTCGGCGCACTCGATTTAGGGAAAGCATTGGATACGAGTATTTCCAGCGCATTGTCTGTTGTCGCAAATGTTCTCGGAGTGGCGGGGGAGGGGATAACCGAAAGCCTAATCAAAGATTTCGCCATCTCTCAGGTCAAGCTCAAGAACGCGCAAATTATTGACGCTGCGCGCATCGTGGACGCAGCGGTGACAACGGCAAAGATCGACAATCTGGCCGTCACGAATGCGTTGATCGCTAACGGAGCAGTCACAAATCTCAAGATCGGGGACGCCGAGATCTACGGCGCGAAGATCAAGAATGCTGCTATCAACGATGCACACATTGGCACGCTTTCGGTCAGCAGTATATCTTCATGGTCCGGGGCAAGCGTTTCAATTACCTCCGACTTTACATTCGCTGGGACAGCGGGTCTAGTTGTAAGCGCGGGTGGCGGGATTCACTGCAACGGGATACTTTACGGAGGGACGATTATAGCCGGATCGGGCAGTTACGTCCAGACTCCAAACATCGTCGACACCTGGCCATCACCCACTGTGCAGGCCGCTCTTGGGGGTGGGTGGTTTCAGGTCACGCCCGGAAACATAGCAGGTACGATCATACGGGCTACCTCGAAGTTTCAAATAAACACAACCGACGTTATCAACTCCTCGTTTGCCTTCATCGGTTCTGGGGGCGTGAACACGGCCGGGAATATCGCGGGCGCAAACCTCAAGTACAGCGGTCAGTTCTGGGCACCGTATAGCAGTGAGAGCATCGACTTGTCCACAATCACCATTGCGAAATGGATTGCGGCTTACGACACGGCGGGAAACTATTTGGGAAAGATCCCGATCATTCCTTAGATGGCCACATGCACTCATTCCATGGCGCTGGTTGAGAGGCATGGCCTCGCGGCGTCGACATAATCGGGCTATGACTACAAAAGAAGTGAAAATTGAAATCCCCCTCAATCAAAGCGAACAAACGCTGATTCTAGGGGAGATGCAGACCATCCTGAAGGGGAAAGAAGCACGACATCGGTACCAGCTTATCCTGTCAGGGATTGCGATCAGAGCCGGCTACAATATTGACGGCAAACCAGTAACTATGAGTGAAGATCTATCCAACCTCATTGTTATTGAAACACCACGGGAGACATAAACTGGCAATCAGAGAAGCCGTGTTAAACTCTGGATGCCTAACCGGGCAAGGAGTACCACAATGCGACGAATTGTGTTTTCTGTGATTTTGGCGGGCTTACTGGCCGTTTCCGCCTCGGCAGCCTGCAGCATCGACTATCGGAATTTCGAAAAACCAGTGAACAAAGTGTTTCCTGGCTACCATTCCATCGAAACTTTTTCTGGGGTTTGGGCCTTCCTAAATTGTCCCGGGCGCGAAGTGCGGGCAGTGTCAGTGACAGTTGAGTATGAACAAGAGAATGGGATTGTTAGCAGGTTCACGGAAAATGCCGTACTTGGACGTTACGGTATGGCCTCTGTAATCTTCTGGACGGGGCCGTGCCATGTCAAGTCTTTTCAGGTGACCGAACTGAAGGAAATCGCTTCGCAGACCTTCGTAGTGGGAACCGACATTCCCGATCGTTCGCAGTAGGGAATTCTTCATAGGTTGATTCGAAATTCGCTCGGAAACCGGGCGGGAGGGTAGCACTATGTCTTTTTGGGGACTCAACGATGCAGGCAGTCAAGCCAAAGGCTTCCCCGGCGAACTGGGCAACTGGCAGTTCGGGCAGTACAAGGATTGGCTGGCGAAGCAGAACCAGTATGGGCAAACCGCCGACCCTCTTGTTCAGCAGGCAATCAGCTACTGGAACACGCAAAAGGATGCGGGTGCTCCCAGCGTCGCCACCACTCAGGCCACCGGCAAAGAGATCCTCGATGTCGATCCGACGTCGCAAGCCATCATCGACCGGTCCAAGGGGCTGATGGACGAGTTTGGAAACCTGACTCCGGCCTCGACGACTTACGGGAACCTCCAGAGCAACCTCCGGCAGTCCGGTGCTGATATCAACACCACTGGTACCGCAGTGAGTTCGGAGATCAACGACACCGCCACGCGGATGGCGGACCGCAACGAAGCCTCCAGCCGGGACATCATCCAAAACATCCTCGACACCTACGGCACCCTCGGTGAACAGACCAACGACACCTTCTACGGGCTCCGAGACGCCAACAAGCTGACCTACGAGGATCTGTTGAAGGCGTCGACCGGTGCCTACGGGAACGCTTTCCAGGAGTTGGAGAAGATGCGGCCGGGCGGAGACTTCGCCGCGGCTACGGCGGCCCGCGCCTTCGCCCCGGAGACCGCCCGGGTGATGAGCTCCCTGAGACGCGCCGGCACGGACATGAACTCCCCGGAGGCTTCCGCCGCTCTCGGTGGTGTGGGTGAAGCCAAGGCACGGGCGATGGACGACGCTTTCGGGCGCAACGCCTCCGACTTTTCGAGGCAGGCCATCGACCTGAATTTGAGTAAGTTCGGTGCGGAGTCTGGCATCAAGAATGCCCGCCTGGCGAACGAAACCGCCCTAGCCACGGGCCAACTCGGCGAGACAACCAGACTCGGCGAGACGCAACTATCCGGCGTCACCGGCCAGAAGGGCAAGGCGACCGATGCCGCCCAGGTGATCGACGAAAGCCGCAAGAACGATCAGATCAGCAACATGCTCAACTCTCTCGGCTTGCGTAGCGATTGGTGGGACAAGATGAACGCAACCGACGTCGCTGGCCGACAGATGGAGCGTGAAGACCTCACCACCAAAGGCAAGCTAACCGAGAACATGAACGCGGCCGACATGAACGCCCTCAACCTGAAGCTCGAGCAGTTCGGTCTCGGCAAGAACTTCCTGGACGCCGATCAGGCGACCAAGGACAAGGCCATGGCGAACCTGATGGGAATCAGCGACCAGCAGTACGCCAACATGTTCAAGGCGGGAGCTTCCGCACAGGGATCTTCCAACAGCGCCCTGCAAGCGTTCCTGACGAGCTTCGGGCTGCAGAACGCCGACGCCGGATGGGGCGCGAAGCTGCTTGCGAACCTCGGCTTCTCGGCTGGCATGGCCGCCCTTGAGGCATATGCCCCGTGGGCTGTACCAATACTGGAAGGTGTGCAGGGCAAGACTACTGGCGGTGGCGGTGGCGGTGGCGGTGGCGCCACGGCCATCTAACCTTCCACATTTTCTCTCGACGGAGGTAGCACTATGACAGGTCTGATTAAGAGTCTGCCTCGTCGCATTGGCGAGATCTTCTACAACCAGCAGCCGGTGTATTCCCCGGAGATCACTGACTTTCCGCTCCATCTGCCGGGACTGGTGAGCATCATCGACCCCGAGACTGGAGAGCCGCGGCTGGTGACGGGCGGGGAAGGGACGTTCGAACAGGTGCAGGCGCCCACGGGCCGCTACGAGCAGACCGGCACCACAAAGTCCCCCTCGAAACTCTCGCAGGGTTTGATGGAAGGTGTGCAGCGGGCGATCGCCGGGGTGGGTACGCCCAACATCGCAGGCGGTGGAGCTACGGATATCTTCCGTTCGTTAGCCGCTGGGGATGCCGCAGTACGGGCAGAACAGGACAGTCAGGCAGCGCGCGCAGAAAAGCAACGGCAGCTCGACATCGACCGCATCCGGGCCGAGGGCGAGCTCGCCATGCGCAAGAAGCAGTTGGCGCTGGAGGAAGAGCAGTTGGAGCGGATGAAGGCGAGTGGGCGGCCGAGCCTGAAGGATAACTACATTGCTACGGGCGGAATCCTGCTCCATATACCTACCGGGAAAATAATTAAACCTCCGGCCGAGCCCACGGTGTTGCTGAAGGCGGATGTCGTAAAGAAACACGGCTACTCCGGCAAGGAGAACTCGGACGGGGATGTCGAGGTTCCAATTTCTCTGGCAAAGGCATGGAGCACGCAGGAAGCAAAGCCGAAAGCGGTTACTCCTGAGACTCCTCAAGAGGCCGTGGATCGAAGGATAGCAATGGCTCCCTCTCTTGGGTTGAATGCGTTCACTCCAGAGTGGAAAGAATTTGTCATTGACGGAAACTACAGCGCTCCCAGCGCGGCCAAGCCGGCCGCAGTTCCAATGACCGCCGAAGAACTCGTTCAGAATGAAGCCATTTACAAACAAAGCCGCGAATCGGTGAAAAGCTACTACGATAGCATTGACTGGAGTCAGTACTTCTATGAAGTAGAAGACCCGAAAACGAAAGTCAAATCTTGGGCCATTCGTGCCGATCTCAGGGACGAGTACTTCAAACTCAGGGGGGAGGAACGCAAAGCGGCCCAGGACATCGAGAAGGGCTGGGCTGACTTGATGGGCAAGGCCACCAAAAAACCTTCCATGGCCAAGAATGTGGACCAGGAAGTCAGCGACCATCGGGACGAATTTCTGCAAGACAAAAACCTCCTGCCGCGAAAGGAACTTGGGGTGAAGCCCATAGAGCAGGAGGAGAAGGAGCCAACCGGAGAGGACTATTTGAGAAAGTACCGAGCAGAACACTACAAGAGTCCTAAAGTGTCCAGTTCTCCGATCTTCAGGCCGCAGGGCCGATAACCATGCCAGCTTTACAGGAATACGATATTGTCGAAATCCTGACTGATCCGGAGTTCCGGAAACTGCCTGAGCCTGAGCAAATGAAGGTGATGGCAGAAGTGGATCCGGAGTATGCCGCCCTTGCGCCTGAAGAGCAGAAGAAGGTACTTCAAGACCCCGAGTTCCAGTCCGAGTCCATTAAAGCCGAGCCTCCTCTCACCCCCGAGCAAGTGCCCGGGGAGCTTGACCGCCTGGCCGCCGGCAGGTTCGCACCGACGCCACCCCTGCCCGAATTCGTCACCCGGCCGATCGACGTGCCGATGCCCGCCGTTGAACCATTCACCGGCCCCCAGCCGGGGCCTGAGCCGACGCCGCCCGAGGGACCGCCGTTGCAAATTCCTGAAATCTCCCCGGTCGCTCCCGGTATCGGCAAGTTAGCCTTGCAAGGCGCGGCCAGCGGACTTGGCCCGGTCGGCGCGATGGGTGCCGTTCTACGCCCGGACCTGACCCGTCTCCCGGAGATGGTGAAGAAGGGCGCTGAGAACGTCGCCGCAGTCTTGGCCGAGAACGCCAAGATGGGCATCATGCCGGGCACCGCGATTCCGCCAGCGCTGCCAGCAGATACCGCAGTTGGGACGGAAGGGTATCAGGCCCAAGCGGAGAAAGCCGCCGAAACATATCAGGCCCCCGTTCTTCCGATTTCTGAACTGACGCCGGAGCCGGGACTCTCCCGCGGTATCGCTCAAGGTATCGAAGGGTTGACCTCGCCGCTGAATCTTTCCATTGCCGGTGCTCTTGGAGGCGCTGGACAGGCCGTGCGGACAGTCCCATCGGCCGCGCGCGGAATCTACAATCTACTCGACACCGCGCTGGCCGGGTACTTTGCCGGGGCGATGGCGGAGGGTGCGACCGAAGAAGTCAAGGCGGCATACCAAGCATGGCAGGATGGCGACTATCCAGCCGTGGCGCAGCATTTCGGGACGGCTACGGTTGAGGGCCTATTCGCCGTTGCTGGGGCGACCCGCGTAAAGAAGAGTGTCACTGGAGCCAAGGAATCCTTCACACGCGGCTACCGGCGCGGGCAATCCCGCAAGGCAAAACTCAGGGAAGAGATGGGCAAGGCTGAAGCGCAGCAGGAAGCGGGCAAGCCCCCTGTTGTTCCGAACGAGTTGCCCCCGGCGGCCGCAGAGGTTGCGGTGCCCGAAGCCCCCGCTCCCCGGCCTGTTGTGCCAGCGCCGCCGCCGCCCGTAGTTCCGCCCATCGTGCCGCCCGTGGTTCCACCGACTCCCGCCGTAGAAGAGGCGGTCGCCCCGCCAGTTCAGCCGAAGGCGACGACGTTTGATCAGCAGATGGCAGACTATGGCCGACGCCTCTCTGAAATAGCAAAAAGCCATGATGTAGACAACCTCGAAGCCATTGTCGGGGAAATGGAGGACTTTCGGAATAAAGGCGGGGCGAGAACAGACCAGCAGATTAAGGTGTTGAATTCCGCTATCGCCAAATCGTGGGATACACTCCAATCTGTTCGCAGGGCGGAACAACAGAATGCGCCCGTTCCTCAAGAAGTTGCTCCTGAGATGCAGACCATCGACCCGGCGAAGATGGAGGTCGCGGAGCCGAAGCCCGCCGTGCCCAAGGCCAAGGAGCCGTGGGCGATGACGAGGGATCAGTTTTTCTCGCAGCCGCATAATCCCAGAGACGCCAGGTTTCACGGAGATCAATTCCACAAGGATGCTATTAGAGAAGCTATTGGAATGGGTAGACCCGTCCCGCCCGAGGTGCTGGACGAGTACCCGGACCTGAAGCCCCCGGCGCAAGCCGAAACCACGGGGAAGAAGGAGGTGGTCGAAGAGCCAGCGGTAGAGGTCGCCGCGCCGCAGAAGGCGGAAGCCCCGAAGCTGGAAGCGCCCGCCCCCAAAGCAGAGGCGAAGCAGGCGGTGGAAACGCTCCCCGCCACTGAGATTCCGAAACTGCCCGCGCCCGTCAAGAAACTTCTCCTCGAATCTGACCTTGAAAAAGGCACGCTGCCACACAACTACACGAGGACAGCAAAGTTCGTTGACAACTTGGCCCGACTCGAAAAAGAAGGGCTTACGAAGGGCGACAACAGCGTCGAGTTGACCGACAAGGGTAAGGCCGTCATCGCGGCACTCAACAAACAGACGGCGACCCTGAAGGCAGGAGTGCCGATCTCGCAGTACAAGCCGGGGAATGGGAAACTCCAAACACCAGAGGGTTCGAGGTTTACTGGTGGTGATGCCGGTTGGACACACAATAAGGTCCACGGTCAAGAGGTCTACACTAATGGCCAGTTTGCGCTAATCGGAGAAGCCCCAGGACCGCTCTCGGCAAGTAAGACGCAACCTGATATCGAGCAGGTGTGGGATGCCGACTACCTGAAAGACGATTCTCCATCCGTGCAGCCTGTAGCCTACGCCAAGAATGAAGGCCAACCACGGGGCGTTCCGGATTCCCTTGTGTGGTTCTCCGACAGCGAGGCGATGGATGCCAAGTACTACGACCATGCCCTCAGCCGTTATCCGAATGCAACCTTCAGGCATGGCGATGAGGGCACCGGTTTTCTAGTCTTCGACGGTGAGAAGCGCGTCGGCATCATCATGCCGGTGAGGAAGGTTGAAGCACCGGAAAACGTCGCCGCGATGCTCGGCCCGACCAAGCCGGAAGAACCAGATTCAGAAAGCCTTGATGTTGAGGGAGATACCGGGGGGACGGTCGCCTTCAAGCCCAAGGGCCACCCATCCACATGGCCGAAGCAGCGGGCGAAGGCTGACTTCGAGGCACGACGCAAGAAGGCAGCGGCGCGGCAAGCCAAGAAGAAGCCGGCTGCACCCCCCGTCGACGTCTCTACCCCCGAGGCCGTTCACAAAGCCGTGGGTGTCGGGAACCGCATCCGTTCTGCCGACGGCAAGATCTCGCTCGCGCCCGGCCCGGACAATTCGATCGAAGTCAAAGCCAGCAACAAGAAGGTGCTCGAATTCCTGGCCGACAACCAGACCGGGCTCGGGCTCCGCATGGAGCGGGAACCGAACGGAACCTACCGCTACTACTTGGACGCCAACGAGGAAGCCGCAGGTAAGATCTCCCGGCTGATGGAAGCGCATCCGCTCTCAGGAGAGGCTTCTGAGGCGTCCGGTGGCATGGAAGCCTACGCTCCGACCGTGGCGGCTCCTGAGCGCACCGGAGCGCCGACGATGGCCGTTTCCCGCGAAGGCCAGCCCGTCGTTGAACCGATCAGGCGCCGGGAGATGATGGAGCGGCTGAACAAGGACTTCGAGAAGGTTGCAATCCGCATCGGTGGACTGGTCAAACGAGGCGCGGCGGCTGAATACCACATCATCTCCGAAGCCATTCGCGCCAAGAAGGCGAACGATCTTCCGTCCCTGATGCACGAGGTCGGCCACCATGTCCACAAACTGTTGTGGGGAAGGGTGGGAAAGAATCTGCATTCGGCCGCACTGAAGCCGTTCGCCGACGAACTGAAGCCACTCGACTACAACCCGAGCAAGGGCCGGATCTTTGAGGGCTTCGCCGAATTCGTAAGAGAATACATAACTGCGCCCGAATCAGCCCGCAAGGCGGCGCCAAAGTTCTATGAGTTCTTCGAGCGCACGCTCACCGAAAGAACTGATCTTGCTGATACCCTACTCGGACTTCGTAGCGACTACTCCCGCTGGACCGGGCAAGATCCAATCGATCGGATCATGGGCGGGATTGCCATCGCCCGGCCTCCGGATCAACGTAGCTGGCTGCACGTCGCCGAAGACAAATGGGATGATGCCTACGCCCGGTGGGTCTCGGCAAACGATCCCTTCCTGCAAGCCGCCAACGCGATGCTCCAAGGCAAGGATATCCCGATCGAGAAGCATCCCTACTTTCTCGCTCAGTCCATGAGCGGGAGCGCCGGGCGCGCGCAGCAGTATCTCGATACTGGGACCTATGACCCGATCACCTACGAACACACGGGAGACGGGCTCAAACAGGTAGCGGAGAAAATCAGGGACATCCCGATTTCTGACCGCATCAAGAGCAAGATGCTGGCGAGAATCAAAGCCGACAAGGTGCATTTCTCGAACTTCGACGATAAGATCTGGGCCTTCCGGGCTT
>Ga0307376_10003880_pt1 | contig 13848 bp, 29 predicted proteins | sample TR2MG_FD_202536 | JGI IMG/M metagenome (GOLD analysis project Ga0307376, IMG submission 202536) | Soil microbial communities from Risofladan, Vaasa, Finland - TR-2 | ecosystem: Environmental > Terrestrial > Soil > Coastal area > Acid sulfate soil | place: Finland: Risofladan, Vaasa | collected...
TTCCATAAAAAAGGAAATTACTTTATTAAAAGAGTTTTTAAGGTTATATAATAATGAGTGATTGGGAGGAAATTGGATTATGATCTATACAAGGGGGAAGGCGGAAATTGTAATATGTAAGCTGATGCCTTTGATGGAGATTTTGGATAAGGATGATAAAAATTGGTATAAAATTGTTGGATTAGGATGGGAGAATAAGTGGACAAAAAGGATTATATCCCCTTCTATGATTCCTCTATTTGGGGATGGAGTATTCTATAAGTTTGCAAAGCAGATGAAATATTGGAAGGATTTATATGACTATCGTAGTATTGATAAAGATGAGCTTTATCATTCTTCGTGGTTTACTGATATAAAAAGGGAGCCTATAATCAGGCTGGATGAATTAGATTTTCTATTATGAATGAATATCAACAACAATATAAGCTAAGGCCGTTAAAAGACATTTTGGATGAATCACCTAAGGATTGGCGTGAGGTGGGTGGAGAATGGAGAAATGTAAAGCGCTCGTGGGTGATCAATAGATATATGGCTTCTATATTTGGGGATGGGCGATATTATACTTTTAAGCCAAAGTCTGAACATGGGCTATTTGGGAGCAGAGGGATATATACGCATACATATTCTGGCTATTATTGGCATGAGTCCTGGTTTGAGAGGGAATTGATAATGAAATTTAGTGACGAGGATTTTCTGTTATGAGAGTAGTGAATGAGAGTGATGAATTAGGGACAAGATATACTGAATTAGGGACAAATACCGTATGTAAAAATTGCGGTCAATCCTGGGGCGGTCATTATTTCGAATATTGTAAAATACCACATAGCGTTGACGGTTCAGAGAGAATATCTGAACAGTTTATACCGCATGGCGTTGAAATTGATACCATTTGCGCCAAATGTAATTCACCGTTTAATCATCACTATAAACATATGTATTGCAGAACCGACCAAGGCGAGAAGCATTATAAGCACCAAATAGTAAGTAACAATAGATTCAAACCATCTATAATGAAATCGTTTCTACCAGAGGAGTTATTCGAAATATGACAACTATTCAAGAGGATATCAACGATATTACCAAGAATGAAAAAGTTTATATAATATCGAAATCATACGGCGATTCACTTCATGTAGCTGCTGGTCGGCAAAAAGGATATGGTACCTATCATACTGAAATGATCAATGTCGATGGAAAGAATATCAAAGCAATGGTGGGTTTTTTTAATCAGTCAGCCTCAGAGCGGCATTGCAGCTGTGCTAACCATCAACCACCTATTTTTATACTCGACTATCATACACCAGTTGATTCAGGCGACTTTTATTTACGCTGTGATTTTTTAACAGAATCCGACTTAAAAATGTCTATTAATATAGTTTTAGAAGATAGCTTGTTTGAATTATAAGGGAGAATAATGAATAATTATATAAAATATCAAACAACCTTAGCGAAAATCATGCGAAATTTCACTTGTAAAGTATGTTCTGTTCAAGTGCTGATTGACGATGATTCTATTTGTTCAAACGAATACGCAGACGAATACGCAGACCACCGACATACACCGGCCGATCAGAGATACAGAGCAACGTGTCCACGGTGTAATAGAACATATTTTCTAACGTGTAAAATAGAGGATATATGACTGCTTACGATGAATTTTATATATGTCCAAGGGGCCATGAATGTGACGCCCGGGCCGATTGTAAACACTCAAAGGCTCACTTTCCAGATGAATTAGACGATAATTGTCTAATAGACCCGTGTCCATATCTTTTCGATAAAGAAATATATTGTATACCATTATTAAGGAAGGAATTGATAATGAAATTTAATGACGAGGATTTTCTGTTATGAGAGTGGTGGATTATGATCAATATAAATGGGTTATCCGTAGTTTTATTAGATCAAGTTCAGACATTGTTTATTATATTGTGTGTGAAGGTAATCAACTGGAAAGGGTAGAAACGGTATTCCTTCACAGGGACGGTACCATACAACCATATTGCGGCGACCGGGGTTTTTATAATTCAGAGGAAGACGCCAGAAAAATGATATTTAGGAAGGAATTGATAATGGAATTTAATGACGAGGATTTTCTGTTATGAGAGTTTTGCGCGGGAAATATAAAGAATATATATTGAAGTCATTAGATGATATTAAGAGAGAATATCCTGAGGGATGGATAGATTGGAACTGGGGAATGAGAAATATAAAAATGCGATGGACTATTAATCCTGATATGATAAAGATATTTGAGGGTGGGCATAAGTGGCTATATAAGCCTGTTGAGGAAGCGACTAATTGGAATTATACTCATAAAGGATATAATGGGCATTATTGGCATGAGTCGTGGTTTGAGGATGATAAAGCCATATTAAAATTTAATGATGTGGACTTTGAAATATGAGGAGCGGAAAATGGAAAAAAGAACTAAAGTACTAGTCCATTCAAAATCAACTGGATGCCCAATAGAAAACGTAATAAAAAGAAGCTATAAAGAGAAACCATTAAATCTGCCATTTATCGCATATGTTAGAAGAGTGAGTATGGGTAAAGATGGGAAAGAAGAATATACTTTAACCTATACAAGGAATAGCGGAGGTGGTGACTACTATTTAAGAAATGATTTTGAACTATTCTATGAAGATATGTTCAGTGATGTGGACTTTCTATTATGATATATAAGGATAAGGAAAAAATAAAATTAGACGTTTTCCAAAATAGTCTTGTTAAAGGAGATATGCTAATTGACTCAGGTGATAAATTATATAAATTCATACAGTTTGGATACTGCGAATGGATAGATAAATGCAAACAATGTAAGGGAAAGATGGAAACCCAACAAGCAAATGGATTCAAAGATTATAGATGCTTCGCTTTTTCTAAGAGAGAAGGACATCAGTGGAGTACTTTATGGCCTACTGATAATAAGTGGTTTAATGATAAGGATTTTGAAATATGACAGTGTGGATAAAGAAAAAACTAAAATCAATAAATCAAATAGTTAATGAAAATCCGGGTGATTGGAGTTATGATTCAAAGGCCGTACCAGTAGAAAATCTAAGTCAGATTGATTTTCGTTCAAAAAAATTAAAATGGCATATAAACGATTCAATGATTACAAAATTTGGAGACGGAGAGGAATATAGATTTAAAGATATAGAAGACTATAGTTTAGATAAGGGATTTTACACTCACAGGGGATGGGATAGATATGCATATCACGAATCATGGTTTGAAGATGAAATGATGGATTTTCAGATAGAGGAGCTATTCGAAATATAATGACAAATGAGGAATTTCAAAAGACTGTAAAAATAGGGGATATACTCATTGTGCAAGAAGACAATACGAGATATAGTGAGGGTACAAATTTCAAATTTGTTAGATTTGCTTATTGCCGACATAAAAATGTGAATTTGTCATGTAAGGATTGTATGGGACAGGTAGTATATGAAAAATATGGTTTTGATAATGTTACTTCAGAGGGATGTCAAAGAGAATTTAATGATCCAATTACTAAAGACTATCTAGTTATTAAAGTTGATATAATACCTGGACTAAAATGGATAGACGACGGAGAATGGGAGATATAAAGAGGATTTTATCAATTCTCTTTATAGCTTTATTTCATTAGATGGGAAGAATATTTCGTTTCTTCTTGATATAATTGCTCAATTCTATCTTCAATGACACTTGAAATGATACCTTGTATATCAGCAGACCAGTTTACTCTGTTCATACCCATATCTCTAAAATCTTCTAATCCTTCTAAATCATATATTTTTGAAAATTTATCCACAGCTAATTTTTTAAATTTTGTTAATTGCTTTTCATGCTCTACTTGAAATGATTTTATCAATGATAAAATAGATGATGATACATTACCTTCGTTAATCAAATATTTGTTTACTGTTTCCATTACTTCTCCTTTATATTCTATTTTTATAGCTTTTTATCAATGTACCTATATCACCTTTTAAAGATTCCAATGTTTTGATCATTTCCTTATCTGTTTTTGATCTATTTATAGAAGATATGCTATTAGTCAAAAACATATAAACACTACTTTTAAAATCACCAAAGCCAGATATTTCTATTATATATTGCAGCTTGTTATCTTGTAAATATTTGTTTACCTTATCCACACATACTATTTATACAGTTATTTACATTTTACTAAAAATTTAATATAATAGAATTAAAAATTGAAAGGAGTTATTATGCAATCACAAGAAAGAATTGATGAACTAGAGAAAAGAATAGATAGAATAACTGAATCTGTTATTATTTTGATAGATACTGTAAAACTACTCACGTGCAAGATATATGGTACTACACCAGATGAGTCACCACAAGAAATACTTGACAGAGCAGATAAAATGATTGATAGTTGGGAGGATTAATTATGTGGTGGATATTTGGCATATCAATATGGATAGCACTAGGCGTGGTAGCATGTAGTCTATATAAAATAGACTACAATATTGTATTCCCTGATTCAGGATGGGATTTCAAGTATATGTATATAATGTATATACTATGTATGATAATACCGCCTATAACAATCATGTCTCTTATTATTATTTCAGTTGATAGAAATAAAATGATGAAAATATTTTTTGGTTATATAGGTGATTGGTTTAAAGATAATATAAATTGGAAATGGTAAAATATTTGATATTTAAATATATTCAGACATTAACCTTTTAAACTCTTCTATTTTGTTTTTTTGACATCTAAAAAGCATATCATATCCATTTTCCCTGAGAAAGAACTGGTACATAACACTTATTTTGCTATCCTCAATCATATTCAAAACTGTAGTCAAGTCTTCCGGATTAACTCTCAACTTAACCCACCTCATTTCAGTCACTTCTTGAAGCGATTTAATATAACTATCTATATCTCCTTCAGCAGCTATAGGATTACTCTTGGATTTTTTCTTGTTCGGTGATAACCATAATCCTAACGCTATTACACCAAGCATACCAAACCATACTATATAAGGTATACCTAATATCATTTTTTCAAGTCCACATCAGGAATAATACTCAGAGGTTTAAAGATCACTTTGTATCTGTAAGTGCTGACATCTGCCGAATCCAATTGTTCAGCAAAGTATGTCACGTTATCAGACAGTCCGAGATAATGTTTTTTGAACTCATTGTCACCTGTCTTACAGGTTACACGAAGCACATCCGATGTCAGCTCGACAGAACAACGGCCTTCGACCGTGAGCATGTAGGTATCTGTGATGCCGTTATAAAACACGATTCGCCTTTGAATCTCAAACATATCAGCGGCCTTGCTCAGATTGCGTGAAGCGATGTTTGCGTCAGTAAAATAATCGAGCATTGTCAGCGACCAAACCAAAGTACAGCCAACGACTATCATCAACGCAACTATGGAGCCCCGTAAAAAACTAATAACTTCTTTCATAACATTTTCTCCTTAAAATAGTTTATCATCCAAGTAAGGGTCATGGTCTTTTTTAGTTTTAACTAATTCAAATTTAAATATTTTCTCCAAAATAAAAAGTATTACAAAGACCAAAGGAATACCATATATAATCAAAAATCCTATTGTTATCATATTATTCTTCCCCTTTTAACATTTTTTATATTATATCAAATCTAAATAACTAAGTAAACCGTATAAATACATAGTAGTAATTATATATTAGGAGGACTGCATAAAATGATGGAACAAAAGACAAGGAATATAACTATGAAGAGTTATTTAGGTAGAGCAGTAGACGAGACACTCATTGCCGCATCTATTGAAAATAGAGTAAGAATGGCTCTTGAAAACGTACCTGAATGGGTAGTTATTCCAGAGGCGGATAAAGATAAGTGTGTTAGAATGGTTGCCTCTATGATACCAGCACAATATGGAGACATGTAAAATGGACACAGTAGAAAAATATATTAACGAGGGTATGATAGGAACAATGGGTCGTGGTCGTGATAATGGCGCCAATAATGTTAATAATATTATAGCGGAGCTTAAAAATATAACTGTTAGTCTTAGTCAAGCTATGGCCAGACAAGACGAAAGAGCTTTTAAGGTTAATTTAAATAGCTTAGAAGCTATGATAAAAGAGTTAAGAAAAACAGATATATTTAAATACTAAGTGGAGGTTCTATATTGGACATAATAGAAAAATACATTACAGAAGCAGACTACAGTAAAGAATTTGCTTCAGCGGGATTAGCAATGGGAATTCATGATGATGCAATTAGATTCAATTCTGCAATAAGTGATCGTAATAAAGTGAAAGCCAAAAAAGCTTTAGATAATTTACAAAGTCATATGGATTATGCAGACAAAGTCTTCAATGAGACTTTTAAGAAAAAGGGGAGGAAGTAAAATGGAAATGAGCGACAAAATGGAAAAATACTTAGGTAAATCCTATAAGAAACCATCAAAGGATTTTGACGAGGTTCTTAAAGATGCTGCAAATAAATCAGCAAAGGAACAAGAAGTAAATAAGAAAGCTATGGGTGAGTCAGAGGATGGCGTAGGTACCATGGGATTGACCAATGCATATGCACCGCAAACAGTTGGTGATATTGGACAACAGCCAATGAGAGTAGGTAGAAGTTCACCTAGTATGTCTAGTAGACAAAGATCATGGAATTTGGGATTTGTCTCTGACGTATTGGACGCAGAGGGTCTACTTTCAGGTGATTTGAGAAGAGAGATAGCGCTAAGACTAGCCAAGATGGGATAACATATGAGTGTGACAAAGTACACAGAGAAAACATTCTTTGAGTTGACTGGCAATCAGATAGCAAATATCAGTCAACTCAAATTGTTTAATATATTGCTAGATGAAGATAGACGAACTAAGTTTATGAATATCTTCAGAGTTGCGCGAGTAAATACTGATGTAGTTCAGGATACTCTATTCTTTGATACATTTGAAGTACCAGATGCCGACTTCTGGGATAACATATCATATAGGATATATCAGATACCTCAACTTTGGTGGATTTTAGGTCTTATGAATAATACTGTTAATCCATTCGAAGAGTTAGAGCCGGGTGATTTGATAACAGTACTCAAAGAGCAGTATGTTTATAATCTAACCAAGGATTTAGAATACTTATCGGAGTTATAAATGGTTGAAGATAAAAGATGGAATTATAAACAGACTACTTTAAAGAAAGGTGTCTATTCTATTATGATACTTATGGAAACTGGTCCAATTATATTAGATGCCGCTGCTATTGTGTCTTGTTATTTCATTGAAGATATATTTAAGAACTGTATGAGTGGTAAGCTAACATTCCAAGATAGATATGGTATGCAAGAACTTGGTGGTTTTAGTGGTAATGAAAAGGTAATTATTGTATATGGAACGGATGATAAAAATAGAGAGTTAATGTTCGATATATGGAAAGTTGGTAAAATAAATCAACAGACAGCAAGTGGTAGAACACAAGAATCTGCATTGATTGAGATAACCTTTATTGACACATTCTTTCCGAATTTAAATCTAAAAAGATATAGCAGAAGCTTTATACAAGAGAACACAACAGATATAATAAAATGGATAATAAACAAAATAATGCTTGTAGAAAAAACAAACATGCAGTTAAGTATGGATGATAGTAATACAAAGTTAGATTTTGTTATGCCATACTGGTCACCACGAATAGCTATAAACTATTTGATGAAAAGAAGTAAAAGCATAAAGACTGGTGAAGGCGGTTATTTATATTACCACAATACACAAGATCAAAAAAGAAGTATGCAGTTAAATGTTAAATCAATTAACTATTTGCTTGCTGATGTAGACAGAACATTAGACCCAGTTGCATACGTAATGAGTTCAGAAGATTTAACAATACCAAACAAAATACTTGAGTACACAATGACTGGTTTGGATAGAAACTCAAATGCTAAAATCAGGGGTGGCAGTTGGAAAGGATATAATTTCCTTAGAAAAAAGTTAATTGAACAAGATTTGACATACTCAGAAGGTATAGATAGAACAATATTATTAGGTAGTACTTCTTTATATGGTAAGATTGATGATATAACATCCAATATTTCTATATCAGGTGAGCCAAATCAGGACTTATTAAAAAATGTCTCTTATTCCGAATGGACTAAGAGATATAATATGCAGTACATAGTGACAATAACAGTTGAAGGTAATGAAAAGAGATTTGCTGGCCAGCATATACAGATAGCTTGGCCGAGCTATTTAAAACAAGAGAAATTTAATAAAGCACTTGAAGGTAAATATATTATAAAGTCTGTCACTCACCATTTCGGGCCTGGACAGAACTATCAATATATGCAAAAATTGGTGCTTATAAAAAATGCATATCATAGAATGAATAGTAGTTATTTAATGCAGGCTATAAACAAGAACATAACACAAGAAAGACAAAAAGCTATAGTGAGAATATAATGATTAAAAATCCATTAAGTGATTCAAAATCAGAAAATGAAAAAATGTATGGTTTTTATAGGGGAGTTGTTGAGGATAACAATGATCCTGAGAAGGCCGGACGTGTAAGAGTTAGAATTTTTGGGATTCATACATCACAGTTAAGAAAGACTGTTAATGAAGGTATACCAGTAAATGAGTTGCCTTGGGCAGAGCCGTGTTTACCTATAGTTGAGGGTAGTATAAGTGGTTTTGGTATATGGGGCATACCTCTTCAAGGTTCTCATGTTATGGTATTCTTTGAAGCTAATAACTTAGCCCAACCAAGATACTTCGCATCAATGCCAGGTATACCTGAATCTAAGTTTAGTTTAGAACCTGATTTGGATAATGGGATACTTCAAGCTATTGCTTCTACTTCAAGTTCTGGTGATTTCTCAAAAGGATTCAGAGACCCCGATTTAACATATCCATTAGAAGATAGACTTGGAGAACCAGACGTTGATAGATTAGCAAGAGGAGTAACAGCCGATACACCAGTTGAGTTCAAAAATAACAATAGGACTACTGGTGTTTCCGAAGCCGGTGGTGGTACATGGGATGAACCAGTATCACCTTATGCAGCACAGTATCCAAATAATACAGTACTTCAGACACATGGTGGTACCTTGATTGAGTTAGATTCAACTAGTGGAAAAGAAAGAGTCCATATATACCATCCATCAAAAAGTTATATAGAGATAGATGCTGATGGAGTCATGGTAGTAAAGAATACTGATAAGAAATATGAAATTGTAGTAGACAACAAGAACATAAATATACAGGGTGATAAGAGTGAAACAGTAAATGGTGATGATAAGTTAAAGGTAGATGGTAATGTTACTCAAGAAGTAGGTGTTAATTTAACTATAACAGTTACTGGTAATATATCAATTACCTCTACCACCGGACCAACAACGATAACAGCACCCACTGCAACCATTGTTTCACCAGCAACAACTGTAACAGGTGGTACAGTAAGTCTTGGTGCACAAAGTACTATGAAAAAACTAATGAATGAATTAATGATATCCTTATATAATAGCCACCAACATAATTATACAGATACAAATGTGCCTTTAGGAACAGTTGCAACAACTCCACCGATTAACAACGCATTATCGCTATCACAGGCAACATTGAACACAGAGGCAAGCTAATGAGTAAAGAATGTCCATTATGTAAAGAATGTGAACCAAGAGTTCAGTTCGGAAAGAATAAAAATTCCAAGGATGGAAAACAGTGCTATTGCATTGATTGCTATAAGAAGAAGCGACGTGAGTATAGTAAAACCAGTCACGCTAAGAGGCTAGCGAGAAAACGAAAAAATGAGTATAAGGAACAAGGGAAACTCAAGGAGTACAATCAAAAGTACTATGAGCGGAACCGTGAGTTTATACTGGCTAAAAAAAGGACGGAGAGTGTAGTGGTTATTACTGACGATTCAAGGGTGGAAAAAATTATGGGTCCAAGACGGAAACCATTCATAAAGCCAAGTGTAGAAAAGGAAAAAAGAGGACGTGTCACTCTTAATCCTCAACCAGTCAAAAGATAAGGAGAAAGCGGAATGCCAACAGTAGCAATAAAAGACTATGTTTGGAGTGATATAGATAATGTTCTATCACCACAAAATGACGGTGATGTAGTAATTGATACTGACGTTAATGCAATAATAAATAGTCTAAACAACATTATAAGGACTGTACCTGGATCAAGAAGGATGTTACCTGAATTTGCTTCTCCAACATTTTATCTACTATTTGAACCTATTGATGAAACGACTGCTAGAAGAATAGCCGAAGGAATATTAGAGGCTATTGAAATTTGGGAAGATAGAATTAATGTAACAGGATTTGATATAGAACCAAGAGAAGATGAAGGAATGTATAGGTGTAGAATGAGTTTTGTAGTACTTGGTTCGGACCAAGTTGAAAATATTAACTTCGTCCTTTCAAGATAAATAATAAAGAAAGAGGAAATTACAATGACAAATGAGTTCACCCCAGACTACCTAAACATAGATTATAATACGTATGTAGCCAGGTTTAAGGAGTTATTAGCACAAAGTGATGTATATAGGGACTTCGATTTTGAGGGATCAAACATATCGTTAATCCTTGAAATGATGGCTTATTACGGTGATGTTAACACATACTTTATCAACAAAGTAGCCAAGAATGTATATATGGAAACAGCTGATATATATGAGTGCGTGAATAGGTTAGCTAGACAAACTGGATACGAACCAAAGGGAGTTAGAGGATCAAGGGCCACCTTAACAGTAGTAGTAAGTGGTAGTGAAATATCAGATGGTGATGTATTATCAGTACGAAATTGGAAACAAGTTAACTCAGGTAGATCAACAGAAGACGGTGATTCAATTAAATTTGCCACAACTGCAATTCAATCAGTCACTGTTAGTGGATCAAGTGTAACAATACAAGTACCCGTAAGACAAGGCATTGTTACAAGAATAGATGGTTATACTGGTGATGATCTGATTGATAATGAGTTATTATTACCAACAGATTATGCATATGATGATGATTTGGATGATTATTTACCAACTATTGAAGTAACAGTTAATGACGCAGTTGATCCATGGGAAAGAGTTTCAAATTTCTATACAAACTTGATTCCACCTATTAACGATAATGTATACATGTTTGTGTATGACAGATACCAAAGAAATAAGATACAGTTCAGTTCATCAAGAAATGTTCCAGTGTCAACAGATATTATAGATGTAATATTACTCGATAGCTTTGGTCCTGATGGCAACATATCAGCAGATACATCAGCAGATACATGGACAATTGAAGATACTGGATTTATAGAGAATGAAACTACAGGCCTGCCTGTTAGTAATGACTTAATAACATTATCTATGTCCGCTGCTTCTATCGGCGGTGATGATGCAGAAACCATTACAGAAATAAAGCTTAACTCACAGCAAGCTCTTAGAGCACAATTCAGAAATGTTACAGAGAACGACTACAATTCCAACCTATCAGCAAGATCGGATATTGTTAGAGCAACTGCTTGGGGTGAACAAGAATATGCTCCATCTGGCAGCATAGAATTATATAACGTTGTTAATATATCTGTTATACCTGAAATTTGGGGCACTGCAACAATAACAACTTCAGCAGATACACTAACTACTGATTGGGCAACAAGTGGCTCTATATTACACCCATTAGTATATAGTTCTGCTTGGGAACAAGAGTTATTGTTATACCTAAGACCAAGAAAGATGATTTCTGCTTATGAGATTTTTGTGATTCCAGACTTAGTATATTTTACATTTAACATAGGAATAAGAATCAAGAGATTAGCTTCATTTATTGACGTTAAAACAGATGTATTAAACAAACTCATTTACTACTTCCGTGCAGAAAATCAAGAATTTTATAGTGAAATGGACTTCAATGATGTAGTAGAATATCTACTAGACCCAACTCAAGTATCAACGGATGATGATTTTCCAAATGTTAGTGAAATTAGAAACTTGAATCTAAGAGATATTAACTCAAATAAATTCATCTATGAGCCTAATGATATTGGTAATTATCCATACTGGACAGAAGAGGCATCCACTGTTTCGTTAATGGATAATATGTTGAGAGTTATACAGCTTGGATTAAATCAGTTCCCTATATTATCTGATGATACTGTTAGAATATACCAAGAGGAGTAAGAAATTGAATGGCTAAATTTAGTGATAGTAATTATGATATTTTAAAGACATATTTTACTGAAGTAATAGGAGCAGGAACTGGTATACCAGACTCTTGGCTATTAGGTCCTAAAAAAGGTATAGTTGGAGAAGGCGGTGTTTATGAAATACTCTGGGAAGATAACCCACAACGAGGATTTGTTGCTCACAAATTTATAATTCAAGATATTGATGGTAACAGTTTCAATATGTTATATGGCGGGTTGGTATCAACTCACTCATTGGCTTCATCCGCATTTGAAGTTGGTAATGACTTCTACTTCAGAAAAGATAGTTTCTTCTATGAATATCTAGCACAAAACAATCCAGAATTTAGAGATTACATAAATCAAGAAAGAACATTCTGTTACTTTGGTAAGATATGGCCTTTATCAGACAGAGCAGGTGTTTGGAATATAGAGTTCTATGGTATGAAAGACTACATGGAACTGGCTATACCAACACATAATAGAACACCGAGACTAGTTGAAATGATGGACGTATGGTTCGATCAAATTAACCATGAGCCATATAATATGACCAAGTACTTATGGTCATTGTTAGATGCCAAAGAAGTGGACTTGCGCTGGTTAGAATATATTGCTAGAATATATGGTATTGATATTAACATAGAATTGGATGAGTTAACTCTAAGAGAATGGGTTGACTATCTTGTTTATTTCTTAAAAAGAATAGGTACCTATAATGCTATCTATATTGTCTATAAGGTATTCACCGCATTATCAACAAATAAGTTAAACGTTTATGAAAGATGGGATGAGTGGTGTCAGAAAGGTGCTGGTGATATACCATCATTCAAAGAATTTCCTAACTTTTTCCCTGGTACTAAGGACTTCCATTGGTTTGAATTTTACAATTTACCACCAAGTGGTGGCGCCGGTGATACATGGTATTCACAATTTAATCCATCAGGCGCACCAACACCTAATCCATATACTATAGACTGGGATGCTTATCCAACTCACACACTTATTGAACCAAGTTGTAGTATGGTTAGTGTCGCACCAAGCGGTAACCTAGTAATAACTCCTCACTATATAGTAGAAGTTGATTTATCTTCGGAACCAATCGGTGATAGATTTGGTGATGATTGGATTTTAAACCAATTCTATGCTGATGAGTTAGTAAGAAACTGGGAGTATGCAAGACCAGTCAATAAGTATGTACAATATCAACAGCTTATATCACCCGCAGCAGCACAAAATAGAACTGGTGATCCAGAAAATCTATATCCTCTAACTTCATTGGGATACTTTAACACAGCATTTACTGGCTCTCAATTACTGTCTGGTGGCGCACCTACACCATCTGGTGGTGAAGTAGCATTTACATTTACACAATACGGTGGATCATCAATATGGACAATAACCCATGAGTTATCTGCCGCACATATAGTTGCACAGTTTTGGACACCAGCATCTGGTCCTTCATTTTATCCAATGAAAAGAATTATACCGGATACAGTAATAGAAACTTCACCAAATGTATTAACAGCAACATTTGGTGAACCAGTTGGAGGAATTGCTTGTATTGCTGGATATATTCCAACTATTTCATTTGAATATCATCAAGTTGCACCTACAAATCCTTGGTCTATTATTCATAATTTAGGAACTACAGCGCCAAGTGCTTACCCAGTTGGATCAGTTGCAAACTTTTTCGA
>Ga0307376_10003881_pt1 | contig 13848 bp, 15 predicted proteins | sample TR2MG_FD_202536 | JGI IMG/M metagenome (GOLD analysis project Ga0307376, IMG submission 202536) | Soil microbial communities from Risofladan, Vaasa, Finland - TR-2 | ecosystem: Environmental > Terrestrial > Soil > Coastal area > Acid sulfate soil | place: Finland: Risofladan, Vaasa | collected...
TGTGTCTCTGTGTCTCTGTGTGGAACTTCCCCTCAATTATCCCACGCAGAGCCGCAGAGAAAACAACTCTCTTCTCTGTGTCTCTGTGTCTCTGTGTGGAACTTCCCCTCAATTATCCCACGCAGAGCCGCAGAGAAAACAACTCTCTTCTCTGTGTCTCTGTGCCTCTGTGTGACACTTCCGCTCGATCATCTCACGCAGAGCCGCGGAGTCGCGGAGGAAGCAGGTCTCTTCTCTGTGCCTCCGAGCCTCTGTGTGATACATCCCACTTGATCATCTCACGCAGAGCCGCGGAGCCGCGGAGAAAGCAAATGCCCTTCTCCTCTGTGTCTCTGTGCCTCTGTGTGATACATCCCCTTCGATTATCTCACGCAGAGTCTAGTGAAATATATGAGAACAAATCGCGTTCACAGGAATAATTCTTCATCCTCAGCTTTTTCTGAATCCAGGTCCGATCCTATTTGCTTGCCGTTGATGATCCGCTCAATCCCATGCTTAAAGAGGGCATCACCAAAATTCAGAAGAAGTCCGATCTGCAGTCCCGTAATGCGGAGATACGTCAAGACCTGCTTTTTGTGCACTGGCATCATCTTTTCGATTGATTTTAATTCGACGATAACCTGCTGTTCAACGATCAAGTCTGCCCTGAAACTCTCTTTAATGAGCATGCCTTTCCACAGGAGTGGTATGGGCACTTGGCGCTCAACCTTTAATCCTCTCCTCTCTAGCTCGTAGTACAAAATCGATTCGTAGACGCTTTCCAGCAGACCAGGTCCCAGTTCCCTATGAATGGAAAGCCCTGCATCTATGATTTCTGCTGTTATTTCGTTTATTTCCATGAGATTCACTTCCCTCTGCACTTTCATGTGTGCCCATGACTTGTTTATCCACAATCTCATGCAGAGTCGCGAAGAAAGCAAATGCCCTTCTCCTCTGTGTCTCTGTGTGAAACAACCCACTTGATCATCTCACGCAGAGTCGCAGGGTCGAAGAGAAAACGACTCTCTTCTCTGTGCCTCTGTGCCTCTGTGTAGAACTTCCCCTCAATTATCCCACGCAGAGGCACAGAGAAAACAACTCTCTTCTCTGTGCCTCTGTGTGGAACTTCCCCTCAATTATCCCACGCAGAGTCACAGAGAAAACAACTCTCTTCTCTGTGTCTCTGTGTCTCTGTGTGGAACTTCCCCTCAATTATCCCACGCAGAGTCACAGAGAAAACAACTCTCTTCTCTGTGTCTCTGTGTCTCTGTGTGGAACTTCCCCTCAATTATCCCACGCAGAGCCGCAGAGAAAACAACTCTCTTCTCTGTGTCTCTGTGTCTCTGTGTGGAACTTCCCCTCAATTATCCCACGCAGAGTCACAGAGAAAACAACTCTCTTCTCTGTGTCTCTGTGCCTCTGTGTCTCTGTGTGAGGGGCATCCCACTCGACTATCTCATATAGCGGCGCCCTCTTCCCGCCATCTTCTGTAGTACCAGGCAGCGGTCATCATCAGAGCGTGATTCCATGGGGGCACGCCGATGCGATCATACAGCTCGTCTTCGGGGATCTCTTCCACATCGACAATCTCATGCTCGTCGAGCGATTGGTCGGCCACAAGGGTCAGGCCCTCGGCCGCGAAGACATGAAAGGTGTTGGTCATGAAGGCCGGGTTCGGCGAGCACGAGCCCAGGTGGACGATGCGGCTGGCGGCATAGCCAGTCTCCTCGAGCAGTTCACGGGCGGCCGCGTCGGCGGGTGCCTCGCCGGCTTCTACCACGCCTCCAGGAAACTCGGTCGATGAGGCGCCGGATCCGTGGCGGAACTGGCGCACGGCTAGTATGGAGCGTCTGCCTTGTCGCTCGATCGCGGGGACGACCACGGCCCAGTCGGGCGCGTCAAGCACAACGAAGCGCGCTTCCTTGCCATGCGGGCCAAGGCTGGTCAGTTCTTCGGCTCTGAATATTCTGAAGTCGCCCACCTCGCGACGTGATGACACGATCCACGGTTCATTGCCATTGGCCATAGCCGCTGCCTCCCTGGCACGCCTGTCCGGCGCTCGGCCATTGTAGCCCGGTGGCCTCCATTGGTACAGTAACGAACCATGAACAAGGAGCATTCGATGAACGCATTGCCCGATTGGGTCACAAGTTTTCCTGGCGCCGTCACGGTGTCCGACAGCGCGTTGAACATCATCTACATGAACGACAAATCAGCCGCCACCTATGTCAAGGAAGGCGGCCGGGCCCTGCTCGGCAAGCCGCTTATGGCATGTCACAACGAGCGATCCAGGGCCATCGTGCAGAGTATCCTGGATTCGGGCGGCCAGAATGTGTACACGATAGACAAGGCCGGGCAGAAAAAGCTTATCTATCAGAGTGCGTGGCGCGACGAGTCAGGCACGGTAGCTGGCCTCGTCGAGCTGTCGCTGGTGCTGCCTGCCGACATGCCTCACTTCATCAGAGGCTAGACGCAGGAAGCTACCGGAACGATGAGGCTGTCGCCGTCATACGCTGTGGATACGGTAAAGGCGACGCAGCCTTCGAGTGCCGCGTCGAAGCCGAGCCGGCGATGGGTGGACAGCACGACCAAGGCTTCGGTTGCCCTGGCCCGGCGGACTATGCCGCCCGATGGCCTGCCTCGCTCCAGTCTCCAGCTCACCGGGATGGGCCACGCCGCGCCATCGGAGGCGCACTGGTCCGACAGGCGCCTGCCGAGAGCCGCAAGGTACGTTCCGGCGGTCTCTGCCGCGTACGCATACGAGGCGCCAGACAGGGCTGGTGACAGCCGCGCGGCTGCGCTGGCCTTGCCGCCCGCGTCGAATCCGGTGCGCGGTATCACGGCAAGCAGTTCCACCGGCAGCCGCAGGGCCGCGGCCAGCGCAAGCGCCTGCGGCAGGGCGGCTTCGTGGGCCGGCTCGCCATCGAGCGGCACGATGATGGCCCTTGGCGCCTTGGCGCCTGACGGAGCATGCCTGCCCCGGACGAGGTACACCGCGGAGCAACCCGCGGCCGCAGCCTTGAGCGGCATCGACGCGGTCAGGAAATCAAGGGCCCCACGACTGCCATGCGCAGCCATCACCGCAAGGTCAAAGCCGAGCTCGACCGTATGCGCGGCAAGTGTCTCGGCCAGGTCCTTCTGTGGTGTTCCATCGTGTGAGTCACTGGTGTGGACGTGTGTTTCCACCGACAAACCCATGGCGCGAAGCCGGTCAGCGATGTGCTGTAGATACAGTGCAGCAGGTCCCGCCTCGGACAAATGGGGTTGCCCATGCACGGTCTTGGGTGGATCCGACTCGATGATATGTGCCAGTATCAAGGTCGACCCGCAAGCCTGCGCTATGGCCTGCGCCCGCGGGAGCGCCATCTCGGATGCGGCTGAACCGTCCAGTGGAACCAGTATGCGTTCAAACACGATCATTGCTCCTTGCTAGGCCAACGTCTTGACGATCAGGAATATGTTCAGGGCAGACACAAAGAATGCCGCGAGGCCGAGCAGGATGCTGGTTAACCGGGAATTGACCAGGCTACCCATCAGTCTGCGATCGGCGCTGAAGCGCAACAGCGAGAATATGGTCACCGGCAGACCAAATGACAGCAGCACCTGGCTTATGACCAGCACCCTGGTCGGTTCCAGTCCAATCGCTATGATCAATATGCTCGGCGCCACGGTTACAAGGCGCCGTATCCAGACGGGTATGTGCTTGTGTATGAAGCCTTCCATGATGATCTGCCCGGCGCTGGTGCCAACCGCCGATGATGACAGGCCCGATGCGAGCAGCGATATGCCAAAGACGACGCTGGCGCTCTTGCCAAGGAGCGGCTCCAGCGTCACATAGGCCTTTTCGAGCGTGGCGATATTGGTCATGCCATTGCGGTGAAATGTCGCGGCCGCCATCACGAGCATCGCGGCGTTGACGAAGCTCGCCACGCCCATAGCGACCAGCACGTCTATCAGCTCGAATCGGAACAGCCGCTTGCGTCCTGGTTCGTCATCGGGGCGCATACGGTTCTGGGTCAGTGCGGAATGCAGGAATATGGCGTGCGGCATCACGGTGGCGCCAAGGATGCCCGCGGCCAGCAACGCGCCTTCCGCTCCTGGCAGACGGGGCGGATTGAATGATTGTGCCATGGCGCCCCAGTCGGGTCGGTCAAGTATGGTTTCAACCAGGTAGCTTACCGCGACGACGACCACGAATCCTGTGATGATAGCCTCGAGCGGGCGGAATCCGAAGCGTTCCACGCCCAGTATCAGGAAGGTGGCCAGCGCGGTGATGATGCCGCCTACCAGCAGGGGCAGGCCGAACAGCAGCTGGAGGCCAACCGCGGCTCCCAGGAACTCGGCCAGGTCGGTCGCGATCGCCACGATCTCCATCATGATCCAGAGTCCATATGTGGCCCACTTCGGGTAATTGTCCCGGCAGTGCTCCGCCAGATTCTTGCCCGTCGCTATGCCAAGCTTGGCTGCTGTCGCCTGCACGAGTATCGCGGTAATGTTGCTGGCAAAGATGACCCACAGCAGGGTGTATCCGAACTCTGAACCGGCCTGGATATTTGTCGCGTAGTTGCCCGGGTCGATATAGGCTACGCTCGCGATGAACGCCGGGCCCAGATATGGAAGGACTCGCAGGAACCCGCGCTTCTTGACACCAGCATCACCGGTAGCACCACTCATCCACACCCGCCTTTCTGGTCCACACACAAATCATAGCGGAGCGGACAAGAATTAAAAAGCCGTTCCGGCGCGATGTGCGGCGGAACGGCAGATTTCAGTGCATCGGTATCAGGCTCAGCCGACGGCCTTGGCTCCCTCTTCTATGGCCTTCATGTTCATCGGTATGAACTTGTGCTTGTCGGCCTTGAAGAATGTCTTGAGCACCGCCTCGAGTTTGTCGAGCTTGACGGCGCCGGTCGCCTTTGACAGGGCGCCCATCATCACCATGTTGGCGAACTTTACGTCGCCAAGCTGTACGGCGATGTCGTTGCACGGCACCTTGATGACGCGGGCGTCCTTGCGCTTGGTCTCTTCCTTGACGAGGCTGGAGTTGATTATCAGCGTGCCGCCCTGCTTGAGCACGGCTTCGCACAGGGGCAGCGAGTCCATGTTCATGACGATGGCGCTGTCGGGAGCGGTAACCAGCGGGCTGGCGATCTCCTCGGTGGACACGATGACGCTGGCGCGCGCAATGCCGCCGCGCTTCTCCGCGCCGTAGAACGGGAAGAAGGTGACCTCGAGCCCCTCCTTCATGCCGCAATATACCCACAGCTGTCCCAACGATATGATGCCCTGGCCGCCGAAGCCGGCCATGAAGGTCTTTTCGGTCATTTCACGGCCTCCTTGGCGCCATCGAGCTCGTTTTTTATTTCACCGAGCTTGTAGAACGGGATCATGTTGTCTGCCACCCACTCAACGCTTTCCTGGGGGTCCATGGCCCAGTTGGTCGGGCACTGTGACAGGATTTCCACCATAGTCGAGCCTTCACCGCGCATCTGGGCCTCGAAGGCCTTCTTGATGTACTGCTTGGTCTTGCGGATGTTGACGGCGTTGTTGACGGCGCCGCGCGCAAGGTACTTGGTGCCGCCGAGGGTGGCGAGCATCTCAAGGACGCGTATCGGGTAGCCCATGCCGGCCTCGATGGGGTCGCGGCCGTACGGGGCAGTCGTCGCCTTCTGTCCTACCAGCGTGGTCGGGGCCATCTGGCCGCCGGTCATGCCGTATATCGCGTTGTTGACGAATATCGTCGTAAACTTCTCGCCGCGGTTGGCAGCGTGCACGGCCTCGGCGGTGCCGATGGCCGCAAGGTCGCCGTCGCCCTGATAGCAAATGACCAGGTGGTCAGGCTTCATGCGCTTGACGCCGGTGGCGCCGGCCGGCGTCCTGCCGTGCGGTACCTGTACCGAGTCAAAGTCAAAATAGAGGCTGGCCCAGATCGAGCAGCCAACGGGGTTCATGATGATCGACTTTTCCTGCATGCCCATCTCGTCTATCACCTCGGTTATCAGTCTATGGATGACTCCATGACCGCAACCGGGGCAGTACTTGGTCTGGATCGGCAATAGGCTCTTCGGGTGTCCGTATAGAGGTTCCACGTGTGCGCTCCTTATTTCTTCAAGATCCGGCGGATCTCGGCGAGGACGTCTTCCTCGGTGGGGATCATGCCGCCGCAGCGTCCGTAGAAGGACACCTCGCTCTTGCCATGCGTGTACAGGCGCACGTCCTCCACCATCTGGCCCATGCTCATCTCGACGGCCAGGAACTTCTTGCCGGCCAGCTCGCCGATCCGCTTTTCCGGATACGGCCAGAGCGTTATGGGCCTGAAGAGTCCGACCTTGAGGCCGAGCTTGCGTGCCATCTGCATGGCTCCGAGGCATACGCGGGCGGAGGTGCCGTAGGCGGTCAGGATCAGGTCGGCGTCATTGACGAACTGCTCCTCCCAGCGTGGCAGGACCTTCTTCATCTCGTCGTAGCGCTTGAACCTGGCTATGTTCGTCTGCTCGAACTCCTCGGGCACGAGGTGCGTCGAGTCGACGTGGCAGAGCGGCTTGCCCTTGGTGTGGTGGCCGACGGCCCATGGCTTGGCGACCCTGGTGGCCGGGTCCTTGGGCGGCATGAAGCTGACGCCCTCCATCATCTGGCCGATCATGCCATCGGCAAGGACCATCGCGGGCATGCGCCACTGGTCGGCCAGGTCGAAGGCCTCGTAGGTCAGGTCGGCGGCTTCCTGTACGCTCTTGGGAGCCAGCACGATGTGGTAGTAGTCGCCGTGTCCGCCACCGCGGGTTGACTGGAAGTAGTCGCCCTGTGCCGGCGATATGCCGCCCAGGCCAGGGCCTGAGCGCGCCACGTTGATGATGACGCAGGGCACATCGGCGCCGCACGCGTAGGAAATGCCTTCCTGCTTGAGCGATACGCCCGGGCTGGAAGAGCTGGTCATGGCGCGCGCTCCGGTAGCCGCGGCGCCGTATACCATGTTGATGGCGGAGGTTTCACTCTCCGCCTGGATAAATGTCCGCTTCTGATCAAGCATGTGCTTGGCCATGTACGCGGTCAGTTCGTTCTGCGGGGTAATGGGATAGCCAAAATACGCGTCGCAACCGGCGCGTACGGCGGCCTCGCCCATAGCCTCATTGCCCTTCATCAGGCGTTTTTCTTCAGCCATGTCTGACCCTCCTCACAGCTTGTAGACGGTGATCGCCACGTCTGGGCAGACGGTGTAGCAATTGCCACAGGCGATGCACTTGTCCATGGCAACGACCTTGGACGGATAATAACCCCATGAATTCGGCTCGCTGTCTGCCGCGAGCACCTTGGTCGGACAGGCTGGGATGCACAGCAGGCAACCCTTGCACCGTTCCCGATCGATCTCGACTCTTCCTTTAGTAGCCATGGCGACTCCTTCTGGTATGTTCCGGAATACTCCGGCGGTAAATAGGTTCCAGTAATGTCTCTAGCCGGCCAGTATGGCGAGCGCTATGCTTGCAAGCTTCGTGTCCCGGCTGTCGGCGCGGCTGGTCAGCACTATGGGCTTGGCAGCTCCGGCCACGATGCCGGCGCCGTGTGCCCCGCCAAGATCCAGAAGGCTCTTGTACAGCACATTGCCTGCCTCTATATCCGGCGCAACCAGGATGTCCGCGTCCCCCGCAACCTCCGACACGATGTGCTTTATCGTGGCACTCTCGGCGCTTATCGCGTTGTCAAGCGCGAGCGGGCCATCGATGACGCAGTCCTTGATCTGACCGCGCCTGTTCATCTGCGTGATGATGGCGGCATCGACGGTGCATGGCATCTTGTCGTAGTTGACCTTCTCCACTGCGGCCAACAGTGCCACCTTTGGCCTGTCCACGCCCAGGGCCCGCGATACCTTGACAGCATTGGTGATGATGTCCAGCTTGGCCTGGATGTCAGGCGCTATGTTTATCGCGGCATCGGTGACGATGAACAGCTTGTGGTAGTGCGGCGATTCCATCACCGCGACGTGGCTCGTCAGCTTGCCGGCATTGATGCCGGTTTCCTTGTTCAGCGCGGCCTTGAGGAGTATGGAGGTATCCAGCACGCCCTTCATCAGCACATCGGCCTCACCCGTACGGACCAGGGCTACGGCTGCGGCTGCGGCTGCGGCGTAGTCCTTTTCCTCTATCATGCGGACACCGGCAAGATCGGCTCCGATATCCGCCGCTATCTTTCTGATGGCCTCGAGGTCGCCTATCAGTATGGGTTCGGCCAGGCCGGCGGCCCTGGCGTCAAAGGCTCCCTCGAGAGCCGACACTTCCTGGGCGGCGGCCACCGCTATGCGCTTGCGCCCCCGCGACCTCGCCGCGGCTATGATGTCTGCGATCGTCTTCATATCAGTGGTACTCCTGCGCGCTCTTTGGCTCGTCAAGCACCCGCGCGCCAGCAAAGGCCAGGGCCTCGAGTTCACCTTCTCCGGGGTAGACGGTGACCGGCGCCATCCAGCCAACCATGCGCTTGAGGCCTTCCTGTACCAGCTTGCCGTAGGCGATGCCGCCGGTCAGGATGATGCCGTCGAGCTTGCCTTCCGCGGCTGCCGCAAGGCCGCCAATGGCCTTGCCGACGTAGTATATGAACGCCTCATAGACGACAGTGGCCTGGGCATCGCCTGCCAGGTGCCTTGCTTCAAGCACGCGCATGTCGTTGGTGCCCGCCAGGCTCACCATGCCGCCCTGGCCATTGATCATTTTCATCACTTCTTTCTCTGTATACGTGCCGGAGAAGCACAGCTTGGTCAGTGCGCCCGACGGCAAGGTTCCGGCGCGCTCCGGGCTGAACGGTCCCTCGCCATTGAGTGCGTTGTTCACGTCGACCACTCTGCCGTGGTCATGGTAGCCAACCGAAACGCCGCCACCCATGTGCGCGACGACCAGCTTCACGTCCTCATACTGCCTGGCATGCTCGGATGCCCAGCGCCTGGCCACCGCCTTCTGGTTGAGTGCGTGAAAGATGCTCTGCTTGCGGAACAGCTTGTGGCCATAGATTCTGGCAACCTCGGAAAGCTCATCGACTACAACCGGATCAACGATGTACGACGGCAGCCCAATCTCGCTGGCTATCGCATTCGCTATCAGCGCGCCAAGGTTGGACGCGTGCTCGCCATACCGGGCATTTCGCAGGTCATCGAGCATGGCGGCATTGACGGCATAGGTTCCGCCGGGAATAGGCTTGAGGAGTCCACCACGCCCCACCACGCATGACAGGGAGCGGATGTCGAACTGCTTTGCTATCAGCGCGTCGCGGATGCATCGCTCGCGGAACTCGAATTGCGACGCGATGGTAGAAAAGCGCGCCAGCTCCTCGGCCGTGTGCGCGACACTCTGGGTAAACAGTTCGGCGCCATCCTGAAATACACCGATCTTCGTCGATGTCGAGCCGGGATTGATGACGAGGATCCTTTGCGGCATGGGGACTCCTTATCGTGAGTTTGTCGGTGTCTCGTAGTATTACGGCCGATTATACGCACACAATACCTATGACGCAAGCAAAAAAGCGAAAATTCTTCCAGAATTCAAAACGACATTTCTATTATCAAAACTTTTGGTGCAATATTCGAGCCAAAAACACTTCACCGGAATCAAACCGCGCGCTATACTGGTGCTGTACCGGCTTTGGTACCGCCGCGTAACGCGCCGATCGTCTGCGTCGGAAAGCGCCCGCGAACGCTCGCGAGACTCCACGGTGCTAACCGTGTGTCCGCATGGAGGATGATCATGAAGGCTCTTGTCAAGAAATCACCCGAAGTTGGCTTGTGGATGCAGGACGTGCCGATGCCGGCGGTCGGAGACAACGATCTTCTTATAAAGGTCAAGAAGACGGCGATATGCGGCACCGATGTGCACATTTACAAGTGGGACTCGTGGTCGCAGCGCACCATCAAGACGCCCATGACCATAGGACATGAGTTTGTCGGCGAGATTGTCGAGATGGGCCGCGCGGTACAGGGCTACAAACTTGGCGAGCGCGTCTCGGCGGAAGGCCACATCGTGTGCGGCGTCTGCCGGGCGTGCAGGGCCGGCAAACGCCACCTCTGCCCCAACGCCCGCGGCATAGGCGTCAACCGTGACGGCTGCTTTGCCGAGTATGTCTCCGTGCCATCATCCAACGCGTGGCACGTGCATGACTCCATCCCCGACGACATAGCCGCCATATTCGACCCATACGGCAACGCGACCCACACTGCCCTGTCGTTCGATATGGTCGGCGAGGACGTACTGATAACCGGCGCCGGACCTATTGGCTGCATGGCGGCCGCGATAGCTCGTCATGTCGGGGCGCGCAACGTCGTCATCACCGACGTCAATGACTACAGACTGGAGCTGGCCAAGAAACTGGGCGCAACCCGCACCGTCAACATCACCAAGGAAGATTTGCATGCTGTTATGCCGCAACTTGGCATGGTTGGTGGCTTTGATGTGGGCCTCGAGATGTCTGGCTCGCCCCAGGCCTTTGAGCAAATGCTCGACAACATGTACAACGGCGGCCGCATAGCGCTCCTGGGGCTCCTGCCCAATGGCGCTGGCATTGACTGGGAGAAGGTCATATTCAAGGGATTGTTCCTCAAGGGCATCTATGGCCGCGAGATATTCGAGACCTGGTACAAGATGCAGACGATGGTGCTATCCGGACTGGACATTGCGCCGGTCATCACGCACCGGTTCAAGTTTGACGACTTTCAGAAGGGTTTCGATGCGATGCTGTCGGGCAATTCTGGCAAGGTGATACTGAGCCTCGAGTAGGCGGCTGGCAGCGGGCTGTCCGGCCTATCGAGCGGGGCACATGCGTGCCCCGCTATTTTTTTCTCGCCTGCAGGCGGCGCTCAGAGTCCGATTGCCACCTTGCCGCCCAGATACAACAGGAACGGTATGGCGTCAGTGCCGGTAATCTCGGGCATGTAGAGGCCGATAAGGCCGCCGCCTAGCCTGAAATTGCCCTTCTTGCCAATCTTGAACCAGGCCGAGACATCAGGCAGAAAGACCTTGCCCGTCTCGGATGCCGTAGCCAGACCGAACATCGCGAAGAGCCCTCCACCGACCTGAGCTTCCAGAGCGACAGGACCAAGGTTCACCTCAACAAAGGCGTTGGGCCACAGGATTGTCTCGAGTATCAGTGTAAAGGCGCGCGCGCCGACACCCAAGGTTACCGGCCCGAACTCACCGGTATAGTAAAGAGCCGCCTCGGGAAACGGGATGAACGGCCATGAAGCCATATCAACGCCGCTTATCGTCGTCTCGGTTGTGCCGCCTATTGAAAGGCCGACGCCGCGGGGAACGACGGCGCCAACATCGAGCCGCCACTGGGCAAAGGTCGGTACCGCCACAAACGCGAATATAGCCAGAACGACCACCAGCTTTTTCATGACATCCTCCTTATAAACGTTCCTATGAAGCATAGTATATACCATTGTCACACAACTTTCCCCGAAATCCAAAAAAAAGCCGCCCATGGTACACGCTTTTTGCGTGAATCAAGGGCGGCAATGATGTGCGCGGTTCGATCCTTATCTGACCGACATACCCGCGAACGGCTCTATCGTATACGACTTGCCTGCCTCAAAATCGAATACAAACTCGATCTGGAACGCTCCGGAGACCATCCGTATCGTCCGCTTGCCCGGCTGCACCTTGCCCTTGAAATCCTTCTGGGCGGCACCATCGATATACAGCCTGATCTGACTCCAGGGGTTGCCCTTCATCTCGGGGTTCATCATCGATGTGGGAATCTGGAAGGTGTAGTCCGCCATCATCGGCTGAAGCGCCGGGGCATAGCTGTAACCGCCAGGCCCGACATTGATCTGCATGGAGAAGTCCATGAAGCCACCGGCGCGAACCGTCAGGGTATAGGTGCCGGGCGCGACCTGGGCCATGAACGGATTCTTGCCTGCCACGCCAATCCGTGCTCCGTTAAGGAAGACTTCCGCGCCAGGGAACAGATTGCCCAGGTTGAGCGGCACCGCCATCGGAGCCAGCATGGCGTTGATAGCCATCGATCCGCTGACAGCGATGTTCTGGGTAAACTCATTGTAGCCCTGTGCCCTGACTACCACAGTGTACGATCCCGATGGGAGCTGGCCGCTGAACGGCGTCCTGCCTGCCTGTATGCCATTGATGAACACGTCCGCACCATTGACGTTGGAATTGATGGTAAGCATATAGTTGGCCGCGGGCGGCGGCGTTACGGCTGGCGGCGGCATCGTGACCGGCGCGTTGCCCAGCGTGGCGTTGACGGTCAATCCGCCCGGACCCACCGTAATGCGCTGCCTGAACTCGGGCAGCCCTGGCTTCCTGACTATCAGGTCGTAGGTCCCGACAGCCACCTGGGCCTTGAAGCTCGGGTTGCCGACGCCCAGGAGCTTGCCGTTCAGTATTACCTGGGCGGGCCCCTCACTGGCGATAACAGTAAGCGTGGCCCTGGCCTGAGCGTAGGCGCCGACCACCAGCCCAAAGGCCATCAGTATGGCCAGAATCGTAGCGTTTCTTCTCATTGTTCCATCTCCTTGGAGTATCGATGCTATCATCGGTAACAATCACACCATAGCAATAGTATCGCTCTTTGCCGTCCTCAACAACCGCCAGAGGCACTTCCACTTCTGACCTTGGTTTTTTAGGATAATCGGGCTATGATATAGCCATGCACCGCAGCGGTGCGCAAGGAGAACATTCATGATGAAGCGAACTCTACTGGTGCTTGCCATCGTAGCTTTGTTGACCACGGGAGCCTTTGGCCAGATCGTGCTGGGTGTGACCGGCGTGCAATATTATGAGAAGGATGCGGCAGGCAACCTGCCGACCCTCAGCGAAGCATGGGCCGACTTCAAGGACGGCACTGGTGTGTATTGGGGTGGCTATGGCGAGATAATACTGCACAAGCTGGGTTTGGGCCTGTCATTCAACCAGCAGACATATCCGGATTCAGTGAATTCCACCTATGACATGTGGAATTATGACGTCAACTTCTTCCTCTCGTACCACATCCTGGGCGGCAGGTCGCTGATAGACCCGTTTCTGCAGGCTGGCATCGGAGAGATGGCCTATGACTACAAGAATAAAGCAGCTGTACAGGCGATTTACCCTGACCTTACCGATGATCCCCTCTTTGGTTCGATCTACTATGATTTCGGCCTTGGCCTTGGCGTCAATCTCGGTGGCATCGGAATCTTTGCCAAAGGTATGTGGAACGTGCAAAGCAATGAACCGCTCTATTCACAGACCGGAAGTTTTCCAATATTCTCTTGGCCAGTCATGCCCTTCAAGTGGGTATTCGGCGCCAAGCTGATTCTGTAGTCTGATAAAGCAGTAGCACGAAGGCGTCCGCTCCCGCGGGCGCTTTTTTGGTTAGTTCATCGAACCTTGCATCCACCCTGTTCTGGCATACGCGGGGAGTCGGTCGGGCTTCTTCTTGAGCGGAGTAGCGGCCCGCTTGAGCCAAATCCTAGCGGCCTCGTCACTTGGCTTGTGCTGGCTGATGAACGGCCGGTCGGAATAGAGCCTCGCAAGCTGTGCCCTGATCGATCCGCGGTCGATGCCGGCCTTCTCCGCGTGCACGGAAGCGTCGGTCTGTACCGATTCGACCCGGTATGGCTTCTGGTAGTTGTGGTACGCCATGTGGCAGGCGAACCGAGACAGCCCGTTGGCAACGTTGCGGGTGAAGCAGGTGCTCTCGCGCCGGAACGCCGCCAGATCCTTGCGGAGCTCCCGGTCATAGTAGTTGACGGCGAACAGGGGGTTGAGCAGGGTGCGTGGCGCGGTCGACGGCCACGTCATATGCCGCAGCGACCCGTCATGCATCGCCATGAGCAGGGGCCCCGTGTCCATGATGGCAGCAGGGTAGTCGCGGTGCTCGTCGGTCCACAGCTGGAGA
>Ga0307376_10003883_pt1 | contig 13843 bp, 19 predicted proteins | sample TR2MG_FD_202536 | JGI IMG/M metagenome (GOLD analysis project Ga0307376, IMG submission 202536) | Soil microbial communities from Risofladan, Vaasa, Finland - TR-2 | ecosystem: Environmental > Terrestrial > Soil > Coastal area > Acid sulfate soil | place: Finland: Risofladan, Vaasa | collected...
GTATCAATGCAAGCAGAAATCGTAAATATTCTTGGCCAACAAGTTGCCCTTGATATTGACAGAGAAATTATTAGTGCTCTTATCACAGCCAATACACGTCTGAATGATGCTAGCCATACAAAGAGCTTCGGTAGACTACCACCTCCAGCTTACACATGGGGAACTAAATATTGGCATGAAAACATCATCGTTCCATTGAACGAACTGTCAGGTCAGATCTACACTGATACAAACATCGAGGCGGGTAATACCATTTTGGCTAACCCACTGGATGTAGCTATCCTTGAAGATCTACAAACATTTAACTACACAGGAACAAGTTCTGTAGACGGTGACCTTGGTTATCGTTCAGCAACAGTTGCTGGTGGTAAATGGAAAGTATTGACTTCAGCAGTTGTTACACAAGGAACAATGTTGATGGTTTACAAACCAGTTGAGGAATTGAAGGCTGTTTACTTCTATAGCCCATATGTACCTGCTGTATTGCATCCATATCCATTAGGATATACACCAAGCTTGACAATCTTGAGCCGTTACGCAACAGCTCTTGTACGTTCAGCTGGTATTGCAGTACTTAATATTACAGCTGGTGGTGTATAATATAATAGATCCGTGATCTATTAGAACGACGAAAAAAAAGACCTGATCTTGAGAAATCTTGATCAGGTCTTTTTTCCGTTGGAAAAAAAGAATGGGGAACTTTCATCCCCATCCTTTATGTAGCCTCTACCCTTACCTACCGATTGAAAAAGCGAACGTTCCTGTATCATCTTGGAACTCGAAATATAAACTTCCATTACTATCCCTATAATACCGATGGCTTCTCCATTCATGTTGATGAAGAAGATAGTAAAGATACCAATTATCCCATGATCTCCAATGCCCACGATAATTTCTCGGGGTGTATGAACGATGACCATAGTGACGATCTCGATAACCATGACCATAATGACTACGATTTCTTTTATATTTATAAGTCTGAGGTTTCTTGTACTGCCGTGTACTCCTCTGAGGTTTCTTGTACTGCCGTGTACTCCTCTGAGGTCTCTTGTACTGCTGTGTAGTTCGTTGTTTTTTCTTATTCCATCCGCGCTGATTATTATCACGATTTCCTCTTTGACCAGCAATTGTTATGCCGGAAAACATGAATATAATAGCAATGATATAAATAGCGATTTTTTTCATAATTTACCCCTCCTTTATTTTTTGATCCACATCATATTTTGATTCAAAAACTAAATAAAACTGACCACATTTCACGACCATAACTAAGAAACATAAGCGCTAGTATGGTACCCAGAAAGCACACTATAATGCCCCCAGCAAAAGCAAGTAAAGCATAAAGTGTTACTTTCCATCTATTTTGTATTGATCCGTTTGATAAATTCTCTCCATGCTCCATCGACTTCCTCCTTCAGATTCTTCTGAAGTAGAGATAGCAATTCGGTAACTTCCGGATTGTCACCGTACTTACTGTCTGTCCATGATTCATGATAAGCTAGCAATCTATCTAATATGTACTCAGCGATTGACTCTTTTTGCATGTGCCCTCTTGGTCTAAGGACATTTTTATAGTCATACATGTGAACATAGACAGCACCTTCTGGTAGTTCAAATATTTTCTTCACTGTTTTTCTCAGCCTCTCGGTATGATTGCCATACCTTAAATGTATTATAACCAACAAAGAATTTATTTCTTTTCTTGTAGAAGGGATCAATTTTTTTCATAATATTATATGAAGAAAAATCAAATCCTATAACAAATATTAAGCAAGCGATAACGAAAACAATAATCACATTGTCCATGCACAGAATCTCCTTTATTTCATTTTCATCGAGTATATACTCTTTTCTTTAAAGAATTTCAAACGAGTACCGTCTTTAAATAAGCGCATGGTATTATCAATATCCTGATCTTCAATTCTTTTAACGTCCGGTTTATCAATCCGATTTAAGAATACTTCAACTCCATCATCCTCAGTGATCATTATGCACACACCATTGTCCAAAACGGCAAAGTTCAATGGAATATAATCAACTCCCTTAACAATTCTACATCTGTATGTTGAAAAGCTATCATCAAATACAAATATAAGTCGGTTATATTCATTTCCGTTATGCCCAATGAAAACACATATTTTGTTTTGATATTTTGCTTCGATAATCCTGTAGTTATCTAACTCAGGAACAGCTTTAATATGAAACTGACTTTTTCTATCATCAAATGGTATTGGGATACATATAAATGCTTTACCCAAAACACTTTGAAAAATAACACTACTAAATATTTGGCTTGATAAAGGTTCAACGTTCCAAACTGTTTTAACAGCTGGTAATATGTTGTTGGCTACCACCCGGAAGTTCAATTCTATTAGCTTCTCCCGATTCTTTAAGAATAAAGTATTGTTAATTATCATCATATCCGTACAAGCAAGGTTTGCATCTTTGATATTATATCCTGTTTGTAGACATTTGAATTTAATAATTCCGTTCTCTATTTTTACGAGAATTGGAACCTTTTCCAATGGAGTTATTAGCAATTCTACTCCTTGGTTTATTTTATAATCCGTTTTCCCCAAATAGATTTTATCTTCAGTTTTTGTAAACTGATAATCAGGATTGTGAAATAATATCTCGCCATCAAATTCCTGAATTGATACAATTTCAAATGAACCAGTGCTCTTGACAAGTTTAACAATGACTTGCATCTTGCCGACTTCACCTGGAAGAGTTGGAGGTGGAAATCTATCACCATTTTCAAATAGTTTGTAAAACCAATCCTTATATCGTGATGGAATCAGATTAAAATCTCTGGTTGTCGGAGGCAAACTCACCCCTGAATTAAATACAGAGACTCTATCCTTGACTCTATTTATAAAATCGTTTTTACGATAAGATTTGTGTTTTCCTTTGAATGGATGAATTCCCACAAATAACTGAAACGCCACAATTGCAAATGAAAACCAATCGGTCAATGGGCTAAATGACTCATTTGCCCAATCTCTAATTGATGGCATGATAGCTGTAGGCGGATACGATGGAGTTTGCCAAGCATTCACATCAATAAACAGAGGAGTTACAAAATCAGGCTTAACAAGATAATTTAATTCGTTACCATCAACGATAAGACATTTACACTCATGAATTGTAGTAGTTGTTTTCTTAATGTTTTCGACCAATTTAATAATATGGTCATTTGTGATGCTGTTATCTGTCTGATACTTGCTTGTAAATAATTTACACAATGCAATGTTATCATCTCCCAGCCATTCCATTGTGAACCCAATGTTCTGTTTCTTTTTATTCATGACTAAATCTAATGGGCGAATAACATTGGGATCTGGAATATTTAGCTCTGCAATTTTAGCAGGGGCAATCATTTTTGTTAAGTGCTCATAAATCTTGTACGCAAGGTCACCCTTTTGAAAGATGCTTCCTTCGCCGCCTTTTGCGACGAAGTTATGCTGTCCCAGATTTACTGTTTTTCCGTTTACAAAAACTTCCATCATTTAACTCCTCTATAAGTTCTTCCCAATTTTCACACATTTTTTCAAGTGGCGTCTTTTTTTCTAGAATCTTTGGTTTATCAGCACCACACCAATCACATTTTACTATTCGTCCCTCAAAGGGACCATCTTCAAATTCATGGTGACATTTTCTGCAATGATAATAAGGCATTAGTAGTACACTCCGTTTATAACATAAATGTCAATTATATTTTTTCGTTCAAATCGGATCCAGTCTAAATATTCGAATGGTTGTGGGAATGAAAATTGTTCTCTTAAAACTTTTCCAACAACTGTTTCCCCATCAATTTCTTCCACCTTCGCTCTAAAATATTCACCATTACTTCTTAACCTGACTTCCATGTCAAGCCCCAATTTAGCTCGATCACAATCTGTTACAGCTACAAAATCAGGATAATCTTCCTGTAATTTAACTACATCTAATAATGTTGTTACATCAATAATCATTTTACATTTCCTCGATTTTAAGAAAAGCTCCTACAGATAGATCATCAAAATGACCGATTCCATCTGCCATAAATACTTTCATTTGTTTATTAAGTCTTCGTTTAAGAAACTCCCCTTTTAAATTTTTGAATGCTACACATGGTTCAATAATCTCATGAGATTTCAAATGATTTGTTCCCTTTAGAAATGAGTCAATACCATCCGATGTAATTAATACAGTCGGTGTAACATTTGTTCCTATCTTGAAATATAACGGATGGTCATATGCAAATTCATCTTTTGTTTCTGATCCATCGGTATAGTGATAAATCACACTCTTTGTATTTTTTGATTGGTCATATAGTTCATGTCTGACATTATCAATCAAATAAACTAGATAATAAGGAGCATTTCCTGTAAATTCAACTGATGTTATATCAATACTGTTGTGAGTCCCGATTGTAATGAATGACCCATCTCCATAAATCATAATATGGATTTCGTTATTAATATAATAAGCAACCATTAGAGTTGCTGTTAAACAGGAGATTGATAATCCCAATTGTCTTGCTGTTTGCTCGGCGTTGTGAATGACCCACTGACCAAGTTTCCAATAATCAAGATCATGGATTTCATCCTGATTATACTTTAAATATTGTTTTGCCAAATGGCATAGTATGCGTGAACCCATTTCAGAGTTGTGCGCTGTACTGCAACCATCTGAAAGAATGATATACGGTACAGGTTCATTTCCTGATACAATGTAATCCTCGCAAACTTTATGCTGATTACCTATTTCTAAAAATGTATCAATAAACATTAAAGTTTTCCTTTTCCGTTTATAGCAGTTGAAGCTGGAAGTTGATTACTCATCTTTTTTCCATCTTTCACGATCCATATAAAATTACTGATTTTGTGATAATTTTCCATTAATACTTTTGCCTCAACTACGTTCTTGTTGACCTCAATTTTATTACCTCCCAGGTAATATTCAAACTCTGTAAAACACGGACAGCTATCCTCATATTTAATAATCAGTTGTAGTTCGAGGGTGTCTTTATTGTTTATAATATACATGCTCTGTGCTACATTGAGATCGTTCAATTCATCGAGAACTAATATGTTCCCTAATTTATATTCCATGGCAATATTTCCACCAGAATCTAATATAATTGGATGAATCTTGTTTGATATTTCAAATTTATTTTCTGTGCAACCGCTGATTACAAGTAAGGAAACAGCGATTATTAACATTAAAATTCTTTTCATGTTTCCTCTCTATTAAAAAAAGTTGGGAGGGGTGACTAAGCCCTCCCGTTATCACTGTTATGCTGCCACACGTGCCTTCTTGGTGTAGCTACGTTTGAGGATAGATACTGAATGTTCGCCCACCTTCGGTTGAAACAGCTTGAGACGTTGCCATTTGATACGTTTACCCGGTATTGTAAAGTCTTCTTCCCACTTGACATTTTTCATCCATGCGGGCATGCGATCCGGATTGATGAAATGGGCATACTCCGATGCTCTGGTCATGAAGCGAAGTTTGGAGATTGTGCTGTTCAATTCCTTACGACGAGTGTACGCCGCCAACATAGCTTTCTGTGATTTTTCGATTGGTTCATAGTCACCCATGAAATTGCTTTCAGGAATGTAAATTAATGCTTCAAATGCTGTGAACTCTTTGGACACCGCATCGCCATACGAATAATCATGCGACTCCGGTTTGTCACCAGTTTCCGGGAACTTAATGCCGGCATCCAAAAGACGTTTAATTTCCCGGTTCAAAAAGGCTGATCTATCTTCCAGACGTTCAATGAGCATTTTGCTAATCACATAATGATGCCCAAAAAATGAGGTCCATCTGTTCGGGTGAATAAAATTTTTGAACACGATGTGATTACCCGTCCACAGTTTATTCTCTGTGATGAACCGGTTTTCTTTCAAGGTGGGTTCGAACTGAATTGTTTGCCACCCATCATACCAGGAACCGTCTTTAGCGGTGAGGGAAAAGGTCCGAAAATCGCCGACCTTATTTTCCCCGATCACATTTTGATCCATGACCCGAATGCTGAAGGAAAAGAACTCCTTATTCGCCAACACATCCAATAGTTCACCATTTCGATTATATTTGGACTTCAATTGTTGATCTTCCCGAATCTTGGTCTGTGTCTGTGCTTTATAAACCGGGATGTTTATCACAGCACCACGCCCGGCAAGTGCATACATGAAGCAAGCCAGGTCGAGATCAGTTCCTGTGAAGACACCGTAGTCATTATAGGCTGGACTTGGTCTGCGATTAAACAAGTCATAGTTCCACCATCCGAGCACTTCGTCGATAAGAATCGTAACATCGAACTCACGATCCAGAATGCCTTTAACAATTGGGTTTTCCATCATTGTTTTAAGGGTTGTTGCTACATACTTCGGTGCTGTCATTATTTTGTTCCTTTTTTAAAGTGTTAAGGGGTATAGTGAGAGACCTCTGCTGAGGCCTCTCACCCCCCAATTAAAAATTAGCATCTTTCTGGAAATGTTGAGTATTCAACTGGCATTTCATTGATCGTCTGAATTTTGGCACCTTTGTAATATCTTTCACATCGTCTAACGAACTTCCTAGCTTCTTTTATGATGCTCGGAGGAACTTCAATAACATCGTTATCACGCCATTTGATTGCACGAGTGGTGGCCAAGGTTTTACCCCATCCAGGTCTACGAACTTTACCCACAAAATCGTACATATCATTTTTATGACAAAGCGAATATCCGATGGTTAGCTGATTATCAGCAATACCAGCGATCATGAATCCTTTAAGTTGCTTGTTGAATATTGTTTTGCCGGATCTACTTTTGCTTTTCTTGTAGATCTTCTGGCAAATAGATTGGGAAAGTTCCGACATAAGCTTCTCCTTTTTTATTAGAATTCTTGTTTTCAACTAAAATGTCAACGACTGGCTAGGTGCTCCAGTTCCGAGTGCCTGAGATTGACTGGACACACTTTCACTTACCCAGTTAGCCAGCTTGGCTAACTTCTGTGCTGTTGCATCACCAACGTCAATGAACTCGGTCAGTTCAGCATCATTCTTGAAGTCTTTCAGATGTTGTACCACTTCCCGTGACCAACCACTATTGGGATCGTGCAGACCAATAAGGATAGTAACCAGAGATTCGATTTCTTCATTGCCGAGAGATAATTTGCATTTTTCAGCAATTGACGAAGGTGTCATACTACCCCTGTTGTTCATTCCATCTGTAATAATATAAACTGCTCCGTTGCAATCGAAATCTTGTTCCACCAAGCGCTTAGAATATTCCAAAGTGGCTCCAATTGCATCATATGAAGCATCATAAAGGGCTGTAAATCCATCTGGATCAAGTGGTTTATATTTGGTCACATCAATATCCGAAAGATTTTTGAAACCATGAATTTCAGCAATATCATGATTGAATACTATAAGCCGAAGCAAAAGGTTTTCCGACCGTGGATTCTTCTGTGAAGCTTGTACGATTGTTTTAATGCACTGGAGCAGCTCATCTGCAAAGCTTTTAACGCTGCCAGAAATATCACACACAATAGTGACAAGCGTATATTCTGTTGCACCGAGATCTTCAATTCGTACTGCTGAGAATTGAAAGTTACCAGGACCTGGAGTGGTAATGATTTGATCTTCTGTTGTTGCCATTAAACGAGGCATATGCTTTTCCTTTCAATTTACGGTTAAGTTATTGTCTAAAATGTATCTACCCATCCTACATTCATCAGTAGGACTGCTTTCAATTTGTCCATGTCTATAGCAAGGAGTCTTTTTATACCAACTCCTGTTATGTACTCTACAAGAATATTCACCTGGTTTGTTTCCTTCCAGATGTTTGCATGGACCATCGCCCATATGAGCAATTACATTATCTTCTATGACATCCTTTTCAGGATCATCAATAATAATGACTGCATGTTTGTGGCAACAATAACCACAGCGTAAGCATATCATTTATTAAACACGTACTTGTCGAAGTCCTTTATCTTCAACCCTTCAATGACAGCATAATCAACAGCATGTAAATTTTGAAGTTTTACATAAACATGTACATCTGTCAAGGTTTCACAGGGCCAAAGCACAACGTCTCCGTCTGTTTCTGTTAAATGAATTACCCAAAACATAATTTTATACCTTCAAAAGTTATTAATTATTTGAGAAATTTTGTAGAGGTTGAGATTTGCATACCACGAGCAACCATATCTTTCACGAACTTATCACTAGCATCAGTGAACAACGTGGTTCCGGGAGGATCGGAAACATTGGAAGTACAGTCTTCCAACAGGACCATCTTTTTGATATTTTCCTCTCCAAAGTTGTTGGCAATGTCGATAACCGTATTTGCCAGACAGTGAGATTTGGCTTCACCGGCAAGAAGAACGATATCCGCTTCCTGAAGTGTTTCGATGAGACCCATGTTGAGCTGGGTACCCGGATCTTCGGGATCGGGAACGTCAGCCTGAACTGCCGAGTAGTGCTCTGTCCATAGGTTGGATCCCTTGGTCACATAGTCAACCATTGCGAAATCCTCTTCCCATTTAAGAAGCACATCAGCCAGAACAGGAATTACACCGTACCCGAACGTTCCAATACGGCAATGCGGTGGCCATACACAAAGGGGATACCGACCATTTACCTCAAGACTTTTCACATATTCGGTGGCTCTTGGCTGGAACTGCGGGTTGGTAGCTCTCCATACACCATTCAATACATCGTCTTTGGAGATGATGGTGAAGTCGTAGTCACCGGGATGCTTTCCTTGAGAGTTTACCCAGAAGACCGGATGGGCAATATCCACATAATGATGACTGTCGAGAGTAACGTGAATGTCGTCCAGTTTATCTTTCAATCTGGTAATCATCGCTGCCAAGCGGATCATATCCTGGTCTGCACCGGGAACCAAGAGGGCACCGGGTTTCAGGACATCGGGATGAATGTGAGTCATAAGAGCCAGTTTTTCACCACGTGTTATTGCTTCTAGATCAATTCCGGGCCAACAAAAATCATTCTGCGGGTCAATAATAAGAAGTTGAATGTTCATTTGTAATCCTTTCAAGTTTGTTTAATTAAAAACCATGCAATGAAACAATTAAGTATTCCATGGTCAAGTTAATAAGTCTGCTTCTTGGTTGTATTTTCTTAAAACGTGCTTGAGTTCCCATTTTTTAATATGTTTTAATACAGCAAGGACTCGTTTTTTATATTGTATCATGCGAGGGTCTTTAGCTTTCCATATTCCATTAACTTGATTAATAACTAATGCTGAATCACCTTGTATATAAATGTTTTGTATGTCAAGTCTTTTTGCCTCTTTAACAAGAGTTAATAATGATGCATATTCAGCCATGTTATTGGTTCCAAAACCAATAGATCTGCTGTAAGAAAAAACATTTTTTCCGTATAACTTTATAAACCCTCCTATCATCATTTGTCCTGGGTTTGGTGTAGCACCTCCATCGAAGGCTGCTACGTATTTGACGCTCATCCTATAAATCCTTTTATGAATGATGACCGTTGGTTATCAAAGGCATGATAGATATGTTTAACTATACTATTAACTTCAGCGTGGTCATATTTTCTCTCTACCAAATCATGATGAACCCCTGCTAAAGTTAAATGAATTACATCACTACTAATGAATTGCCCTCCGAGATTCTTGATAAAAACTTGCATAATTTCAGGCAATGGATTAAAATTTGTATGATTAAGGTCTGGGATTCTTTTCTTTATATCTTGTCTCCATGAGTTCATAGATGAACAACACCCAGCCCCTGCATGTAACTCTTTTTTATAATCAGCCCCAAGCGGACCGGAAATCATCATCAAACCACAAACATAACGATCTTCGAGCCACTCAAGTTGAGGGCATACTGTTGCACCGGGATATAATCTTCTTGCTGCATCACATGGAGTTTTCATACAGCAATAACCGCATCCAACACATGGGGTAGCATCCATTACCGCATTGCCCGACCGTCAAATAATTCGGAGAGGTTGACGGTCTTCTTTGAGACCTTGGTTAAATTTTCATTTTCTTCTTTCAAGGCCTCGATTTCTTTATTTCTTGATGATAGCGTTGTTTCAAGACGAAGCTTTTCAGCTTTCAATGAGTCGACCATTTTTGTAGATGTGTCGAGATTCTCTTGTAACCCTTTGTTGTCCTTTGTTAATAGGACAATCTTATGTCGATAATTGACAAGTTTTTCAACAATTGCTGCACCAATGTCTTCCAATGGTACATCCGCTTGCTCAATAGGTTTTGCCATTTGTGTCTCCTTCTTTTGTGGTAACTGTGTATCATCAGTAATTAATTTCTTTCTTAATATAACAAACTTATCTACCATTGTTTGAATTGGAACAACATGAAGTTTCCGATACAGTTTATATCCGGAATCTCCTATACGAGTTGCTGAAAACTTGTTATATACTAATTGATAAAGAAACGCAGAGACTAATTTTGAGTTATCGGTTCCACACATCTTTTTGAATTGTTCACATGTCACCCAGATTCCATAAGATATATTGTTCCATATTTTTAAGAATTCTGTGTATTCATCCGGCAAATCTTTAATAGGAATCGTTTCATATTCATACATATTTCTCAATTTTCTATAAACTCCACACTTACGGCCTTTCCGACCTTTATCAATTTTACTGGTTTTTTCCATTGTGCCGGTTTCATTTTTAATCTGAGTGTGAACAAATTGAGTTACCTTCTTAACATATTTTTCAGTTTGATATTCCTCAATTTCCCCATAAGCGAGTTCAAATAACATGTTGCCTGTGAACTCATCTCCAATTTCTAAAGAATCGAATGTCTTATGGAGAATTCTTGTTGGTTTAACATAATAAGGTTTAGCCATAAAAAATCTCCCTTTATTTTTTCTGCGTGCCAACCCTTGGCCAATACATTACCTCGGTGTTGATGGGAATCTTGCGGTTGACGCTTGTTGACTGAATGAATACATCGAATTTGGCATGGTCGCCGGGAACCAGACGAACTGTTCCGGCTGCCTGACCGATACCGAGCATATCACGAGCATCTTGCCCGCAATATACTTTACCGGATGTTTTGACCCGTAGAGCAACCAACTTGTAGTCCTGAACTTTCTTCTCTGTTTTGACCAGTTGATAAAATGCTGCACCTTTGATCCAGACAAGTCCATGTCCGAGAATCAAATAACGAATCTGTTCACCATCGGTTCTTGCTTTGATAAATGTTACCTGATTGGTGATCTCTGATAGTTCTTTTCTGGCTTCCCTTACAGTTACATTGGTAAGATCCGCATAGAAAGACTTTGTGGATTTGATTCCTTTGGTCTTGCCTGCAAAGTATCCAGTGAAAGCTCTTGAACTTTGAATGAAGGCCGTCTCGGTGCCAATTGCAGTTGTTTCATCCCACTCTTGAATATTTCCAGGTGGGATTCCGTATGATCTGGAAAAGCGAGCACCATATCCCTTTGGAACCAGAAATGCAAATGTCCATCGGTCGGTTGCAATCTTTCTATCCATTTCTATGACGGTGGTGAGGACTCCAGGATCATGTGAGCTGTTTTCCTGCCCATCCGTAACAACATTGATAACGAATGTGGTTTCATCTTTTCCATCGTCCAACTCTTCCAGCTTTTTGATAGCACGATAAACGGAGTCAAATAATGGAGTCATCCCCGAAGGTTGGATGTCTCCATCTTTCAGTTCTTGTACAGTTTGGACCTGCTGACCTACATAAAGGACTCGATGTTTCAAAGTCCGATGACCGAATGCCAGAGCAGTCATTGTTGCTTCCTGCCCCTCTGCTAATACAGCATCACGGATTGAATCAACATTTTTGTTATATGCTGCAACCAGTGGCTTTACGATTCCCTGAATGGAACCGCTTTCATCAATACAAAATCCAACGTGTGTCTGTAACATATTATTTCCTTTCTTTAAGTTGTAAGGGGAGGGAACCCTCCCCTATGTTTAAACAGTTATAACAGTTTATTTCTTGGGTGTCAAGGCCTTGGGCGTCAACCCCATTGTGAGATTGTTGGCACCAAGAATAGCTGCGGCACCTTGAAGCCCGGTTTCACTACCCATAACAAATGTGGTCGGGACTTTGATCATTTCAGGATTGGCTGATGCAGCGGCGAGAACCTCTTTTACATACGCCAACTCGAATGCTTTGTCTTTACCCAAAACATTAGCCTGAGCTTCCTGACCTTTGGCTACGGCTTCCAAATATTTCTTCTGGCCGAGACCTTCCTTCTCTTTTGCGGTCGCGTTATTCTCTGCAACCTTGATACCGATCTCGGACTTCATCAACTCACCCTGTTGATCTGCACGAGCACGTTCTTTCTCAGATTCAACCCGCTCGAATTGGGCAAGTTTCTCTTGACGATATGTGGCAACTAAGGACTCGGCAAGTTGTTTTCTCTTGCCAGGTAGAAGCAGTTCAGGCGGAACAGATGGATCACCGAAACGAACTTCCATAACCGTCAAGCCGTATTTAGCACCTTCAGGAATAAGCTTTGCTTCAACTGCTCCCTCAAGTGCCTCTCTTTTGTAAAGAAGGTCCAACACCTGACGAGGACGAGTAATGGTCTTGGTAACTTTAGATTTGGAAACATCGTCCCAAACTTCAACTTCGTCAGGAACGTTTCTGGCAGCTTCATTACGAAGAACGCTTCTGAAGGTTGGAGTCATAATTTTATCTTCAATGGCTGTAATGCCACCAGCTGCTGCAACAACGAACGGAGCATTCTCAGGAGTCACCTGAACCTGGATCCTTGCATCCTGAAAAACGTCCCAGTTTTCAACACGAAGAAGAACGGAACCATCTGCAGCATCTTCCGGAATTAATACTTTATATTCAGTAAGGGTCTGCTCGATTTTACCTTCATCATTCAACACCAGGTTGATCTGACGTCGAGTGTATCCACCAATATATTTCCAGGTTTGAATCTGGGTCGGAATGACTGTAATATCGTATGCTTCCGTGTTTAGATAATAACGATCAGGTTTAAGAACAGATGCCCAAACTCCCTTGTATCCTTTGGGAACGATGGGAACTGAAAGAGTTGTGGATTCAACCCCAGTTGGAAGTATTGCTTCTCCGGTATAATGTTCACCTACGTTTGATTTGACAACAGCAACATGACCAATCGGAACGTCAGTTGCTTTTCCTTCAAATACTACAAACAGATAACGATTAAGACGATAATCCCCAGGAGGCAATACCGTTAGCTGGGGACCTTTTATACCATTTGGTCCCTTGCTATCTTCAGTATCATATCCCATAAATTTCATTGAGTCAATCATGTCACTGGCGCTTTCCCATGCCGGAGCAATGAATTGATCGGACGGCATCGGATTACCATCTTTGGCAACCAAATAACCGTAAGTCCCTTGCTCAATATGAACGATTGGCAGTTCCTCAATATCATGAGTCACGGCGATAAATGGAATTAAATGAAAACCAGGTGGTAAGATTTTTGCTTGGGGACCTTTCTCTCCGGGCGCTGCAATGATACGACCAGGAGGCATGTCACTTCCGAAATAGATTCGCTTCAGGTGACCGACTTTATCTGAGTCAATGACCAAGCAGCTTGTCAGGAGGAAACAGATTACAGCTAAAGACACACATGTAGCCCTAACAACCCATCCAAGCCAAGCCAGACTTTTATCAACGTACTCGCCGCCTTCCCTTGTTCCACGAGTCTTTGGGATAAACTTTGGTACAACAATTGCTGCTGCGATGAACAGCACGATCAATACGAGTAAAATCATGTGTAAATCCTTTCAAAGTTAAGAGTTAATTAAATACAACACATTAATATTCTGACCAACTACCATTCTCCATCATTTGAGTATATCGTG
>Ga0307376_10003887_pt1 | contig 13831 bp, 14 predicted proteins | sample TR2MG_FD_202536 | JGI IMG/M metagenome (GOLD analysis project Ga0307376, IMG submission 202536) | Soil microbial communities from Risofladan, Vaasa, Finland - TR-2 | ecosystem: Environmental > Terrestrial > Soil > Coastal area > Acid sulfate soil | place: Finland: Risofladan, Vaasa | collected...
TCAACGAGGCGGAACTGGCTGAAAGCTACGGTATGGGGCGCGGCCCGTTGCGCGAAGCCTTGCGTCATCTTGAAGGCATGCGCCTGGTCAAACGAATTCCCAATGTTGGCGCACGCGTGGTGGTGCTGGATCGCAAGACGCTCTCCGATCTTTACGCGGTGCGCGAGGCACTCGAGGGCATGGCGTGCCGTATCGCCGCGACCGAGATGACCGATGCCGAGATCGAGCAGTTGCGCACGCTGCTCGACAGCCATGAAAAGCAGATCAGTAAACAGGGCGGAAAAGTCTACGCACAAAGCGAAGGCGACCTCGATTTCCACTACCAGATCGCGCGTGCCAGCCGCAACCAGATGCTGATGGACCTGCTCGGCAGCGAGCAATACCAACTGCTGCGCATGTGCCGCTATCGCACCAGCCGCAACGCCGAACGCACCGGCCCAGCACTGCTGCAACACCGCCAGATCATCGAGGCGCTGGCGCAACGCGACGGCGAGCTGGCCGAGATGCTGATGCGCCGCCACATCCGTGGTGCATGGCACAGCATCAGCGAAATGATAGCCAAAGAGGAGGAGTCCACAGCATGAACAATACCCCCGGCAACAAACTGCGCCGCGCAGTCGAAGACAATCATCCCCTGCAGGTCGTCGGTGCGGTGTCCGGCTATTGCGCGATCCTCGCGCAAAAGAGCGGGCACAAGGCGCTGTATCTTTCCGGCGGCGGTGTGGCGGCTTCCTCGCTCGGCATCCCCGATCTCGGCATCACCACCCTGCATGACGTATGCGAAGACACGCGCCGCATCACCGCCGCGAGCGACCTGCCGCTGCTGGTTGACATCGACACCGGCTGGGGCGGCGCATTCAACATCGCGCGCGCAACACGCGAGATAGCCCAGGCGGGCGCGGCCGGATTCCACATCGAAGACCAGGTGATGCAGAAGCGCTGCGGGCATCGACCCAACAAGGCCATCGTCAGCCAGGGCGAAATGGCGGACCGCATCAAGGCGGCGGTGGATGCGCGCAGCGACGACAGTTTCGTGATCATGGCACGCACCGATGCGCTGGCGGTGGAAGGAATGCAGTCCGCGATCGAGCGCGCGCAGGCCTGCGTCGAGGCCGGCGCCGACATGATCTTCCCCGAGGCGATCACCACGCTGGCGCAATATGCCGAGTTCACCCGCACGGTAAAGGTACCGGTGCTGGCGAACATCACCGAGTTCGGCGCGACGCCGCTGTTCACCACCGAACAACTTGCCGGTGTCGGGATCAAGCTGGTGCTGTACCCGCTGTCCGCGTTCCGCGCGATGAGCAAGGCCGCGCTGAACGTCTATCAGCACATCCTCGCCGACGGCACGCAGCAAAAGGTCGTCGCCGATATGCAAACGCGCATGGAACTCTACGACTATCTCGGCTATCACGCATATGAGCAGAAACTGGACCACCTGTTCGCAGAAAAAGGCAGCGATTAAAAACATCTGTCCACGAAAGGCACGAACAACACGAAAGTAAACTTGATATAAAAGCTGGAATCCAATGGGTGGCCTGTCGAGCCCATGCAACCACTGGATTTATTTCGTGCCTTTCGTGTTTTTCGTGGACTGATTTCGATTTTTCGAATCAATCTTCATTCAAGGAGGAAGTCATGGCAGAAGAAGGCACACTACCCAAACCGAAAAAATCCGTTGCGCTGTCCGGCACCGTTGCAGGCAACACCGCGGTCTGTACTGTCGGACGCACCGGCAACGACCTGCACTATCGCGGCTACGACATCCTGGATTTCGCCGACCAGGCCGAGTTCGAGGAGATCGCCCACCTGCTGATCCACGGCACACTGCCGAACGCGGCCGAGCTCAAGTCATACAAGCACAAACTGAAATCGTTGCGCGGCCTGCCGCAGCCGGTAAAGCAGGCGCTGGAAGCGATACCCGCGAATGCACACCCGATGGACGTGATGCGCACCGGCTGCTCGATGCTCGGCACCTGCGAGCAGGAACCGGATGCGCACAGCGAAGCCGTGACCAAAGAACTGATCGACCGCATGCTGGCCTGCTTCGGCTCGATGCTGATGTACTGGCATCACTACAGCACCAGCGGCAAGCGTATCGATGTGGAAACGGATGACGATTCCATCGGTGGACATCTGCTGCACCTGCTGCACGGTGCGCCGCCGAAAGCATCCTGGGTGCGCGCGATGCATACCTCGCTGATCCTGTATGCGGAGCATGAATTCAATGCCTCCACCTTTGCGGCGCGCGTGATCGCCGGAACCAATTCCGACCTGTATTCCTGTATCACCGGCGCGATCGGCGCACTGCGCGGACCCAAGCATGGCGGGGCAAACGAGGAAGCGTTCCGCATCCAGAGCCGTTACAAGAATGCAGACGAGGCCGAGGCCGACATCCGCGAACGCGTCGGGCGCAAGGAGATCGTGATCGGCTTCGGCCACCCGGTCTACACCATCTCGGATCCACGCAATGAAGTAATCAAACGTCTGGCAAAAAGTCTGGCCGAGGAAAAAGGCGAGATCGGTCTGTTCGACATTGCAGCGCGACTGGAAACCGTGATGTGGGACCTGAAGAAGATGTTCCCCAACCTCGACTGGTTCTCGGCCGTGTCGTACCACATGATGGGTGTACCGACCAACATGTTCACGCCATTGTTCGTGATCTCGCGCGTCACCGGCTGGGGCGCGCACGTGATGGAACAGCGCGCCGACGGCAAGATCATCCGCCCCAGCGCGAACTATGTCGGGCCGGAGAATCTGCTCTGGGTGCCGATCGAGAAACGTTAAAAACATGTTGTCCGCGAAAGACACGAAAAGCACGAAATAAATCCAACCACCTGAACACGCAGCCTCATTTTCGTGGACAGCAACTTCAATATAAGGAAACCGAAATGAGCGAAAATGTAGAAATGAACACCCGCCCCGCTCCCGACCAGGTGCTGGTGGATATCGCTAAATACGTCTGTGCCAAGGAAATAAAATCGACGGAAGCCTACGACACCGCGCGCAACTGCCTGATCGACACGCTGGGCTGCGGCCTGCTCGCGCTGCGTTTCCCCGAGTGCACCAAGCACCTCGGGCCGCTGGTCCCCGGCACCACGGTGCGCAACGGCGCGCGCGTGCCCGGCACCTCGCATGAGCTCGATCCGGTGAAAGCCGCGTGGGACATCGGCGCGATGATACGCTGGCTGGATTACAACGACACCTGGCTGGCGGCGGAATGGGGACACCCTTCCGACAACCTCGGCGGCATACTTGCCGTGGCCGATTACCAGAGCCGTTGCAGCGTGGCCGAAGGCAAGAAGCCGCTGACCATGCGCGACGTTCTGGACGCGATGATCAAGGCACACGAGATCCAGGGCGTGCTGGCGCTGGAGAACAGCTTCAACCGTGTCGGCCTGGATCACGTGGTGCTGGTCAAGGTCGCGTCAGTTGCGGTGGTGACACGCATGCTGGGCGGTAGCGAAGAACAGGTGATCGATGCACTGTCGCAGGCGTTTGTCGACGGCCAGTCGCTGCGCACTTACCGCCATTCGCCGAATGCCGGTTCGCGCAAATCCTGGGCGGCGGGCGACGCCACTTCGCGCGCGGTGCGTCTGGCGATGATCACCATGGCCGGTGAGATGGGCATCCCCGGGGTGCTGACCGCACCGCAGTGGGGCTTCTACGATGTGCTGTTCTCCAAAACCAACAAGGACCAGAAACTAAAACCGGAACAGCAGCGCCGCTTCTCGCTGCCCCAGCCTTATGCCAGTTACGTGATGGAAAACATCCTGTTCAAGATATCCTTTCCCGCCGAATTCCATTCGCAAACCGCCTGCGAGGCGGCGGTGCGCCTGCATCCGCAGGTTAAGGACAGACTGGCAGACATCCGCAAGATCGTGATCACCACGCACGAGTCGGCGATCCGCATCATATCCAAGGTCGGCCCGCTGGCGAATCCGGCCGACCGCGACCACTGCATCCAGTACATGGTCGCCGTTCCGCTGGCGTTCGGCGACCTGGTGGCGGAAAATTACGAGGACAGTTTCCATGCGGCCAATCCGATCATCGATGAACTGCGCGAAAAGATGGAGATCGTCGAGGAACCGCGCTACAGCCGCGAATATCTGGAAGCGGACAAACGCTCCATCGCCAACGCGATCCAGGTGTTTTTCAATGACGGCAGCAGCACCGACAAGATCGAGGTGGAATATCCGATCGGACACCGTCGCCGCCGTGAAGAGGGCATCCCGGTGCTGGAGCGGAAGTTTATGGACAATCTGCGCACGCGCTTTCCGGAGCAACGCTGTGAGCAGATCATGGCACTGTGCCTGGACAAGAAGAAACTGGAATCGACACCGGTCAATGAATTCATGGAGATGTTGGTGATCAACTGAACGCGCTGACAGGCAGCATAACAATGAGGAGGGAATCGCAATGAGTTACCGTACAGAATACGACCATTCGATGAAAGATCCTGAGGGCTTCTGGCGCAAGCAGGCCGAGGCGCTGGAGTGGTTCAAGTTCCCCGGGCAGATCCTGTCGCTCGACAACGACGGCCTCGGCTACTGGTTTGCCGACGGCGAGATGAACACCGCCTACATGGCGCTGGACCACCATGTAAAAACCGGGCGTGGCGGCCAGCCCGCGCTGATCTACGACTCCCCTGTCACCAACACCAAATCGAGTTACACCTATGCCGAGCTGACCGATGTCGTGGCGCGCACTGCCGGGATGCTGGCCGACCTGGGCGTTGTCAAAGGCGACCGCGTGATCATTTACATGCCGATGATCCCTGAAGCGGTCATCGCGATGCTGGCGGTGGCCAGGCTGGGCGCGATCCACTCCGTGGTATTCGGCGGTTTTGCACCGCCCGAATTGTCGGTTCGCATCGACGATGCGCAACCCAAGGTCATCATGACCGCGTCATGCGGGATCGAGATCAAGCGCGTTGTGGAATACAAACCCCTGGTCGACCGCGCCATCGAACTCGCGAAGCACAAGCCGAAAAACTGTGTCGTCTTCCAGCGACCACAGGCCGCGGCGACCATGGTTGCCGGGCGCGATCGCGACTGGAAATCCCTGCTTGCCAAAGCAGAGCCAGTCGGCTGCACGCCGGTCAAGGGCAGCGACCCGCTGTACATCCTCTACACCTCCGGCACCACCGGCAAACCCAAGGGCGTGCTGCGCGAGAACGGCGGTCACGCGGTCGCGCTCAAATACAGCATGAAGGCGATCTACAACGTCGAGCCGGGCGATGTGTACTGGGCCTGTTCCGACGTGGGCTGGGTGGTGGGCCACTCGTACATCGTCTACGGCCCGCTGCTGCACGGATGCACCACCATCGTCTATGAAGGCAAGCCGGTCATGACGCCGGACGCCGGCGCGCTGTGGCGCGTCTGCGCCGAGTATGGCGTGAAGGCACTTTTCACCGCACCGACCGCGTTCCGCGCGGTGAAGAAGGAAGACCCGCAAGCCGAGCAAATGAAAAAATATGACCTGGGCAAACTGAAAGTAATCTACTCGGCCGGTGAGCGCCTCGACCCGCCCACCGAGGCCTGGCTCACCGAAAAAAGCGGCAAGCCGGTGGTGGATCACTGGTGGCAGACGGAGACCGGCTGGGCGATCACCGCCAACCTGCAGGGTGTCGAGCCGATGACTATCAAGCCCGGCTCGTCCACCGTGCCGGTGCCCGGCTACAATGTGCAGATACTGGACGAGAACGGACAACATGTACCGCAAGGCACGCAGGGCTACATCGCACTCAAGCTGCCGCTGCCGCCCTCCTGCCTGAACCATATCTGGGGCGATGTGAACAAATTCCGCGAAAGTTATCTCACTTTCCTGCCCGGTTACTACACCAGCGGCGATGGCGGGTATATCGACAAGGACGGCTATGTGTTCGTGATGGGACGCGTCGACGACGTGATCAACGTCGCCGGACACCGGCTGTCCACCGGCGAGATCGAGGAAGTGATCGCGACCCATCCCGCGGTGGCGGAATGCGCGGTGATCGCGCGCGACGACGATCTCAAGGGACAGGTGCCGATGGGGCTGGTGCTGCTCAAGTCAGGCGTGACCATCTCCGAGGCGGAGTTGCAGCAGCAGTTGATCACCCGCATACGCGAAAGCATCGGCGCGATCACCTGTTACAAGGACACGGTGATCCTGGCCAGACTGCCCAAGACCCGCTCCGGCAAGACGCTGCGCAAAACGCTCGCCAATATCGTCAACGGCAAGGAATACATGGTGCCGTCGACCATCGACGATCCGGGGGTGATTCCAGAGATCATCGAGGTGCTGCGCGGCAAGAAACTGGTAAAGCAGGCGGCAAGTTCGCCATCCGGCCAAACAGGATAACTGCGCAAACCCGGTGAGGTCCCGCACTTAACAATCCCGAATCAGGTCGTTACGCGACGATCCCGCCCTTGCTGACATTCTCTCCATCTGTGGCCCGCAATGTCCGGAACGACAGCGAAGAAATCATTGTCAGTCCGCCCAACGTCAGAAAGGCATAGTGCAATGCCTGAGTGACGGCCGCCTGATCGTTTTGGGGAAGATCGCCCAGATACCAGGCAGCTATCAAAGTTCCACAGGCCAGACCAAAACTTCTCGCCATCTGCTGCATGGAACTGGCGATTGTGCTGGCCATGCTCGAGTCGGATGCGTCTATGTCTGCATAGGCCATGGCATTCATGCTCGAGAATTGCAGCGAATTGAAAAATCCCTGGGTCAGACCCAGAAGCACGATCAGGAAGATCGGAGTTTCGGAACCAACCAGGGCGAACATGCCGATCGTGCCACCCATCAGCAGCGTATTGACGATCAGGATGTTGCGAAATCCAAACCGGCGCAGCATGCCGATTGAGATCAGTTTCATTCCCATGGCCGCGGCAGCAGCGGGCATCAGCAGCAATCCCGATTCCCATGCGGGGTAACCGAGGCCAACCTGATAAAGCAACGGCAGCAGGAAAGGCAGCCCGCCCAAACACAGTCGCGTGATAAATCCACCAGCCACCGAGACGCGGAATGTGCGGACCCGGAACAGCGCAAGGCGCAGCAGCGGGAAACGTATACGTTTGGCATGCCAAACGTATACGGCCAGCAGACCCAGCGACGCCAGAAACACGATCGCTGCAGGAACGGCGCCGATATCGTGATCGCCAAACACTTCCAGCAGCCAGGAAAGCAGCGATGTACCTGCACCAAACAACACCAGGCCGGTCACATCGAGCGGCCGCCGTCCGTCTCCGCGATAGTCCGGCATGTGCAGATGGATCAGCAGCAGTGCCGCGATACCTACCGGGATATTGATGAAAAATATGATGCGCCACGGCAGCCAGTGCACGATCAGGCCGCCTATCGTGGGGCCCAGCAGCGGCCCGATCAATGCCGGGATGATCACGAAATTCATTGCCCTCAGCAACTCTGCCTTGGGAAAGGTACGGATAATGGTCAAGCGTCCGACCGGCATCATCATCGCCGCGCCCATGCCCTGCAGGATGCGCGCGGCAACCAGCATCGTCACGTTCAATGAAAGACCGCAAAGTAAAGAAGAAACGGTGAATACCGTCACCGCCGTGCCGAAAACGCGGCGCGTGCCGAAACGGTCGGCCATCCAGCCGCTGATGGGTATGCACACCGCCAGGCTCAATATATAGCTGGCGACAACGGCCTTCAGACTCAGAGGTTCCACATGGAGGCTTTCAGCCATTGCCGGAACAGCAGTGTTGACGATGGTCGAGTCCAACTGCTCCATGAATAGCGTAGTCGCCACCACCCACGGCAGGTAACGCTTGACTGTCGTGTTGTCCATCCTGATACCTGTTGGATTCAAAGGCCGGGATGATTCCATGAAAACTACCGAAATGAAAGCGCCGCGAGCGGCGGCGATACTATAGTACCAACCGCGTTTAACGTGACCTGCAAACGGCAAGCCAGGCAATCCGGCCCGCATTCCACCATGAGTGGCGCGGGCCGGAATTTTAATGGCATGACAGCGCTATTCGCGCCTGCAATAGGTCAGTGGTTCAGCAAAATATCAGCGATGATGCCGGTGGTGATCGCAACCAGAACAAAATCGTTGCCTGACCGGACCCAGCGATAACCTCTGGGCGGCGCTCTCAGGTTATGTTCGTGCCAGTTATTGACCGAGTGCCGCCTCGAGCGTTCCGAGCGCGTAAGCCGATCTCCATTGTGGTATCCATGAGGGCCTGCGCCGCGGTCGTGCCAGTCTCCGCCTCGATCGTGCCTGTCTCCGTGCCTGTCTCCGCCTCGATCGTGCTGGTCGTTGCCATCGGCGAAGGCAAATCCCGACATGATCAGGGATATCGCCATCATTGTGGAAACAATTGCTTTTCTGTTCATGCTGGTCTCCTTTAGTGGGTTTGGAAGTGCCCGGAAGCCGCGTGCAATTTGTGCTGCGCGCTGTGCCGAACCGGGAACTTCAAATTCGGAGAATAGGCCAGTGAATCTGCATGGTCTGTGCGCTGGCGCACGAACTACTCATAGCTGAAAAGCCAGCCACAACAGCATCCCTTCCGTGACCCCGCGCCATATCCCGGACGGCTGCGCGCGATAGGGTGCAGCCATTTTGCGCCGGCATTCGATCCATGCGGCGAAACGCTCGGCGTCATGCGGCTCATAGCAGGAAACCATCAATTCATCGTTCAGGAACAGGCTGCGTTCATCCGGGTTGGCCGAACCCGCCAGCGCGACCCCGTCATCGATCACCACGGCCTTGGCATGGATCATGTCCGGCAAAATCCAGTCGCGTTTGCCTGCCGAGGTCAGTTCCCGAAGCCCATTTCGCCGAATTATTCCGCGATTAAAGCATTTAACTACCGACAATTTTTAAGTCTTTTGAGTGATTAGCTTCCTCATTGCCAAATTCAAGCCAGTCATCCCCAAACAACTCAACCGGATGCTGCGCGCGGTCCGAACCATTGCCGCAACACATGTCATTAGCCGGGCAGTACTTATCGCAACCCCAGCAAATCCGCTCCGGGTGTGCGGGATGTATTGGAAATTTTTTAGCCATCCTGATTTATGGAGTCGGCAGATTGATTGGCTGGTGTGCCGTTAATCATGATTTCAACCCCAAAGCCTGCTTGCCGGGAATCTTGAATTTTCCTTGCAGACTCAATAGTTCATTGCGATGCAAACTCGCAATTTTCTTCACCAGCTTGTTGCCATCCGGCGTGAGATATACCCGCACCTCACGCTTGTCAACGGTTCCCCGCTGCCGATATATCAAACCCAGTTTTTCGCAACGCGAGGCTAGCGACACCACGCCGTTATGGTGGGTCTGCAATCGCTCGGCAAGTTCACCGATCGTCGCCCACTCGCGATCTTTGTATCCCTTGACATGAAGTAACAACAGATATTGCAGATTCGTGACCCCGAATTTACGGGTAATGTCCTCACTGAACCGCACAAAACAGCGCAGCTGATAGCGAAAATCGGAAAGTGTCCGGAATTCTTCCTTGTTAAGGATATTTCCAGCCATGACCGCTCCGTACAAATTTATGTGATCGGGAAGCAAACATCATGTTGCAATAATATCACAATATGATATATTTGAGATACAGTTTTAACTGGTTACCCATGCATGTATTTTTGTATGGTCAATTTCACGGATTTACCCTGTTCATTTCATTGCACCGACTTAAAGAGGAGAAAAATATGCAGTTGCCCGACATTGATGAAGAAGGCTATCTGGTTGACCCTCTAACCTGGACGGAAGAAATAGCCAACGAGTTCGCCAATCAGGAAAATATCCAACTTACGGCAGATCATTGGGATGCGATCAACTTCATGCGGAAGTGGTATGACGAAAGCCAGGTCGCCCCGGATGTCCGGCATGTAACGAAGCATCTTGCAGAGCGACTGGGGCCTGATTCGCGCAACATCATATTCGAGCTGTTTCCGTACGGCTATGTGAAGCAGGCATGCAGGATTGCCGGCATGAAGCGCCCCAGGGGTTGGAGTACGGGTTAGGGGTGCTGATGGTCGCCTGGATTTTTGCGTAATTGTTTGGCACGAACCAGAGGGCCGTCTGCTTTTGGGGTGATGGCCCATTCACTCCCGGTGCATTTCTTTTGATTACCGAGTTTGGTGCTGCCCGGGCAAGCAACCCTCGAACACGGTTTGTGTTTGTTCCCAAGCCGGGTTTATTGCCCGTGGAATTTATGTTGGTTATCAGGCAGGCTGTCCAGATAAACCGCGACTTCGATATACCTTTTTCTCAAGCAGGGTGTGGCGGCAACAGCCGACGCGTAAACAGCAGATACGCGGTACGCACCAATAAATATCCTATGAACAGATTAGCCCCGATAAAAACCGGGATCGACAGTATTCTCGCGGCATCCACCCCGGCCAATGCCAGTTTCAACCCGGTAACGGTTGCTGATGCTATACCGAAAGTGAAAGCCCAATATGCGGGTGAAAAGGGCTGCGCTCCAAACCAGCTTGTCAGTCTGATACCCAGCAACATCTGAAACAAGCCGTAGCCCCACAGCATAAGCAGCCAATGATCGGTGCTGCCCGGACTCACTGCAAGCCAGGCCATGGAACAAACAACGGGTGGTGCAAACTGGATACCGAGCAATGCTCGTTGCTCGGTGGGGAACGCATGCGGATGCAAAATTCGCTGGATTACAAGCGATTCCAATGCCAGCCACGAAAAAATCCCCGCGCCCATGAATAGCCATCCCCAATCGGGATGCCCCAATGCACCAAGGGCGGCAGCACTGGTAAAATTTCCCGCCACTGTGGGTAAATAAAGTGTGGGCGCTGTATCCAGGGCGTTACGCCCGCCCTTCCACATGGTACCGGTATGCCACAGGGAAAATATCAGGTGCCAGCAGATGCCGACTGTCGTCAGGATATAGGCCAGTGTCCTGGAATAGGGAATAGCCGCCAGCGCGATCAACAGCGTAGTGGCGGCAAGCAGCGCCGGCATACTGCCTTGTACCGGGTGCAAAAACTCACTGCGAACCAGCATGGGACTACGCAATGCCTGTATCACATAGAAAACCAGCAGTGCAAGCCAGACCGCCGCGGCTAATACCAGCACGGCCTCTCCAATCCAGTGAGGCATTCCCCACAGCGGCACGGCCACACGCCATGCCTGCCCCATGCCGGACAAACCGAGTACGATCCCAAAAAATGAGGCCGGAAGTGCTGTGCTTTTCATATTCTATTGGCTTAAATCCTGCACTGGCAGGATGAATAATAGTATTTTGTCATCAAGATTGATCATGAAATGATCATCGTAAGGTTGCTTGCAATCCGGTTGCCACGCACTTACCCCCTGTAAATTACGGGCAAGCGTCAACATGCGTTTACACTTATACCGTATGGATGTGGTCGGTGAACAGCACCATCATTACCGTTTCGCGTCACACCGCTACATCCGTGAATATTCGTACCACTATCAAGGTGCCTTGCTCCGCATTTGTGCTTACCCGTTCTTCAGCGTGAGCGCAGTAGCGTCGAAACCGATCCCGGCCCAGCCGGTCTTGATGAAGTTGCGGATGTTCTGGTGATCGCTGCCTTGCGGATGTTTGAGCACGTCTTCGCGGTAATAGCTGCCGAAGCAATGCAGCGTCTGCTGTGGTGTCAGTCGGTGCAGTCTGGCAAAGGAGAAGACTTTGCAGGAACCGTTGTTCTGTCCGGCTTCGTTCTGCATTTCCCCGTTGCGGAATGCGCTGGGAGTGAAATCGTAATTAGCATCGATCATGCTAATCGTGTCATTGAAGGTGATGCTGTCGGGCGCAGTTTCGAGAGTTTGCAGATATTGTTTCATGAGCGATAACGAGATTTAATTAACAGAAAGCGGTTGGAATTGTTTGCTGTTGCCAGTATACCGCCTCCATTTTTTGCCGGGCCGCATTACCTCACCGCACTCCGTCTGCTGGCCATCCATCCGAGCAGGGACAATATTGCCAGTCCTGTGCCGATGAGCAGTATGCCCATCATCTCGCTCAACTTGAATTCCTCCCCCATCATCAGACGCGAGGAAACGATCGCCACCACCGGGGTACCGAGTACGGAGAGACCGGCTTCCCATGCCGGTACCCGGTCGAGCAGGGTAATCCACAACCACCAGCATAGCGCTGTGCTGATCACCGACATGAAGGCCAGGATGCCGATGTAAGCCGCAGTCCAGTCAGTCGCATGCTCCGGCACCAGCATTGCCAGCAGTACCAGCGGAACCGCGCCTATCATCATCTGCCAGGTGGTGAGCGAGAGCAGATCGACCTTCTGTCTGGCGCGCAGGCGCTTGATCAGCACGGTGCCAATCGCCCAGCACAATGCGGCGGTGATGCCGAGAAATTTGCTGAACAGGCTGGACTGCATGCTCCACGGTTCGATGATCAACACCAGTCCGGTGAGTGTGCTGGCGGCGGCCAGCCACTGCTTGCCGCGGATGCGCTCACCTAGGATCGGCCAGGCAAGCAACAGCGTCCAGATTGGCATGGTGAAAATCAGCACCGCCGTCTTGCCTGGGCCGCCTTCCACCAGTGCCCAGGTCTGAAACAGCATGAAACCCGATACTTGCGCCAAACCGATGGCTAGTGTGGCGCCGGGCGCGATCAACTTGAGCGGCCTGCCCATCAACTTGAGCGCGACGAACAAAGCCAGCGCGCCGCCGACGCAACGCTCTGCCGCAAACGCGAAGGGTGGTGCATATTCCAGCGCCTGCTTGGCCAGCACCCAGGTGTACCCCCAGGTGACGGAAAGAATAATCAGGCCGAGCGGCAGCAACCAGCGATCGCGGGAAGTATTAATAGACATCAGCTAGAACTCAAAATAGAAAAGCAATTAGAAGGATATGATCACCTGCTGGCGAATCGACCAAGCTCAGGGAATGAGCGCCGCATCTTTTGCCGCAAGGCTGCCGATGGCCGACCAGTCCAGATGTTCGCCGCCATGTGCCGCCAGTTCGAGGTAGCGATCACGCAACACGCTGGCAAAAGGCAGCGGCACATTCAATTCTTCTGCCGCTGCCAGCGCCAGCCGCATATCCTTTTGTCCCAGATGGGCGGCAAAACCGGCAGGTTCAAAATGCCTGTCGGCAATCATCGCGCCATAGTTTTTGTATACCGGCGCGTTGAACAGCGTGGAGGTCAGCAGGTCCAGATACAGGTGGCGATCCACGCCGCCTTTTTCCGCCAGTGCCATCGACTCACCCAGCGACTCGATCACCGAGGCGATCATGAAATTTCCGCCCAGCTTCACCAGGTTGGCTTTTTCGGGCGCATCGGACACGATGAAAGTACGCTGGCCCATCACGTCGAACAGCGGTTGTACCCTGTCGATCAGATTCTGTTTGCCCGCGGCGACCACGAACAGTTTTCCCGCGGCAGCCGCATCCGGCCTGCCGAATACCGGCGCGGCAATATAGCCCTGCTGCCTTTGTTCATGTTCGCGACAAAGGCGGGCCGACAGGGCGACACTCACCGTGCTGCAGGAAACATGAATTGCACCGGGTTTGAGATGCGCCAGCATTCCGTCAGGACCCAGCGCCACTTCCTTCAATGCGTTGTCATCCGCCAGCATGGTAAACACCACATCGGCATCGCACACCGCGGCGATATTTTCCGCGCCCCGCGCACCCTGGCCGATCAGCGACTGCATGCGTTGCGCCGAACGATTGAATACGGTCAGCTCATGACCTGCCCCGCACAGACGTGCCGCCATGCCCGCGCCCATTTTCCCCAGCCCGATAAATCCCGATCTCATCACACAGCCTCCCGGTTAAAAATAAAATTGAAACAAAATGTGTCGGCCATCCTGCACCTATCCCCGATTACGCTTTGCCTGAATCGGCGGGTATTGATTT
>Ga0307376_10003888_pt1 | contig 13830 bp, 21 predicted proteins | sample TR2MG_FD_202536 | JGI IMG/M metagenome (GOLD analysis project Ga0307376, IMG submission 202536) | Soil microbial communities from Risofladan, Vaasa, Finland - TR-2 | ecosystem: Environmental > Terrestrial > Soil > Coastal area > Acid sulfate soil | place: Finland: Risofladan, Vaasa | collected...
AATTAAATACCAAATGAAACCCATCAACATCAATATGAATAAAACAAAAGGAGGTAGATAAATGGACAAAAGAAGTAGAGAAGAATATATAGAAAGCCTAACATGTCCAGCGTGTGGTAATACTTACACACGTTGGAATAAAACAAAAAGAATACTCTGTTGCCGCAGATGTGGCTGTGAATGGAGACATGATCCAATGGAGATATAAAAATGATAGAAGCAGATGATATAATAATATATACAAATCATGGAACATTAGAAGGCAAATTTATCAGAGAATACAAACATGGTATCATAATCAAATCAACATGTGCAATGCAAATGATACCATGGCATTATATTCAATTTGTAGAATATGATGTTGTAAACAAAAAAATGAAAAAAGCAATAAATGAAATAATTGGAGGTGGATAAATGAAATTTAGGTGTAAACGTTGTGGTCAGGATTATAAAAATCTCTGGACAGAATTAAGATATTGTGTTAATTGTTGTAATAAAATATTTGGACGTTGTGATGAAAAAGTGTAAACGTTGTGGTAGGGTTTTAAGCAACACAAAATTCTATAAACACATAGCAACAAAAGATAGATTACGTCCATATTGTAAAACATGTATGATCATTGCAAAAAGGCCACTACATATAAAAAAAATGAAAACATGTAGTAGTTGTAAACGTTATTATCCAAGAACTGAATTACTAACAACATCACATGGTTATACATGTTATCGTTGTTTTACTAAAAAATATTGTAGGGTGTAAAAAATTAAAAAAAAAGATATAGTAGGTATAAATACATTTATATAATAATGAATTTTCTTACTATATCACTAATTTTTTAGGTGTGAGCAAAGTCATTTTTTTCTTTAATTTACTTTTTATATATTTTTCTTTCATTTTAAAACCTTGGCCTACGTGCTTTTTTTATTTTTAATGTCATTTTTTGTTTAGCACGTTTTGTATGTTTCCTTCCCATAATATCACATTATTTCTTTCTCATGTATCCTTTTACATGTACTTTTTTTGATTTACCAGGCACCTTTCTTAGAAACCCTTTTACTTTTACCTTTGCCATATTTATTTCCTCCTTTTTTTTCTTAGTTTTTCTAACCACTCTTTACGTTTTTTGCTTTTAGGAGCACCAATTTTGCCCCACTTTACTTTTGCCATTTTAATTTCCTCCTTTTAGTTTTTTATATATTCTGATCCTATTTAATGCATCTCTATCTTTAGCATGTCTATATGCTGCTTCAGGATCCTTTAATGTTTTTTCAGTATGTCTTTCCATATAATCTAAATCAATATATTTCTTACCACGTATTTTTTCATATGGAATTTCATCATCAGGTTTTGTATAATCAGCATAACCTTCTTGATTAGCATATGCTTTTACTTTGTATGTGCCTTCATGTTCTGCAGGTTGTGTATGAAAAAAGTTACCACCAAATTCTTTATCAAGTGCTTTTTCAGCTTCTACAGCATTTCTTTTAGGTTGCTTTGTAAAAATATCATAGTCTGTTGTAGGCCTATCTAAATATTTAGGGAATCTAACATTTAAAGCCCTTGCACCATAAATGATTTCACTATCATCTACTTTTGATAATATGACATCACCAATTCTATGCTTCTTTTTATGGAATTGTCTTGTGTGTGCAATTGAAACACGTTTTGTTGGTTCTTCTTTTTCTTTTTCTTTATATGAATATGGTTTAGGCGGCCTCCAATTTTTAGTTTTATGTACGATTTGTGTTTTTAACATTTTATTTCCTTCCATATATTGATATTCTACATACTGCATATGGATTCTTTACTTTACTTTTCTTTTTTACTTTTTTTACACATTGTTTATATTTATTCCATTTCTTTTTTGATTTATATCGTTTTTTACTATACGGCATTTTATCATCTCCATTTTTCATATGATAGTTTTATCTTTGGAAATTTATACGCCATGTGTTTAAATTCTGACGTAAGCAGTGTTACTTCTTTATCATTACCTTCTATAACCATTGTTTTTTTCATTATCCACCTACCAATACACCATGATCTACGGTAACAACTGTTCCACTATAACTTATATTTACAGCAGGAACATTTGTCCATGTTATACCATCCCATTGTGATACGATAATTGATTTTAATCCTGCAACTCTTGTATCACATATTTGATCAACTATTGGATCAGTAACAGTAACATTAGTACCAGTGTAAACAGTAGAAGTTATAGCACTTGCATTATCAATAATAACAAAAAAAGGTAATGATAACATTATAATTATTATATATGTTATTATTTTTTGTTTTATTTTTAACATATTGCTAATCAACAACCATATAATTATCCATAATATTGATACCTTATTGTTGGTATTTTTGATTCATTACCACGTGCAATTGAATATCCAGCAGCACTATTATTTATATAGAAATTCATCCATAGATAGTCCAGTCCTGAATCATTGTGTGTTACAACTCCAGTCATACCTGATAGTGCAGCAATACCTAAATGTGGTGATGTGATATTCATACGTAGATACGCGTCAATAAATGCAGAACCATTCCAACATGTTGTTTTGTTACCACGTACTTTTATTAGAATGTCAAAAAGAGTAGTATGTTTTATTTCAACTCTAAAATCATCTGTATTTGCATATCCAAGTTTTGAAGTATTACACCATGTTCTATACAATATACTATCATTCCGAGAAAATGTTGTTGTAGGTGTTGCTGTGTGATTTATGAAATATATTTCAAGTATTCCACTATCACCATAAGTAAGAACTGCTTCTGATGCTACACCTTCAAATAATGTGTGCCACGATTTTATATATGTTTTTTCTACTACAACATCGGGTGTAATTGAAAACGATATTATTAATATTCCAATTATTAAACTTGATATTAATCCACTAATAAATCCTGTTTTTTTATTAAATAATTTTGTTTTTAACATTTTATATTACTCCATGTATTAAAAAATAGGTTAGGTGATTTAATAAAATCACCTTTATTTGACGTAGTTGTATACAAGTCCAACGATGGACATTATAGCACCAATTATCAACACAACACCAATGATATTGAATACACTATCACCTGTAGATGATGTGTTGTTTATTGCGCTTCTTATTTGCGTGCTGCCTGTGTCAGGAATATTTGTTAATGTTACAAAGAATGCAAACACACCAACCGCCAGGATAATAAGTGATACTACAACGCCCATAATTGCACCTGGATCTATAAATCCAAATCTTGCTTTCATGGTATCACCTTTACTTGACATATGTATATACAAGGCCTACTATAGACATTATTGATCCAATTATCAGCACAACGCCAACGATGTTGAATACACTATCTCCTGTAGCTGATATATTTGCTATTGCGTTTGTTTGTATTGCACTACCAGCAGGAATATTCTGGATGGTTACAAAGAACGCAAATACACCAACAGCAAGTATGATAAGCGATACAACAACGCCCATTATCATGCCTGGGTCTATAAAGCCGAATTTTGCTTTAGTCATTTTTTTCCTCCTTTTATTTTAAAAACTATAAGGTACTTAATCTATATATAAACTTTTAGGTATATATAAATGTTATATAATACAGATATGAAATATTATATAATCGTTATATAATAACTCTGTTGTTTTTAACTTTAACTTTTTTATGTATTTTTTGTTTAAAAAATAAGAAAAACATTATCATTCCAAATCCTATAAATGGTATAACTTTAGATTTTGTTTCATATAATTGTGTATATCCTTTACCAATAAAATTACCCCAATTGAAATAACACATAGCATCAAAAACAGTAGGGTTTGGTTCAATACCACCAACTCCTTCTCCAACACTATAAAATTCATAATAACCAGTATTATTTGTAAAATTAAAATCCCAAGTCCATGGTGATGTTGTATCTATATCAAAACTTACATTTGCACCCCATGTAACGTTATCAATAGAGAACCTATACCATAGGGTTACATTATCAATAACACCAGTCCCTGTTACTGTAATGTTTATAGGAAACGATCCTACGATATATGGTATAATAATATCAACCGATGTATTTACTGATGAATTAAAAATACTGCCATTCCAATCATTAATAGTTGACCATAAAACTGATGTATTATAAACTGATCCATTTATATCACTAATTGTGTTTTTAATTGTTGTGTTATACACTGAACCATTTATATCACTGATTATATTTTGAATTGAAGAATTATAGATTGAACCGTTAATTATTTCTATATTATTCCAAACAACAGTTTCATTATAAACTGATCCATTTATATCAACAATATTATTATATGTAGTTATGTTATACACTGAACCATTTAATGTTTCAACTGTTTGATATATTGTTGTGTTGTAGATGCTTCCATTAATTGTTGATACTGTATTATAAGCTGTTATGTTATAAACGCTTCCATTAATATCATCTATAGTATTTTGAACCGAAGAATTATAAACTGAACCGTTTAATGTTTCAATAGTATTCCATATAGCTGATAAATTAAATGTTCCATTAGATGATGAACCAGTTGTTAATCCATATGTATCTGTTGCTGTCATATTGATATGATAATAATTACCAGGTGTAACAGTTGTGGTATCCCAATCTATATAAAAAGTTGAATTAATCTCAACTTCTGCATGTGTTATACTTCTATTTTCTATGTATGCTACGATTGCATGTGCACTATCAAGACATGTGGTATTCACCCAGCACACATCTTGATTAGGATCACCAATCCATCTATAAGTGATATTAATAATATCACCTTTAGTATATTCTGTTATAGTGCCGTTTTGTGTTAATATATTTGTTGGGTTTGGAGGCACATTAACAATATCAATTACATCAGTATAAACTGTTGACCATGCTTCATTACCACCTGTATCATTTGCATAAACTTTGTATTCTATTCTACTACTATCATCTAACTTTGCATATTTAAGATGACAGTCTATAGTTCCATTTTGTGTTGACCAAGCAGTTCCTCCATTTATTGAGTATTCTACAAATTGTGAATTATTGAAATCTCTGCCTGATGTGTTTGTATCACAGAAAGCTAAATCATATTTATTGGTTATATCACCAGCCCTTGATACAAAAATAAAATAGAATAAATCTGTCATTTTCAATGTTCCAACATATCCTGCTGAATTTGTTGAAAAATTTATACCCCAATATGATGAATTACGAATTAAATAATCCGCAACATCATTATCGTAATGTTCACCGATTAAAACACAATTGTCAGATGTAGCAGGCTTTCCTGATACATAAGATTCATTTGCAAGATATATCTTTACTGGTTTATTTGGAGAACCTGTATCATTCATATTATAATAGAATTGATATAATGAACCGTTGTATTGTGGATCAGTATAGAAATCAGTATTTGTCATATTGAATTTTGTTTTGTATGCAAAATTTGCATAAACATCGAATATACTTGATGAATTATCCTGTACATCTGTTCTATCAATATACCAAATGTTAGAGAATAAATGTGGTACAAGAGTTGTTAAATTATTAAATCTTACAGTTGTCCAATTACTACCATAATCAACTACATTAAACTTTATAGATGTATTATCATGTGCTCCCCATTCTCCATAGTATCCTATTTCACCAGTACCAGTTATTGAATTGAATTTTTCAAACCACTTATCTTCATTTCTATTCATTGATCTTAATTCTACACTATCTCTTAACATTCTGTATGTGAAATTATATCCAAATCCTGCTGCTGTTTGATTTACAGTGTGTACAAAAAGTATAGATGATTGGTTGATTGGTGTCCAACCTGTAGTGATATTAAATGTGATATTAATATATGATGTGTCATTGATTCTTATGTTTACAGGTAAATATGCTATTCTTGTTATTGTTACTGCATCTGATGTGTTATAAATACTTCCATTAATATCATTTATTGTGTGTTGTGTTGATATATTATAAATGCTTCCATTAATTGTTGATATTGTTTGGTATACTGTTGTGTTATATATTGATCCATTATAATCTAATATTGTATTATATATTGTTATGTTATATATTGAACCGTTAATAACATTAATATTATGATATACTGCTGAAGGTCCAATTATTATTTCATCACTCCATGTAAAAAATCCTGTTGTATTGTTCATTGAATGAAATGATGTATTAATCCAACAACTACTTCTACAAATATTACTTATTCTAAATTCATCTACTATGCCTTTTTGCCAATCATTTATTCCAATACCAACCCCAACTTTTGAAGCCATAACATATAGAGATGATGCTAAATCATAATCCAGAATATCACCATGATCTTCACTATTTTCTAAAGAATCATTAACATATATTCGTTTAGTATTAACTGCATCAAATGTTGTACTACCAAAGCACCACGAATCATTTAACCAAATTACACCAGCTGAAACATAATTTATACCATTACCATTAGTTATTGCATATGCACCTTCTACATTTGTAGCACCTTCTGTATCATATCTAATACCATATGAACATGAGTCAGTGTTACCCCACTGATCTCTTTCCATTTTACCTATTGTCCACTCATCAATATCACCTGATGATGCTTTTATCCAATTTGTAAGAGTAACAGCACTTGCAGGTTTTAAACTGGCATGATCCAAAGCATATATATAATCATCAACCCCATCAAAATCTATAGCTTTCCCAATTTTTCCATCTACTAAATCTCCATCAACCATTCCACCAACTGATGTTAAATCATTACTATATGATGTACTATCATAAATAGTTCCAGTTGGTGTATCAGACATATGACATACTAAAACATAATTATCATCCCACACATCTGTAACATGTTGATGATCTATTACATTACTATTATTATAGTACATAAGAAATTTATTGGACGAATTAGTTAAAGAAGGTATATTTACCCATACAAAACTATCTCCTGTATTATTCCATAGTTCAATCTCATAATTATATCTTGTTACATTATCTAAACTAACAAATCTTATCGAATCACCATCATCACATTTTGCACCTATATCTGGTGGTATTATAACTAATAATGGAAAATTAGTAAATGAAGTACATATATATGAACTATTAATAGTAATAGTTCTATAATAATTCCAGTTAGATAATGGTACATCACTTGTTATAAAATTATATGTTTCATTACTCCAAAGACTTCCATCTGTAACATTAAAACTAATCCAATATTTTGTATTATAAGTATCAACCCAGGACGCATTTGTAAAGTTGTATGTACCATCAGGTAGTCCTGTTCCTGTTGTTTGATTTACTATAGTCCACAATCCTGATTCATTTGTGAGAATAGTGATGTTCATTTTAACACCTTCCGGATCATTGATTGTAACATTAAAAGAAGTTGGATATAAATCTACATCTATTGCATTTAAAGATTTTTCTATATGTGTTGTTGCATTCCATACATTCTGGTTGCTTTGAGTTGGGGCGACGTTAGGAGCATCCCAAGTAAGGTCATCACTGGCATAATAAATGATATTAGACATGCCGAAAGCACATATAAAAGCATAACCTGTTTTAGGACGATTTGTTTTAAAACTATCAATAATAGGCCATTGTGTTGAAATTAGATTAGAAGTAATATAATTTCCAGTTAACACTTTATTCATAGTCCAACTAATAGTATCATTAACACTATGATTTAATCTTGTACCATAAGCACCAAAAGTAGCATGTATATAATCATTATCATTAACAGCTATAGATGCATAATAATGTAATTCAGTAGGATCCCATGTAAGCCATTCAGCACTACTCCATCCACTACTATCATTATGTGAATATCCTATTTGACTTGTTGTGTATTGATTATTTCCACGCCATACAACATATGGCACATCATTATCATCTATAACAATACAAGGCGTATATTGGTCATATGTATCATTTTGATAAACTGGATCGCCTTCCCAGTCTGTCCATGTTGAACCATAATCACTGGATTCCATATGGAGAATATCAGCCTTTCCTAAATAATGGTTGGTACAGTAAAAAACAACGTGAATAACATCATTACTATCTATTGCAATAGATGATTGGGATGCAATATCAGCAGCATCTGGTTCATTAGTAATAATCTGTTCTGTACCCCAACTACCACCATTATCAGTGCTATTAATATATCCTACTTGATAATTATTACTTAATCCTTCTTCTTCTTTATGATATACAATATGTATATTATCATTACTATCAATAGCAATTGCAGGATTTGTATGATGTTTTGCTTCACTTCTTATCCGTACTATAACATTCCAATTACTTGAATTAGAATATACTAACTGATAATCAGCACCATATACTTGTGTTTGATAAACAAGGTGCACAACATCATTACTATCAACAGCAATAGAAGAGTATCTGTTGGCTGCTACACCATATACTTCTTTATCATTCCATGTTACACCATTATCATCTGACCAAGCAACATGTACATCATAATTTTCATCAAAAGTACACCATATAGTACCGTTAGATTGTCTAACTAATTTCCTCAGAGATGGATTACCACAACGAACATTAGTACCAGTATAAACAGTAGCAGTTGGATCAAGTTCAACATGTGTATCTGGTGCAACATCATTCTTTCTTGCCTTAAACCAGAAGTAATCATCATTCACCCCATGATTGATAATAATACCAGGAATAGCAGCTATATCACTAAAATCATAACTCAAATTAAAACTTTCACCATTTACTTCATAACTTATGTTATAAGTATATTTATCAACATTATGAACATAATCTCTTACACGATAATCAATAGCAAATGTAAGCCTGTAATCTGTAGTAACTTCACATGGTGCATCAAAAATCAATGTTATCTTTTTACTATTATCACCAACACTATCTCTATTGATTGTTAAACTATCATTATAATATTCCCATTGTCCATCAGTGTAACCTTCTAAACTCCACATTGCATGGTTTTTAAACACCTTCCAGAATTTAGTCCAATTTAATTCTGGTGCCGCATAAATCTGTCCTGGTGCAAGTTCTGGATAAACCCACCAGTTTTCATTAGTAGTATTATTAAAAGGTTCATCACCAACTTCTAAAACCATTTTTTCAGTATCACTAACAACATCCATTAAATAATCAATAGCATTTTTACCAGTTAATATTGGTATAATTATATTTAGTCCTATTACAAATGAAATTATAAATGATATAAACCAATATTTATTTTTCATGGTAAGCTACTTCTTTCTTGAAAGTCCATAAATTGTATAATTGCCCACACAATATTAATAAAAATAAATCCTATTAATAATGCACCAACGCCAGGATAACTAAACGTTATTACTCCTTCTGATGTTGTTATATTATTTGCTGTTGCATTATATACTTGACTATAAAACGGCCATTCTATTGATAAACATTCAGCCATAAGCACCAACCAGAACATTATTGTAAACACTGAAAATACTATTGATTTTTCGTATATAGCTATTACTTGAAATATCACTGCTACAAATAATATAGCTATCCAAATTCCTTCTAACATTTTTACTCCGTTCTATATATTCTTATTTTATTATCTGTTCTTTTTAATCTATAACCAGGTTTGATTGTGATTATGTTTATTTTTGTACTCTTTTGTGTATTAAAGTATATCATGTTTTTTTGTGTATAATTTTTTAATATGGATGATAATCGTTTATGTAATTTATTATTTTTATACACAGTTCTACCATATTTTTCTAATGATGTTATCACATAATCATTTTCTACAGGTATTTTTATTTTGATATTGTTTTGTTTAGCCATCTAAAACTCCCTATGTTTGATTACAAATGATTTATACATCATTGCACCAATAGCTGCTGATGTTACAATAGCAAAAAGTATAGTAATAGAAGGGTGAAATATCACACTACCAAATGCACCAAGTATTAAGAAATATCCTGCAACACCTGCTATATTTCTACTATGTGAATAATATATAACTCCCAACATTCCAAACAATATAGCAGTAAACCAATCACCATAAATATTATAAAATGGTTGTAAAAGTGCCCTAATAGGATTATTTAGTATATCATCAAATATAGTCATAATAAAAAAAGGAATACTATTCATGTGATGCAAAACCTCCTAATTCAGATTGTGTTATACCAACTATAAATAAAATTATAACAATAACTGTAACCAGTCCTATCATTTGCATTCCAACATCACCTAAAAGTGTTGAAAAACTTGAAAATATCCTTATTGTATTACCCCACATAATCCAATAGAATCCTGCGAATAATCCATAAGCAACACTTTTAGTACCACTTGGAAATATGAAACCAGCAGCAGCTGCTGCAATAAGTGCAACTACAACTCCTAAAAATACAGATGATCCTATATTCATAAAATAATCATAAAATGATGTACCATATGGATTTCCCCACACTCCGGTTAATGCTACTACAACAAATCCCAGGTTAAAGAATAAGTTACCCATCATAAAATGATATGCTTTCAATATCCACCACTCCTCCAATCAGATAGGAAAAACCAGAATCCAAGGATAGCCATAATAATACCTACTGTTAATAATGCTGGTGTAAAACCTGAAACCAATGCTGATGTGCCTGCCATTGATATTCCTGTAAGTAAAAATGCTAATGGTGGATGAACATTAATCATTATACCAAATATACCAAGTGTAAATAAAAGTGCACCCATTTCAAACCAGTTTATATATTCATTAGTGGCATAATTATAAAATGGTGCCAAACCAATTACTCCTGTTAAAAGAATATTAAGTTTGGATACATCTGTTAATGCTGTTATCCCTGGTAATAAAGGAAATTCTAATATTACAGTATTTGATCCATATATTTCAGTGAATAAAGGGTGTGTAATTGATAAAGTTATTTCATATACTTTTGTATTATCAAGGATTAATGTTTCAAAAATATATTCACTAAAACCATTTACTGTTTTTGTATATACTTCAACACCATCAAGATCATGTATGGTACATGTTAATGATATAGTTTGAAGAACAGAATCAGAATATACAACATTAATTCTATTACCAACCCATGCAGAAGAAATAGAAATAATATCACTAAGTAGATATGTTATATTTTCATCTGGTTTTTGAACCACAACTGTTTCCTGTGTAATTTCATGTGTAGGTGCTAAACCAGCAATTGTAAATTCATCAACATCTGATAGTAATCCAACTTTAATCAAATATCCTTTTTCAAAAACTAAATGAGGATATACTTTTTCAGCAGCATCCCATAGTTCTTGATGCACGATATATCTTATGCTTTGATTATATGCATATATTTCAATATACGCATCATTCTCTTCTGCTGAATCATATATATGTGTTCTATCCTGAAATGAATATATATATTTTACAACACTATCCTGAAATGATGCATCTAAATACTGTTCTAATATACCTGTTGTATTTCTATAATAATAATATTCATTATATACTGTGTAATTTCCAATATAAAACGTAAAAACTTTATTCACAGCAGCATCTGGTAAAAGTTTTCTAACATATTGTGCACGCCCAAATTTACCATTACCCAAACCATCATTATCAAAATCATAATTCACAAATAATTCTAAATAAAATATATCTTTTGATGTGTTAATGTTAAATTGTTCTGCAGAACCAATAAGTGATTCTGTAATATCATATTGATCATAGTCATCAGCATAATGCACCTTTAACCTAAATGTTGCTAAATTGTAAGGATATACTGAAAAATTTAGAACATGAAATGTATCTTCATCTCTAAAAATTATTGTAAAGTTTCCCCCTTCAGTACATGCACTTCTTATACCTCTATTAATGCTTCTATACCAATCATTAGTTGCTGTTTGATGAACAGTCCATGCTGAAAAAGCATAACATGTAGCTTCATCTAAATCTGCAATAAAGTATTCTGCTGTTACGTTACATAAAAGTGTGCCTTCACCCCAAGCAGGTGGTGCATAACCACCAATAGTATAATATATTACAGTATATGATATACCTGTACCATTGTCCATTTTTGTCCATGTAACGTTTAAAGTATCATTATCAACACGTGTGAAACCTAAATTTGTTGGTGGTTCAACACAATATGTAGTAAATTCCCTGTAAAATATTGATTCATTACCAAATGAATCATTTACTTCTACTTTCCAATAATAAGTGTGGCATGGTTCAAAACCATCTGAAAAAACAGTATAATTAGTATCATACCATGTTTGATTATAGTTACCTGGCGGTACTGATAAATTTGATCCTATTTGAACAAAACTTTCAGATGATTCATTATATGCCCACCATGTCATATTCATTATATCACCTTCATCATGTGAAATATTCATTGATAAATTTATACCTGTAACATCCCAACCAACATCTTCCTGAAAATCAGCTGGATATGAATAATTACTTTCTGGTATAGTAAGGTCATATTCTACCCATAGTTCTGGTGTAAATACTCCACTATCATCACTATGAAATCTGGCATATGTAGGACTATCTGCTATATTATATGGGTGGCTATATATAATTGCATACCATCCTAATGGTACTGTTGTTTGTAATGATTTTATAGCATTTAAATTTGTTTCAAAATTAGAAAACCAATAATCACCACCCATAGTTGTATTTATTGTATTTATTGTAGTAGAAGGATAAGGACAATCACCAGCACCACAACCTACGGTACAGGCGCCTCTTGTAGCTAATATTTGTGTATCCTGACCATTAAAAATATTTGAATTTCCTGGACTATTATCAAGTTCTAATGATGGTTGTATTGTTAAATTATGCATACGTAGTACTTCACAATTAGGAAAGTATTGAGTAGATCCTGCACCTTTTACTGTTATTCCCATATTCAGTATTTTTGCTAAAGGAGGAATAACTGATATATTCCATTCAAAAAATGCTTTATATTGTGTTTTAGCTGAGGCGCCATAATGTATAACAAGATTAGTTACAGAAGTAAAATCCCCAGTATATGTATTAGGAACTTTAAGATGAGTTACAGTCCCATCGTAACTACATGGTATTGTAACTTCAAAAACATCAGCAGATGAATTTACTGTTAGAAATACAGTAAATATTAAAACAACTAATAAAATTAATCCTATATATTTACCTTTCATAAAATTGATCACCTCTTAAATATTCTTTTATATCAAGTCCTGCTGATGCTAAAAATGCTGCACCAAATCCAATAATCATAAGAACCATAATTATTTCAAATATATTACTAAGTTGTAGCATATGTCCTATTACAGTTGATTCATGTGTAGCATTTAATGTAGTACTTGATGCTATCATTATTTGTGTTGTTGTATTATACATTACCATTTGCATTGCAAAGAAAAAAATCACTATGAACATCCATATAGTGAATAATTTAAATGATAATCTCAATATCTATAACCCCCTGTTTTTGTTATGTTTGCTTTTTTAAATCCAAATAGTATTACAGAACCAGCAATCATTAGTGATAGTGTATAGTTGATGATAGCTAATGTATCAGGATAATACATTGGTAAATTTGCTGTAAGTGCTTCTATCACATAATTACCCAATAAAAACATTCCTCCAAATGCAAATACACCTAAAAGAAAAACTATCATTGATTTTATAACTATCATTTTTTACTCCTTGGTGGGCCTGTATACATAAACATTTTTTGTTGTTTTTTTGCTTGTTTTGCTTTCCAACCTTCCACTGTAATACCTTTAAACTCTTCTGGTGAATCTATTAAATGTTTTGATTTTTCAATCCAAAGTGGTGATT
>Ga0307376_10003890_pt1 | contig 13830 bp, 19 predicted proteins | sample TR2MG_FD_202536 | JGI IMG/M metagenome (GOLD analysis project Ga0307376, IMG submission 202536) | Soil microbial communities from Risofladan, Vaasa, Finland - TR-2 | ecosystem: Environmental > Terrestrial > Soil > Coastal area > Acid sulfate soil | place: Finland: Risofladan, Vaasa | collected...
AGCAAAATGTTCTGCTCTGAAGCCGTCGCACTCCTTCTGAAGGAAGCGGGGCTCGCGCCTTTCAGCGAACCAGAAGACTGGACTCCCGAGGACCTGCTCAAAGCAGTCGAGAAAGACCCGCTCTTCCGTTGCGTGGAATCTGGCGATGCTAAGCCAGCTAGTGCATAAGGACGCCCGCGAAGAGGCGGACGGCGTGCGCACGACGTTCACGGTGCCGGAGCCCTTCGTCGACGACACCCTGCGTCTGTGCATCAACGGACGTTCGATTCTCGATGATTGGGCAATTACCGGCTGGTTGACCGTCGAACTAGAAGAGGCCCCCTACGAGGGGGACGTGGTATCTTTCTGGTACCAACAGGTGTGATGTGGGTCTCTCGAGAATTGTCACAGCGATCGGCGACATCGACGGCGTGAACACGGTCTTCTACGCTGGGGAGCCCTATACCGCCGGCTTTACGCGGTACATCTACAACGGCCGCTTCCACGGCCCTGACACCGACCCCGACTTCACGTTCGCCGAAACCGACCCCGACACAGGCGAGGTCACAGTCTCCGAGCCACCGCTCGAGGACGACACCGTTCAGCTCTTCATCGTCGACCGACGGCCAACGCCTTGCTCCCCCATCCAAGAACTCCAGGCAGTCATTCGACCGCCCGATCGCGTGCGCGGGATACTCCGTCCCATCGAGCCTTTGCGCCTCACGGGGATAATCTCCACCGACACAGCCCGTGGCGAACTCGACCCCATCGAACCGACACGACTGGTGGGAGTCATCAGTGCGCCACGTCTTGTCGGCGTCATTCGAAAGGACTGTGACTGATGTCGACAGCACGCATCAATCTCGTACGCGGCACCAACCAGACCTTTTGGATCGATATTGTCGACGACAACGGGCAGCCCTATGACGCCGATGATCTGGTTGGCGCATCCGCCGAGTTCCTCCTGCGCGAGGACCCGACGGACGTCACCAACGTCATTCGATGGACCACCGCGCTCGACCCCGATTCACTAATCCTGCTGGGCAACACGATCCAACTGATCTTCGTTCCCGACGACACCACCGCGCTCGACATATTCGTCTACTCGTTCCAAGTCAACGTCACCCTCGCGAACGCCGAGGTCCTCCCGCCGATCATCGGCTGGAGCCCCTTCGACCTGAACCTCGGTGGCGGCGCGCACCCCGAACCGCCGGTCTTCACCAACACCGTCCAGCTCGACGAGAACTACGGAGCTACCGATGCGCTGCGCTACATGACTCCCGGGGGGACCCCTATCGAGAACGCACAGATTCGGGTCTACTACATGTCCGACTACGATGCAGGCCAGCTCAGCGCGCCTGTGGGCGTCTCGAAAACGAATGCTTACGGACGCTGGCACAACCCTGTTCTGGTACTTCCGGGGTACAGCTACGTGATTCAATTCTTCAAACCAAACGATTTCGGACCCGATACGGCTGAAGTGGTCGCCTGACCTATAATCTCTGAGGAGCCAATCCCATGCGTGAAGCCTCTGACATCTCGACCATCATTCAGCAGAAAGCCACCGGGGCCTTCGACGGCACCCTGCCGCTGGGCGCGGCGGTCCTCTCCCCTACAGGCATCTACCGCTACCCCACCGAAGCTGCTGGAGGTCTCTTCTACTGGGATGGCGCCACAGAACCGATGGTCATCAACTCGGTTCTCGTCACGCTCGCAACCGGAAACGTCTCGCTGTCGCTGGTGAACCTGGACGCTGCCGGTACACCAATAGTCGGTGAAGAGTTCCTCGTTGCAAACGGAACCGGCGTCAAAACCTTGAACCTCCCTACGCTCGGCCTCGTCCTCCTGCAGAGCCAAGCACTCAAGCTTGTCACCTCCACGGCGGCCATCGCCGAGGTCTGTGGCTCCATCGAACGAATGGCACGTCGCTAGGAGCCTCTGATGCCCGTCGTCGGCACACCAACTACCCCTGTCATCGTCTCCAAAGACCAGGTCCGCATGTTCATGCGCGACCGTGCGGACAGGAACATCTTGCTCGACGACGTCCAATTCTCTGACGAGGAGCTGAACGCGGCCACCGAGATGGCCTGCAGCATGTTCAACGGCCTCACACCGCAGACGCGGTTCACGCCGTCCTCGTGGCCCTCGCACCTCGGCTGGCTCCTGCTCCTCGGCACCTGTCGCTACTTGATGCTGTCTGAGGCGTTCCTACAGATCCGTAACCAGGCCACCTACCAGGACGGCGACATCGCCCCCATCGGCGTGGACGACAAGCAGGCGGCCTACGCCCAGCTTGCCCAGCTCCTGAAGGCCGAATGGGATGAGCACGCTCACGGTGTAAAAATTCAGAACAACATGGAGGGCTGTTACAACAGCCTTGGTTCTGGGTATCAAAACGTCACCCGGTACAACCACTCCTAGGAGAACAGACATGCTCAGGGCGGCGTACACACAGGGCATCAAAGACGCGCAGTACAAGTTTGCGGCGGACCCATCGCTTGCCGACCTCCTCGGTTTAACAGGTGCTGAACGTGCCGCGGAAGACGCTTTCGAAACCGCACACACCACACAAAGCGCCGAGGTCAAAAAAGTGCTGGAAGACATCAAAAAGGCACCTGCGCCGGGAACCGCCGCCTTCGACGCCGAAGCCAAGGAACTCCTGCGAAAGGCCGAGGGCGCAAAAGCGTCAAAAAGCGTGCGCGGAGTACTCAAACAACTACCTGCCAAACTACTCAGAAAAGGGCGATAGGCCTCCGTGTTGAAATCCGCCTATAATCAAGGCGTGCAAGCCGCCATCGCACGCTACAAACTCGCCGACACCATGGGAGCCACGCCGCCCCCAGGGTCTGTCGAGACCCACGGCTCGAATTTCAGTTTGCCCTACACCCCGCGGACCAGCGACAATCCTGCTGCGGGCGACCCCTACGACCCGGCGGCGCAGATCAACACCGAGGACCGCATCGACAAACTCTGGAACATCTCCGACATTGACCACATGGCGCCTGGGGGTGCCGGCGGTCAGTACGGAGCGGAAGTCATCGGCTAAAGGAGAACGACATGAACTCGCATCTTAAGACCGCTCACCAGTACGGTGTCAACGAAGCCCTCAAGCAGTGCGGCTACACCTCGACCGACGAGGTCAACAAGGAAGCCGCCGACCTGGGTATCCTCGAGGAGCCCCAGCAGACCAAGACGGCTGAGCCCCGGGGCGGCGTCTTCGACATGCTCCGCAGAAAACTCGGCTGAACACCCGTGCTCAAGGCGGCCTACACGCGCGGTGCGCGGGAGGCGTTCGCCAAGTTCGGCTTCGCCTTCCCTGAAACCCTTAGTGCTCCGACACTAAAAGGGCAGACTGCGGCCAAAACACTACCCGCGCCCAAGCCCGCCGAGCCCAAAGCGCCCTCCATCAAGGTTCCCAAGGTTTCCCTGATGGCGGATACCCCGGAGATCCCTATCATCAAGGGCGCGGCTGACGTCGGCATGGCGATGTCCACTGCGCGTCACGAGGGCCCCGGCGCTGTACGCGGTGAACCCGCCGACGAGGGACGCCGCCAAAAGAGCGTCATCGATCGCGCCTTCCAGCAAAACGAGGACATCGGCGAGACCTCCTCGATGCCGCGCCCCGCGGGAGGAGTCTACCCATGAGCCTACTCGACGCCGCATATGCCAACGGACAGCGTGACGCTCTTGCCGCGTTCAAGCTCGCCGCCTCCTTGATGCCAAGCACGACGCCAAAGCCTCCGAGCCCGTTGGCACTCGCCGACAGGATGGCGAAATCTTCTCCACCTGACAGCTCCCTCGCGGATGTGTTCAACACGCAAGAGCAAGCGATCTCTCGTTCAGCCCCCCCGGGGAAGGTCTTCGACCACAAAGCGGCCAGCGAAGTCTGCACTACATGCCGGCGTCCAAAGCACTACGGTCCCTGCAAAGTGCTGCCAAAATCGCGCCCCGCGGGCGACCCCCAGAAGTCAGCGGACTTCAACATGGGGATGTACGGTGATGACCCGTCGGCAGGAGATAACCCGGCAACGAGCCCCAACTACCACTCCGCAAACACGTCCATCAGCTCTCTCGCTCGGGCGCAGGAGGGGCGTCCAGCAGAGGAACAGGCCGCCACCAGCTTCGCAGACCTTTTCCGACACGGCGGCATCACTGCGCTCTCAGATGACGCGCTCCCGTCCCGCATGACTGCCTGGTCTGGAAAGACCGCGATGTCCCCGTCGACGGACCCATACTCCCGTAGCGAACAGCGTGGGTCGGTCAATCCATACGAGGAACAGCGCGAAGTCTCTCTCGCTCCAGGGGGGTCAGGCGAAGGGGCGGAACAGGTCATCAGTCGCGCCTTCGGCCAAGTCGATGGTGCGGTTGACTCCACCAGTATCGAAGGGGCCTCCGCACCGTCGGGCGGTCCGCCGGTTCTCGCGGGCTAAGCCCCATGGCAACTATCACGGTCACACGCACCACAGCGCTCTTTCCTTCTGCTGTATTCGTCCAGTGGGATATCGCGCCCGACGCCCCGGGATCCTTCCTCATTGACGTCGCGCGCTCCGGCTCCCCGGACGGCCCCTGGGAAGCCATCGGAATCGCCCTGCGAGACGCCTACAACTACCTCGACGAGTACTTCAACTTACCTCCGCCCGAGAACCCGGGGGCGGAGCACGTGGGCTTGAACCTCTTCTCACTCAGCCGCGACGTCTACTACCGTGTGACGGTGACGCCCGACGGAGGTGATGCGTTCATGAGCGCCCCGACGCCCGTCGAGCCGGGACTCGACCGCCGCACACGGCTGCTCAAGCGCAAAATACAACGGGACGCGAGCATCGGCTTCCGTAAGCTGAACGGCATCCCCGTCGCGGTCCTCAAGCGAAAGCGCTGGGGAACGCGCTGCACCTACTGCTACGACGCTGTTATACGGGAAGCGACGCTCGAGCACTGCCCGATCTGCCTGGGAACCGCCTTTGAGGGGGGTTACTGGGCCCCGCTCATTATTACTGCCCGCCGCACGCCCGCTCCCGTACAGACGCAGATAACTGCGCACGGAGAGAGTGACGTCAAGGTCCTCAGTTTCATCACCCTCGACTACCCACATATCGAGAACAAAGACGTCCTGGTCGACCTGCGCCGTAATGACCGCTACCGAGTCGAAGTCGCTACATCGACCGAGCTGCGGGGCGTAATGATCCACCAAACCATCTCTGCGTCTGAACTCGGACGTAACGCTGTCGAATACTCCATCGACGTGGACCCTTACGCGGTACCCCCGCTATACTGAGTACAGATGGCCGGCGAAACCTCATCCATCCCTCTGACACCAGACCCGCAAAACCTTCCTGCCCCCGAAGGTGCGCAGTCGGTAATGATCCGCCCCGGGTCGGGGTTAGCGGTCATCGGGATGTTCGTCGAGGTCATTCGGAAGCGCTTTCCACCAGGGGCAGGGCTTCCATGGGTCTGGTATCCCGATATCAAAGAGGGACAGGAGTCGTCGATCGCGATCGAGAGTGCGTACAACGAAGACGCTGAGCAGCGAAACTTTCGTGCAGCGGTCTTTGTCGACCGGGACGAGCAGACGGTCGGGCGGACGGTCCTCGGCGACCTCGCCGGTCAACACATGCCTACAAGCTTGCGTGCTTTTTGGGCGCTAGAAACCGTACCAATTCTCATTGAATGTGTCGCGGCAAAAAAGGCGGAGAGCGCCATTCTCTCCGACCTAGTTAGCATCTATCTGCACGCCTCCAGCGACCTCATCCAAGCGAAGTTCGGCCTCCACGAAATGACCCCCGTTGTCAGGGGGAGAACGCAACCCTTTCCGCGCGACAAAACCCAGTGGATTACACCCATCTCGTTCAGCACCCAGTACAACCTCCGCTGGACGAACAAACAAACCGCGCCACTACTGCAGCAAATCGCCGTTGAAGTCAGCGCGTCTGGTTTCGAGGACGCAACCGCCTACTTCGAGACCATTGCTATCTACGGGCGCCAGCCCGTTGAATAAGCACAGGAGACAGCCCCTATTTGGGCGCGGCCTCTTCGTAGCCTATAATCTTCGTCGAAGAGAATTGAACGTTCAATCCGCGGGTTACAGTGCGTAGGCCCTGAACTTCGGGAGAAAAATAGATGGCAGCCATCCGACCAGTCGTCCTCGTTTTTCAGGATTTCGCGACGCTTACCGTCACGCCGACCACTCCAGACCTCAATTGTCTGGTGGTCGGTCCTGCCTATTGGATCCAGGATTACTTCGCTCCGGGTACGACCACCTACGAAGACAAGACCGACATCGGACTGTCCACGGATTACGGTCTGCTCGAGGCCCCGGTGGGCACCGTAACCCCGACAGGCGACAACGTGATCACAGTCGCGGACCCGCCGAACAACGTCGTCGGTGCCGTCCTCGACGAGGACAGCGTGGTCGTCTACTTCGACGAAGCCACCGCGATCATCGACGAGGGCGCCGCCGGCGCGACCGCGACCGCAACCCCAAACCAGTTCGACTGCACCGACGTGGGAGTCGACTTCACGTCCGGCAACGGAAAAGTGCTGCCGGGCGACCGCATCATCTTGACGGACGGCAGCTCCAACACGATCGTTCGAACGGTCTACACCGTCGACGCCGTAGCGCAGCTCCACTTCACCGAAGACATCCCCCTCACCGGGTGGGTCGTGGGTGCTTGTGAATGGCGTATCGAGCGCCAGCTCGATGACCAGGTCGTCGACGCCTCCTTCTATGATGTCAATGGCAACGCCATCGACATCAACGGCAGCATCACCCTGGCCGTCACGGGACAGGGCGCCAAGGTCATCTCCTACGCCAAGGTGTACATCCAGTACATCTCCCTGCGGACCGATCTGCAGGAGCTGGCGACGACCACCACCACGGACCAGATCACTGCGAACATCGGTCGTCTCGATGCCCGCAACCCGCTGGCCGTCGGCGTCTTCGTTGCGCTGCAAAACACCACCTCGTTGGTGCAATCTGTCGCAGTCGCCACCGACGACCTCCCGGGCTACACTGCGGTAGCCAACGACATCGCTTCCCGTACCGATGTCTACGCCATCATTCCGCTGACCACGGACGTCTCCGTCCTCAGCATGTGGAACTCCGATTGCGTCGGTCTTGCGCTCCCGGACAAAGTCCGCGGACGCCCGCAGAAGTTCCGCGTCGTCATCGGCTCCGGTGAGCTGCCCGTCACCAAGTCGCTCGTCGACCCGAAGGACGGGGACTACAACGAGGTCCTCGCGGGTACCGCGCTCTCCACAATCACCGAATTCGAAGTCGTCGCCGCGGACTTTGTCACCGCGGGCGTCCTCCCAGGGGACACACTTATCGTCGCCAACGACACCGCAGCTACGCCGCGCAACAACGACAGCTACATCGTCTCCGCGGTAATCAGCGCGACGAAGCTTGAAGTCTCTTCAACCATCCCTGGCACCGCTGCAATGACGGGCGATGCAGACTTCACCATCGGAACCAAGGTCACTCTTACTACCACCCCGGTAGTGTCGGACATCGGAGACGACCTCTTCCTGCTCCTCCGGGACGACGCGGGGACCTTCCTTACGTCCAACCTGCAGGCGGGCGACCTCGTGCAGATCGCTGCCGACTTCACCAACACCTTCGACGGCACTGTCGCGATCTCCTCGTTCGTCGTGGCGTCGATTCTCAGTGAGAACCGTCTCCTCATCCAGAACAACGGCAAGGACACTCCGACCGTCCAGAACGAGCTGCCGCATGGCGTGAAGCGCACCGCCACGACCGCGCTGGTTCCGACGGACAAGTCGATCTACTACCAGGTCGTTCGCACCCTCTCCAAAGAAGGGCAGATCACCGACCTCATTGCGGTGGCGCAATCCTTCAGCTCCCGTCGCACCGTCCTCGTATGGCCGGACTCGGTCGACGTCGCTGGCGTCATCGACGGTGACAGCCAGCCAGGCTACTTTCTCTCGTGCGCCGTTGGCGGCATGACTGCGGGGCTGCCGTCGCACCAGGGCTTCACTTTCCTGGGTATCGCGGGCATCAGCCGCATCTACAACTCCAACACGTACTTCACTGACTTGCAGCTCTCCGACCTGTCGAACGGCGGTTGGTACGTGTTCGCGCAGCAAACCACCACGTCGCTGCCCTACACCATCCACCAGCTCACCACCGACCCGTCGACGCTCGAGAGTGGCGAATTCTCCGTCGTCAAGAACTACGACTTCGTGGCGCTGTACTTCACCGACATCCTTTCCGTCTTCCTCGGGATCTACAACGTCACGAACGACACCATCACACTCATTCGTGCCGCGCTCGAGATCGGCGGCGAAACGCTGCTCCTGCAGACCTACGCAAAGATCGGTTCTCCGCTCACCGACTTCGCAGTCGTCGACCTCGGGGTCTCCCCGACTTCCGGCGACCGCATCAACGCGTACCTCTCGGTGGGGCTGCCCAAGCCGCTGAACAACATCGAACTCCACCTGGTGGCGTAACATGGTCGACGCGAACAAAATCATCGAGGACATCATCAAAGGTGCCCAGTCCACCGAAGGCTTTGTCCGCGGCAGCACCATGGGCGTCGAGCGCCAAACACTCGGCGAAGAGACCAAGCTTGCCGGGCAATCGACCCCCCTGCGCAACGTATATGAGGCTGGCGCTCAAGCAGCCTGCGACCAGTACAAGGTCGCATTCATCCCCGCCCTCATGGCGGGTATTGCCGGCGCGGGGAAACTCATCAAAGGCGGCGTCGGTCTTGGCAAAAAACTGCTCGGGAGCAAAGTCGGGCGTGGCGTCGGAACTGCGGCAATGATGATGCCTCCTGGCGTCATCGGCGGCGGCGGCGGTGGCGGCAGAGTTGCCCCCGGCGGCGGAGGAGGCGGGGCGCCCCCAGCTCGCTTCTAATCACGTGCCTTCTGTTCAAGACGCTATAGACCGGTTTGGAATCAAGCGCGCTGACTTCAAGTCGCTTGCGCCGACGGTCGTGCTCCCGGTGATCGGTACCGTCTTAGGCGGTGCTATCGGCAAACAAGTCGGTCCCCGGGCTGCCAACCTAGGGCGTGTCCTCGGCGGCACCGGCGGCGGCCTCGGCGGCCTCGCTATGCGTGAACACGCGCTCCCTACACCCGTGCCCGGAGGTCCGCGCGACGTGCCGCCCCCTGCGCCGGCAGAAGCGCCCATCCAGCTCTACATGCCTCCCGATGTCGGCTACACCATCGACGCCAACACGGAAGATATCCCCGCGTGGGCGCTCGAGGGCGCTCGTGCGTTGAAGCAGGCTGGTGTCATCGACTGGATCCTGGGGCGTGACAAACTCGCGGGGGGCAACCTGGATTTCGCTCTTGCGGAAGTCCCGGGGGCCCTCCCTGCCCACCAGGCGTATGAAGAGTATCAGCGGCGTGGTTTAGGCGCCGCCGCCGCCCAAGGCGGTAAGAGTTTCCTGGGGATGGCCGCGGGTGGAATACCTGGGGCCCTACTCGGGGCAGGTGTAGGCAAAGGCATCGAACGCCTCACCGGGCACAAGGGCGGCCTGAACGTCCCCCTCGTCAACCTCAATCTGAGCGATATCCTCGCCGGTTTGGGTGGTAGTATTGGAGCTGTAAAGGGCTCACGCGCTTTCACCGGTCAATAAGGAGCGGATCGCATGGCAACCGCAATCGGCGTCGTAAAGAGTTTCGATTCCTGGTCATTTCAAGAGAGCTACGTCGAGCGCATGATGGACAATGCTGCCTACACGGCAGCCCATCCTGATGACACCCTCGTCCTGGCAGGCCCTGCACGAAAGTCAGGGCTAGTCAAAGAGGGTATTCAGAACATGCTCGCTATCGGCATGCTCCAGGCCGTCTCCTTCTCGTCAACGAAGCCCACTCAGCCCATGATGGCCATCGGCTCCGGACGCTCGTTCTACGTGAGCGGGAAGTCACAGACCCAGTGGCAGATGGGACGCCTGTTCGTCAACGGGCGTAACATGCTTCGCGTGCTCTACCATAACGCGATCATGGGAGGCATCGACCCGTCGAAGTTCGATGACGTTGCCGCGGAAGGCTCAAACGGCAGCCAAGGCGGCAACAAGTACTTCATCAACCTGGATTCCGAGCTGTTCCTCGTCCCCATGGGATTGGGCGCGGTCTTCCGCGACAAGACGCACGGATACTGCGGCGGCTTCTATGCGGAGCTGTGCATGATCACGAGTTACGCCATCGCGTGGAACGCCGGGCAGAACCTCATCCTCGAGAACGTCTCAGGGATGGCAGACCGCTTACTCCCCTGGGGCTCCAACACCGAGAAGGGCATCTACCCCCACAAGGGTGTCTTCCAGACCGAGCTGGACCAGATCCTCGGATTCACCAACGGAATACCGAACGAAGACTACGCGTTCACGAAACGCGACAAAGTCACCGATCCGAACCCGCCTTCTCCTCTCGCGTAAAATGGCTGCGTGCGCCATACGCTGTAAAAGGGTGCACGCCGTTCTTTCGCCTTCAACACGCACGGACTCCTGCAGCGACCTCGGAGGGGTGTACACACGCGCTCTAGGTCGTCAGGAGTACCGTGGAAACCTCGATCTCAAACGCATTCCTCGTCTACGGCCCCCTTGGACTCGTCGCTCTCGTTTCGCTGCTAGCGACCGTCCGCTTCTACCGGGACAAAGAAGCAGCAGCCAAAGAACACGCTACGACGCTAGCTACCGAGCGGGCCAAACACGCCCAAGAAATGCGGGCGATGGAAGACCGTTACATCACCAAAGCCGAAACCTGGATGGAAAAGAACCACGAGCTGGCGTCCTCCATCAATCAGGTCCTCGAGTCGATCAGCAAACGCTACGACAGAAGGTAGGAACCATGGATAGCCATGACACATGGGTCTCGGAAATGGTCGCGGTCATAATCAAGCGCTCGGCCCCCGACCGCCACCGCCCCCGTTGCTCTACAGAGTGTGAAGAGCGCCTGGCCCAGGTGGAGCTAGATACCGCCGCCTGCTACGGACGAGCAGAAATGCTCGCCGCCAAGATGCGCCGTCTTGCCAAGGCCATCGACGAAGAAACCGAAAAAAGCGCCGATTGCCCAGAGGTTGGCTGTGACCGCACGCTCGAAGACCCCGTCGACCCTGAATGGGACGATGACGAGGACAGCGTCGTAGTCCACATCAACCAACTCAGAGCGCAGGCCAAGATCGACTAGAAGTCTCCCTCGCCTCCGTTTATCCTAGGAGGCATGAACGGTTACGACCCGCTACGCGTCAGTAACGTAGACCGCAACACCGGCGCAGCTGCGTTCGCGCGTGGAGGCGAACCCCGCTGGGAGCTTGCCGACGTCATCGTCTACGACGCCGCAACACACACGTGCAAGGTCCGCACGCACACAGGGCGTGACTACAAAGACATCTTCCAGATCAAACCCAGTGCGAACGACTTCGAGATGTTGCGCACGGGACAAACAGTCGTGATCTCATGGGACCTGGGCATACCGGTCATCGTGGGCTGTGTCGAGCTAGGCTCCACGACAGAAAAACTCCCGCGTCCCTCCCTCACCAACATCGAGAATATGGGGGAGGCGAATCCCTACCTCCCCAACAAGAGCATGGCCTCTTGTAAACCCGCGAACGCACCGACCGATATGACCGGCGGCGACTGGGCGCGTGTCGGCACCCTCAACAACCACCTCGCAGTCCTCGAAGGTGGTGTCACGTCCCTCGGCAGCGCTACAGCCCTGGTGCGCTCCCTAGGTATCCAGGGCGTCCTCCAGCTGATTGCGCAGCGCACCCAAACCATCACGGACTTCGGTGAATGGCGTGTTGAGAACAACGAAGGAGCAACGTCCTTCACCCTTCGCGCAGGCGCGAACCAGGCGACCCAAACAGGTGTCGACGAACAGCACTGGACCATCCGTCTGGACGTGGGCGCGACAGGCGACCTCTTCAACTTCGAGATCACTGAGCCCAGCGGGCGTGCGGTATTTCGTCTCCATGTTGGAGTAGACGGACGTCTCGAAATCTACGGGGACGGTGGCGTCGACCTCTCTTCGGGCACCGAAGGCACCGGACGTACTGTCCAGGACATCGCGGGGGAACGTGACATCGCGGTGGCAAAGGACGACACCGCAATCATCGGCGGTAGCCGTATCCGCAGTGTCACCGGTACCTCCGAAGAAGATGTCGGAACTGACAAAACCACCACCATCGGGGGGCAGTCAGTCAAGCACACGAATAACGAGGAGGTTGTGAGTGTTGGCGGCGATAGATTGGACATCGTGGCGGGCGGCGACGCCCTGAGTGCGTCGTCAGGACACACCGCGGTCGACACCCGCATCCTCAACGGGGGGTGGATGATCGATATTGGCAACCCCGCCCACGGTGCCAATATCACCGCCCAAGCGGCCTACCATCTCCGTACGTCTCTCGGTGACATCACCCTCGAAGCAGGGGCGGCGATGCAATTCAAGGCTGCACAAGTCCTCGACGTCGACGCCAAAGAGATTCATCTGAACGGTGATGCACAACGTGCTGTGCGTGGAGACGCCTGGCGCGGCGTCTACAACCGCTTCGTCGGACAGTACAACAAACTCGTCGACTTCATCGCGAAGCACAAGCACCCAGCACCGAATGGAACAACGGGCAAACCGCTCCCCTCCGGTCCTGGTGGCTCTGCGAGACTGAATCCGTGGTTTCGTCCCGCTCCGCCCATCCCGCCGGACCCTGCGACCGGGTGTCCGTGGTACAGCGAAAAATACGTCTGTGACGAGAGCGTCCAGCAGGCATCCCTTACATCCCCGTGGCCGACACCCCCGCAGCCTGTTGCACCCTCTACAGGGCACACGATCGAAATGCCTGAAGGCAACCTCTCTCGTACCGTGAAACTGACCTGATCATGGCCTGGAACAAAACACCACAAACGCCGGGGCTAACAGTGATCCAGCGGTTGCAGCTCCTAGTGCTGCGTTTGGAACGACTTTCCGCCGTACAGAGCCTGCAACGAACACGTGCGGTGATGGGCGCCCTCACCCCGCCTGAGGACAAGACATGAGCAACTGGTTCGAACTCAAGCCCCGTGAGATCGCTCCCGTCTCACTGCTCAAGAGCTTCCAGCTAGGCGGCGACGCATACAAAAAATACCTACAAGTCGTACAGTCCACCGTCGCCGCAGCTCGTGTCATGCAAGCGACGCTCTCCCCCGGAACGCCTAATGTACTGCAGGCGGCAGTGCAAGCCATCGTCGACGTCGTCGAGGGATTCCTACAGACAGGCAAAGTCCACGTGCTGGCAATCCCCATAGGGAAAACCTTCCCCGAAACAGCCAACTCAGGACTCCCCTCGACATTGAACGACGTGGCGGAGTACTTCGGAATCGACCCAAAAGTCCTGACAGCAAACGTTCCCGACAACGCGGCAAAGGGCTATAGCCACGCGCTCGCGAGCAACACTGGAAACGCGGGCTTCCTCCGGACCTTCACTCAATCACTTCTAGACGTGAGAGATCCAAACCGCCCCCAATACACACAGGCGAACGACGCAGTCGCGATGCAAGTAGTTCTCGTGGGAGCTGACGCGTTCTCAGGGGCCATGGAAGCCGCCTCAGGGCTCAGCAGGATCTTCGGCCTCCAAGGCGACCGGGACCTCGCCGCCCGCCGTCTTCCAATCCCCCAAGACCTGGTAGCCAAAGTAATCGGGGTCCCCACGGACACACGTATCGGAGTACGTCTGGACTGGAAAACACCTCCCGCCGTGTTCACCTCTGACTACTTCCCGGGCAACTACACGACCGCGAAACGGGTCGCGGTAATTCGCTCCACCGACAAACGCACCCCCTCCAAAAGATCAGTGTTGGACCTCTTCACGACGCAAGCACTTACAGAAGGGCTTGAGAGTGACGATGAGGACAAAGCACA
>Ga0307376_10003892_pt1 | contig 13824 bp, 9 predicted proteins | sample TR2MG_FD_202536 | JGI IMG/M metagenome (GOLD analysis project Ga0307376, IMG submission 202536) | Soil microbial communities from Risofladan, Vaasa, Finland - TR-2 | ecosystem: Environmental > Terrestrial > Soil > Coastal area > Acid sulfate soil | place: Finland: Risofladan, Vaasa | collected...
ATCTTTCGAAAGTCCCTCTCCTGGCGATCGATTGCCGTCCTGTCTCCCATCAACCCGACGAATACGACCCGCGTCTCCGGCCCGATCGTCAGCGGAAGCGAGGCCCTCGCCCGCTTCACCCCTGCCTTGTTGGCGACATCGACGGCGGTCACTTCGAGGCGTGACGCGAGCAGCTCCCCCGCCATCCCCCGCGCCCGCTCCGGCGGCAGCGCCGCCGCCAGCACCGCCCTCGCCTCCGGCGCCGGAGCCAGCCGCACCGTCGCCTCGCAGATCGCCCCCAGCGTCCCGAACGATCCGACAAACAGCTTAGTAAGCTCATAGCCGGCAACGTTCTTGACCGTCTTCCCCCCCGTCTTCACGAGCGAGCCGTCTGACAGCGCCACCCGCAGCCCGATGGCGAGATCCCGCGGCGATCCATACCGCGTCCGCAGCGTCCCCGCCAGATTGGCTGCGACAACTCCCCCGAGCGTCGCCCCATCTCCGCCCGGTGGGTCCAGGGGGAGCACCTGTCCCCGTTCCCCCGCCGCCCGCTGAAGCGCCTCCAGCGTCACCCCCGCCTGCGCCGTGATCGTCAGGTTCTCCGCATCGTACTCCACGATCTGGCCCAGCCGCGCCAGCGACACCACCAGCCCGACCGCCTCCGGCGGCGCGCCCAGGTGCAGATGCCGTCCCGCCCCCCGCAGCAGCACCGAGAAGCCCCCCTCCGCCGCCGCCCGCAGCACCGCCGCCACCTCCTCCGGCGTCCCCGGCGAAACCACCCCCACCGGCTGCTGCCCCTCCACCCGGTACTCGCCCACCCCCTCCGTCGCCGTCACCAGGTGCGCCTCCCCGACGATCCCCTCCAGCGCCCTCAGCTTATCGGCCAGCGCGCCCATCTACGCCTCCGCTCCCGTTGGCGCGCGCTCCGGCAGCACCTTCCCCGGATTCGCCAACCCCTGCGGATCGAAGGCCGACTTCACCTTCCACTGCGCCTCGATATCCGCCGGCGAATAGAGCAGCGACATGAACTTCACCTTCTCCACTCCCACCCCATGCTCGCCCGTGATCGTCCCTCCCACCTCCGCGCAGGCCCGGAATATCTCCGCCGTCGCCGCCTCCGCCCGCTTGAAGTCCTCCTCATTCCCCCGTTCGAAGAGGATGTTCGAGTGCAGGTTGCCGTCCCCGGCGTGGAACACCTTCGCGATCCGCACCCCATGCCGCCGCTCGATCTCCTGGATCTTTCGCAGCACCTCCGGGATCTTCGTCCGCGGCACCGTCGCATCGTTCACCAGCATTGCCGGCGACAGCCGCGCCGTCGCGCCGAAGGCCGACCGCCGCGCCGACCACAGCTTCTCCCGCTCCTCCGGCGTCCGCCCCACCGCCACCTCCCTCGCCTTCAGCTCCCGGCAGATCTCGGCGCACCGCTCCGCCTGCCGGTCCAGCGACTCCTTCAGCCCGTCCAGCTCGATCAGCAGCACCGCCTCCACATCCAGCGGCAGCCCCGTCGGGAACGACGCCTCCACCGCCGCAATCGTCTGCCGGTCCATGATCTCCAGCGCCGCCGGCATCATCCCCTCCGCGATGATCCGCGACACCGCCTCTCCCGCCGCCTCCAGAGTCTCGAAAACCCCCAGCACGATCTGCGAGTCCTCCGGCAGCGGCCGCAGCCGCAGCACCATCTCCGTCACGATCCCCAGCGTCCCCTCCGACCCCACCATCAAGCCCACCAGATCGTAGCCGGGATGGTCCAGCACCTTCCCGCCAAACTCCCGCACCTCCCCCGACGGCAGCACGACTCTCATCCCGAGCACGTGGTTGATCGTCACCCCGTACTTCAGGCAGTGCGGCCCCCCCGCGTTCTCCGCCACGTTCCCCCCGATCGTGGAGACCTTCTGGCTCGCCGGGTCGGGGCAGAACTGCAGCCCCCGACCGGCGAGCATGTCTTGAAGATCGAGGTTCACCGCGCCCGGCTGCACCACCGCCCACAGGTTCTTCTCATCGATCTCCAGCACCCGGTTCATCCGCGTCAGCGCGATCACGACTCCGCCCCGGATCGGCGCCGACCCGCCCGAGAGGTTCGTCCCCGCCCCCCGCGCCACGAAGGCAATCCCCCGCTCCGCGCAGGCCTTCACCACCCGCGCCACCTCTTCGGTAGACCCCGGAAACACCACCGCCTCCGGCATCCCCACCGCCGTGGACGAATCATAGCTATACAACAGCAAATCGGCCGGCTCCGTCAGCACGTTCTGCCGGCCGACAACCTTCTCCAACGCCCGCCGTACCTTCTTGTCCACCATCACGCTCCCGGCCGATACCTCCCGCCCACTCACGAATTCGCAGGGCAGGCCCGCGTCTCCTGCCCTGCCCTCGCCGCCATCCTTCTCGCCCGACGAGTCAAGTCCCGCCTGATCAATCTTCCGACCCGCTCGCCTGGTGCGCCCCCACGTCCGGGGCCTCCACCGGCGGGACCGGATTCCCCCAGAAATCCCTGCCCCCGTTATCCGGTATCGTCAGACCCGCTCCTATGCACGGCGACCCTTCCACCAGCCGATAGCCACCAAGGGACTCTCGCCCCTCGCCCCCGGTGCCGGGACTCGCTAGCCCCGGATCGCTCGTGATGGCGCGCGGGTCATCCGGCCGGCTCTCGTGAGCGCCAAAGAAGACGTTGTTCTCGAACACGTTGCCCGTGCTCTCGCCCAGGTCGTAGCGGACCTTCCCTTCGACGTAGAAGATGTTGTTGAAGAAGCGCGTGTCCCGGGCATAGCCGCCCCAGCTATGGTGGTGGACCGCGTCAATGTCCTGCCCCGGCCCTACATAGATCACGTTGTTGTAGATACACGTGTCCTCGACCGCGCTGATCTGAAAAGTCCGCTCCCCATCGTTCTGGCTGATGTTGTAGCGAACCACCGTCCCCGTGTTGCCGACGCTGTGAGCCGGATCTGTGTCGCCCTTGTTGCAGATCAGGCAGAACCCGCCCTCGTTATCGTGGCTGTAGTTGTACTGGATCACCGTGTTCCGGCAATTCCAGTCGGAATCGAACCCCTGGCCGTCCCGGGTGCCCTTCATCCCGCTCACTTCGTTGAACTGGATCACCGTGTTGTCGCAGCTCCACGGCCAGATGCCGGCCGCGTAGTCCGGCGCCCGCATCAGCCCGCCCCGCATCACGTTCCTTTCGATCAGCGCGCCGTCGCACCCGATCGGCACGATCCCATCGCCCCCGATGTCCTCCAGCAGGTTCCCCCGAATCACCACGTTCAGGCTCGGGTGCCACCGATCCCGCCGCCAGTACTCGCTCGATCCCGTGATCCCGTTCCGATCGGTCCGCACGAGGTGGCAGCCCTCGATCAGCAAGTCGTCGAACCGCGACTTCACCTCCGAGCCGCCGTTCACCCAGTGGATGCCGCTGCCCCCCTCGCTCTTCACTACGCTGCCCCTCACGTCGTGGATGAAGAGGTCTCGCAAATGGATGTGGTGCGCCGTCCCAAAATCCTCGAGCCTCACCCGCACGCCCGCGAGGTGTGGCTTGGCCTCTCCGGGGTCATTGGTGAGCTCGAGGTTCCACAGCTCCCAATGCTCGACGTTGTGCACCAGGACCGCCTCCCTATACCGCCCCTCCGCGTCGATGCGCGGCTTCGGTCCCTCGCCATAGGAGTCCACGACGATGGGCATCTCCGCTCTTCCCGACCCCTTCACGCAAAGCTGCCCCGTGTAGCGCGTGCCCGCCCGGAGCAACACCCTGTCTCCCGGCGCGAAGACCCTCTTGTTCACTCGGTCGAGGCTCTGCCACGCCTCCTCGGGCGAGGTGCCGGCATTGCCGTCATCGCCTCCTGCGCTATCAACGTAATGGACAGTGCCAACTGCTGAGGGCCGGCCCTGGCGCGCCTCCGGGCCGCCTTCTGCCCCCGCCCCGCTGACGGCGGCGAACAGCGCCCCAAGGGTCAACACCGCAACCAGACCTGTGGCGTACATTCGCTCCTCCTCCCTATGGCGCGTCCCCGGAGAGCCCGCCGCTTCCCGGCCCGCAGGGCCGCCTCTCGCGTCGCTATTCCGTCGGCAATCTCAGACGCGTCACCGCCTCCAGCTCGCCTCTTCTCGGCGCCATCGGGCGCAGCCGGAACCGATAGCTATGTGCCTGACACGGCAGGCTGTAGTGCAGATACGGGCGCCCTCCCCACCCATCGTCCGCGCCCACCCCCCTCTGCTTCAGGTCCACGTTGACGGTGATCGCATCGCGCTCCGGCAGCTCGTTGACGTGCCGCGCCCTCTCCTTCCTTTCCCCTGCCGGCCTCCCTTTATATGTATTGACGGTATCTGCATGTCTGCTTCTGTCACCCTCCCGCCCTGACCCGCGCCCACCCCGAGCATCACAATGGCAGTCGAGCACCCAACCGCTTTGACAGAGGAGAACCATGCCCTACCCCTGCAAAGTCTGCATCATCGGCGCCGGCAGCGTCGGCTCCACCTTCGCCTACACCCTCATGCAATCCGGCCTCGCCCGCGAGATCGTCCTCATCGGCCTCGCCGCCGACCGCGCCCAAGGCGAAGCCATGGACCTCAACCACGGCCTCTTCTTCGCCCCGCCCGTCGACATCCTCACTTACGTCGCCTACTGACGTTCGCGCAATGAAGTAACATTGCGCGAACGTCTTTCTTCAGGCATTGCCTGGATTTCTGATGAATGTCGCCCATTACTTCCTTGGGCGACATTCATTAGGGGATATCCGGCTGGCCCCACGGCCGCTCGATGGCGATCCACAATCACCTCGAAGGCCGAGAGGTCCCCTTCTCGCACCCGCGCCACAAGCTGTCCGTCCGTTTCCTCGCGCATCGGGCTGCCGTTCACCCCCACACCCTGTAGATGCACCTCACCCCCTCAGAAGTTCCCTCCCCCCTACCGCGTCTCCGACCCATCGCCTCACGCCCCGTTCGTCGGAAGCGGCCGAGCACGCACCCGCAACACAGCCTCCTCGCCCAGCTCGCACCATTCTTGGTACTGCGGCGGATAGCTCGGAGCGAACCCGATCTCCAGAACATACTCACCCGAGGGCGCGTTGCTCGGGATGATGATGCTCCCCTTCTGCTCATAGATCGTCCCGGGCGGCGAAGCGGCCAGCCCGCGCAGACCGTAGGCCACCGGGAACCCCTGCACGAACTGCCCCTTTGCGGACAACCGGCCCCAGTAGCTCTTGGAAGCGGTCTCTCCCTCCGGGTCTCGCAGCTCTCTCGGCGCCAGCCTGATCCCGAAGATCTCGCCCGACAGCGGCGACTCCGTCCGCCAGCGAACGCGGAATTCCACGATCTCTCCTGCATGGGCCTCCGACTTGCCCGTCTCAAAAGACATGAGCTTCAGGCCGCCCGGGAACTCCACGATGGGCTCTCCCGCCTCCTCCGCACCGTGCAGCAGGTCCGGAAGCTCGAAATCCAACCTCACCAGATCCTCGCTCAGGCTCACGAAGTAGGGCGGCGGCTGAATCGGCGACGTGACCCACCCGTGCAGCGCGTAGACCGGGCGCCGGCCGCCATAGTGCTGCGCCAAACGATGCGCGAGCAGGGCCGTCCCCTGCCAGAACTCCGGCGTGTTGCTCACCTCAATGTCGATGTCGGAGTTGACCCCCTCCCACAGCTCCTCGGAGGCGCTTCTCAGCTCCGGATCTGCGATCGACTCAACATACCAGGAGTGCCACAGGTCCTGCGCGCTGAGCAGCACGATGTCCTTGCGCAGCCCCTCCACCTGCTGAAGATAGTGCGTCGCGAACATGGGCACATCGAACTCGGCGATGAACACCGCGTTCTCCTCCAGCTGCGACAGCACCGCCGCCCAGCGATCCCGGTAGCGCCAGACATCGCTCTGGTCCGCGCGCGCCCAATTGCCGGTCAGCAGAAGCAGGCAGACCATCGCGCCCAGCACCCCCGCCACGTAGCCCCCGGCTCGACGCTTCGACAGGAGCGAACTCGCCCGCGCCAGGCCGATCCCCCCGAACACCGCCACCACCGCCCCTACAGGAAGAAGCCACGCGTGCGGATCGCCGGCCGCCCCCCACCCAAGCACCCACACGCACAGCAGCACGCTGCCCGCGGCCAGCGAGGCGACGACCGAAGATCGCTGGCGATACCACCAGGCGAAGCCCCAGATGATCAGCGGCACCCCGACAAGGGCGAGCGCGACAGACTCCCATCCGCTCCCTGCCAGCACGTCGCCCACCAGCCCGGCGGCCCGCCTCGTTGCAGCCTCCAACGAGTTCGCAAAGAGGAAGTGGCCGTACTGGCGGCCCAGGGCATGGTGCAGGAAGCGATCCAGGGTATCGGGCCGGCCCCAGTTCAGCGGCGGCGCCGCCGCCGCCCGGATCGGGAGATAGAGGTAGCACAGGAAGGGGGCAAGAAACAACATCGTTGCACGAGCCCATATCCTCCCGCGGCGCGGCTGCGTGCACCAAAACGCCACCGCCAGGCAGGGGCCGAGCGCAAGCAAGAGCGTGCGGTGGTGCATAACGGCGAAACCGCTCGCCAGCGCCAGCCAACCGAGAGCCCGGGCCGACCGCTCGCGGTCCCAAGGCCGCAGCGCCACCAGGAAGAGAACGAACAGCAGTCCCCCCAGCGCATAGACCTCCGGGCGCACGGCCTGGCTCCAGGTCGGAAACCACAGGGCGAAGGAAAGGCCCGAGACCACCCCCGGAAGCAGCAGGCCGGTGAGCGCGCTCACAAGCCGGCAAACCAGCGCCGCCCCGCCGGCCGTCGCAACCGCAGAGAGCAGGGCAACCCGATAGGCGCTCGTGTGGCCCACCGGGAGCAGATCGAACCCCCGCGCCAGCATCGTCCAGAGCGGGTATCCCGTCGGGTGGGGAATCCCCAACACGTGCGCCGCCGCCACCAGCTCGCCGCTGTCCTGGTCCACCACCGTCGGCGTGATCGTGAGAAGGCAAACCGTCAGGATCGCGGCAAAGACACCCAGCCCGCACAGCCGCGCCGCCCGCAGCGAAACGCCTGGCGGCCCGGGGGGCGTGACGGCTAGCGCGGCTCTTTTTCTCCTCCGACGGGCCACCGACCTGAACCTGCCCCTCTCCTCCCGCGAACATCGCCGTCCCCTGCGAGCGACCGGCCGATTATAGCACGACCGCAGCCTCTCTGAAACACACCCCGGGTGCCAGGCCGGCCGCTGTGCCTTTCTCCTCGCTCAGCAGACCGGAACACGTGTTGTGCGAGAAAGGAGGCCTCGACCATTGACCCCCGTGCGCCTCTGCCCTCATAATCCCAGGGCAGGAGGCCTCGGTTTGGCTGCCTTGACAGCTCTGCGGCCGCAGCCGACGTTCGGTCGGGCCGTTCTGAAGGGCGGGCCTGCCTAGGCCCGCCGGCCGCTGCCACAAACGCAGGAAACTTAGAACCGCTGTCAAAACCGCCGGCCCCGGCCTCTGGTGGTACATAGGCGGTTCTGATTGCGGAGCGCAAGCGGTCTTGATAGACGCTCTTACTGGGAGAGGTGCGAGATGCCCGACCCTCGCAAAGTCTGCATCATCGGCGCCGGCAGCGTCGGCTCCACCTTCGCCTACACCCTCATGCAATCCGGCCTCGCCCGCGAGATCGTCCTCATCGACCTCGATGCCGAGCGCGCCCAGGGCGAAGCCATGGACCTCAACCACGGCCTCTTCTTCGCCCCGCCCGTCGCCATCCGCGCCGGCGGCTACGACGAGGTCGCCGACGCCGCCCTCATCCTCATCACCGCCGGCGCCAAGCAGCAGCCCGGCGAATCCCGCCTCGACCTCGTCCAGCGCAACGTCGCCATCTGCAAGGATATCATGGGCGAGATCACCTCCCGCACCAGCGACGCCATCATCATCATGGTCACCAACCCCGTCGACATCCTCACCTACGTCGCCCAGGAGATATCCGGCTGGCCCCACGGCCGCATCCTCGGCTCCGGCACCGTCCTCGACTCCGCCCGCTTCCGCTACTTACTCAGCGATCACTGCAAAGTCGACCCCCGCAACGTCCACGCCTACATCATCGGCGAGCACGGCGACTCCGAGGTCGGCGTGTGGAGCATGACCCACATCGCCGGCGTTTCCATGGATAGCTACTGCACCCAGATCTGCCAGCAGACCTGCAGCGACGAGCACCGCGCCCACATCCTCGAAACCGTCCGCGACTCCGCCTACCACGTCATCGAATCCAAGGGCGCCACCTACTACGGAGTGAGCATGGCACTGGCGCGCATCACCGCGGCCGTCCTGCGCGACGAGAACTCCATCCTCACCGTCTCCCTCCGCGCCGACGGCCACTACGGCCTCTCCGGCGTCTGCCTCAGCCTCCCCACCATCGTCAACCGCACCGGCGTCGAGCGCGTCATCGACACCCCCCTCGCTCACCACGAGCACGAAGCCCTCCACCACTCCGCCACCGTCCTCAAAGACACCATCGCCCAGATCACTCTGTAGGGCGGGCAGGTCTCCGCCTGCCCGCCGGCCGTCACCCTTCTGCCGCACGTCCGCCGCCCCTGGGTAGCGCAGGCTTTAGCCCGCGGCCGTCCCCGGTATCGCAGGCTTCAGCCTGCGGCCCTCCCCCGGTATCGCAGGCTTCAGCCTGCGGCCCTCCCCTGGTAGCGCAGGTTTTCAACCTGCGTAGGCGGCGCAGCCGCCTGAGCGCGGCGGAGTATCCGGCCTGGGAATAGGGCAGGACCCTCCCCCGCTCATCCCGAATCTTACCGCTGCTTGGCAGGTGGTTGCTGACACTTACAGGTGGGGCAGGAGCTTGCCTCCTGCCCTTGCTCCAGGAGATACGGCATGGCTCAAACCAACCGACCCCACCTCCTCCTCATGCACCCGCCCTCCGTCTTCGACTTCCGCGAGCGCCCCCTCAACCACTGGATGATCACCAACGGCGTCGATACCAGCATCGTCTACGAGTACTACCCCGTCGGCTTCATCGCCATCCTCGACCACCTGGAAGAGCGCGGCCGCACCGTCCGCCTCGCCAACATGGCCGTCAAGATGCAGGACCGCCGCTTCGATCCCCGCCGTTTCGTCCGCGAGCACGAGCCCCTCCTCTTCGGCATCGATCTTCACTGGGCACACCACGCCGACGGCGCCCTCACCCTCGCCAAGATCTGCAAGGAAGAGCACCCCGACATCCCGGTCGTCCTCGGCGGCATCTCCTCCACCTACTTCTGGAAGGAGGTTATCCAGAACCCCGACGTTGACTTCATCCTCCGCGGCGAGACCACTGAAGAGCCCCTGGCCCAGCTTCTCGACTGCCTCGAAGAGAAGCGCCAGCCCATCGACGTCCCCAACCTCATCTGGAAGCGCGGCGGCGCCATCATCGACAACGCCTACACCCACCGCCCCAAGCTCCTCACCACCCGCATCAACTACGAGCGCCTCTTCGCCCACTGGCGCCGCACCCGCGACCTCAAGGGGAGCCTCATCACCGGCCAGCACTGGCCTGTCTACTGCGCCAACTTGCTGCTCTTCTGCAAGGGCTGCGTCGAGAACTGCGCCATCTGCGGCGGCTCCAACTGGGCCCTTGGGCTGGACGAAACCCCGCTCTGGGACATCGACATCCTCGCCGATATGTGCCTCGCCGCCCGCAGCCTTACTAAGTTCCCCATCCGCCTCCCCGGAGACATCCGGCAGGGCGACTGGCGCGGCTTCCTCTCCGCCCTCAAACAGCGCAAGTTCACGCGCGCCATGCACTTCGATATCTTCCGGCCCGCCGACGCCGACTTCTGCCGCGCCCTCGCCGACGCCGTCCCCGAGCCCCAGGCCGGCATCGGCCCCGTCACCCACGACGAGAACCTCCGCGCCCGCTACGGCTTCCCCTACGACAACGAATCCCTCGAGCGCACCGTCCAGGACTTCCTCGACGTCGGCGCCAAGGTCGATCTCTTCTTCTACGTCGGCCTTCCGGGCCAGACGCCGGAGAGCGCCAAGCAAACCACCGACTACCTCATCCAACTCCTCGACCGCTACGCCGCCCGCAACCGCAGCAACAAGTTCGACGCCGCCATCTGGCCCCTCGCCCCCTTCGTAGACCCCGGCAGCCTCGCCTTCACCTACCCCGAACGGTACGGACTCAAGCTCCGCGCCCGCACCCTCGCCGAGCACCGCGCCCTCATGCGCCAGCCCGAGTGGTGGGACGCCATGAACTACGAATCCGAAACCATGAACCGCTACGAGCTCGCCCAGTCCGCCATCGAAGCCGAGGCCAGAGTCCACCAAGCCCGCGTGGACCTCGGCCTCATCGCCCGCCGCCACGTCAAGCGCGACCTCAAACGCCTCCAACAAGAATCCGCCCGCCTCGAAGACTCCCTCCTCGCGGGTGCCGTGGAATCATAGGTGACGCGGACTCTTACGCAGGGCAGGAGCGAGTTCACCCTGAGCAACGCGAAGCGCCCCTGCCAAACGGCATGGACCGGCCGCTGCCGTAGGGGCGGACACATGTCCGCCTGCTGTAGGGGCGCACAGCTGTGCGCTCTGCGGCCCGGTCCGCTGCCGTTCCGTAGGGGCGACACTTGTCCGCCTCCGGCGGATTCCTGTCGCGACCTGCTCCTGACGACAGCCGGCCGTTCGTTGCGCGCTCCCCAAAACGCGGCTGCGCCCGGCAGGCATCTGCCGGGCGCGTCGTTTATCCCTAACCTTCGTTGCTTCGGTAGCTCTGCTGCCGAAGCCGTCTGCACCTCGTTACGCCGGTTGCACCTTCGCCGCCTTCGCCTGCACGGCCTGGTGGTCCAGCGCTTCCTGGAGCTTATCCGTTGCTTCGGTAGCTCTGCTGCCGAAGCCGTCTGCACCTCGTTACGCCGGTTGCACCTTCGCCGCCTTCGCCTGCACGGCCTGGTGGTCCAGCGCTTCCTGGAGCTGCGCCTCGCTGATGAATCCCATGTCGATCAGGATCTCGCCCAGCCGGCGCTCCTCCTCCGGGTCCTCGCGCTGCTTCTTCAGCGCCAGCTCGAGCTGCTCTTCCGTCAGCGCGTCATACCTGTAGACCAGCAAAGCGCCCAGCTTGGGTATCGCGGGCTCTCGGCCGAAGGGCCGTGCGGCCCGCAGTTCGAGTATATTCCGGTAGAGCGCCTGGACCCCCGAGAAGCTTAGCAGCGCCCCCGCCACAGCGGTCGCCGCTCCAATCATCCAGACCGGTCCCTCGACGTTGATCCGGGCATGCGCGTACATCCACGCGCCCTCGCCGGCCAGCCCCATGCCTATTACGATCCGGCCCCATGTCATCACCACCCACGCCATACCCTTCGTGGGCCGGTGCTCGCCTTTCGTCTTCGTGCCTTGCGCAGAGAGGGCCTCTCCCATGCTCGTTCCCTTCCGCCGGCAGCGATGGTAATATGGCCGTGCGCCGCCGCCAGCGCGCGAATCCCTACACGAGGCGCGTCTCAAACCCCAAGACCCAACTCGAAAGCCCCGTCTCCAGGCCATATTCCACACTCGCCCGGCATAAGCAAGCGAATCACCCCGAGATTCGGTGTTCGCTGTAGGGCGGACACGTCCGTGTCCGCCGGCCGTTCGCCGTCCATCGGTAGGGGCGCACTGCTGTGCGCCCGGCCGTTGCCGTTTGCTGTAGGGCGGGCGTTCCCACGCCCGCCGGCCGTCTGCTTTCCCGGTGGCACAGGCCTGCCCTGATCCTGCCGAAGGGTCCCCAACCTGCGCAGGCGGCGCAGCCGCCTCCCCGCTGTTCGGCAGGAGCTTGCCTCCTGCCCATCGCGCCCCATCCCGCCCACCACCGCGCCGCGGGGCGGACTTCATACCTCTGGCTCCCCCCCTGTCATTCCGACCGAAGCGGAGGAATCCATTCACAAAGAAGATGCCTTCGCTCCGCGAAGGCGCTCCTCTGCTGTAGGGCGGGCGTGCCTACGCCCGCCGGCCGTTCATCCCTCCGTAGGGCAGGAGCGTGCTCCTGCCCGTGGGACCCTCTCTCGCTCCGCTCACCGCCACCGGGCGAACTCGACGCGCCCCTCGCCCCCGCCGGCCGTTCGCCGTTTCTGGTAGCGCAGGCCTGTCCTGAGCCTGCCGAAGGATCTCAACCTGTGTAGGCGGCGCAGCCGCCTCCCGTAGGAGCGACACTCCTGTCGCGACCCTCGTCCGCTCCCCTTCGGTAGCCCTGCCCGCCCCTGTGGGAGCCCCGTCCCCGGGGCGACACCCCTCTACGAACCACGCCGCCTCCAACCGGTGGAAGCGGCGTACCATGCGCTCTATCCTAAGCGACCCCCGTCGTCTGTTGTCCGTCCCGTCGAGGGTCCGCCTCAGGCGGATAGGGCAGGACCTTCGCGTCCTGCCCCTCAGATTCGTCTCGTGTTGTAGGAAGCGGAGCGAAGAAGGCTCCAGGTCAGCCTTTCGCCTCGATCCCCGCGAGCGCCATTAGCTCCGCCACAACCTTCCGGAAGCCGCTGCGGAAGTCTGCTATGTCTTGTTCCTCCGTGATGTAATACCGATCATGCGCAGCGGTGTCTCCGACTTCTTTCACCTTGTCAAGAATCTTCCCCGACGTACGAGCGAGTTTCACGTACTGCCCGCTTCTCGCCCTCCCGATTATCTCCTCCAGCCCTAGCAGGTTGCCGCTCCTGTTCTGGATGGACGGTCGGTGCCCGGCATTCTCGAATGAGCTGATGAGCAGAGACTCGACCATCCGGCGGCACATCACAGCACAGCCGTCGTAGAACCCGAGGTCATAGCAGCCGTTAATCTGTTCAGCGAGGCGCTCCAGATAGCTCTTGGTGCCTTCGACCCGCGCACGGGGCAGAATTGCTTCGCTCACGGTAACTCTTCGACGCCTCAGCAATGGAAGGTACTCTTTGGTGAACACCGACCTTCGCGCCAACCTAAGTCTGAACGTGCCTATCCCGGTGCCTCGCACCGTATCCTTTGATCGAGCAAGCTTCCTCCTCAGCCGCGAGACATTCACCTTCCCAGTAAGCGCAGCATGCTCCATCTGACCGGCCAACTCAAGGACGGTCTTCTCGGCGCCAGGTGCAAAGTGGTCCGCGAACCACAGCAAGGCAACGGCCTTGTCCACTTCCGACAAGCCGGTCTCTGCAAGCTGTTCACAGAAATGTGCAATATCAGCTGACGACTTCATCCAACCACTTTAGCGCTTCTGTTCTAGCCGGTGCCGACAGCCTGTAGCGGGGGTGCAGGCCCACCTTACGCGCCTCTGCGCTGAGTAGGCTACTGCTATTCTCCTTGAGCGACCGGGAAACTGAGGATAGGGAAGTCTTCACGTTAAGTCCGTGCAGGACCTTGGTGACTTCGCCCGACGTCATGCCCTCTTCCGCTTGCAGGAGGAGAAGCCGGACCTTGTTCCACAGATCGCGCTTGTGGAAGACGATTGCACTGATCTTCTCGAAGTCTGCTCGCTGCTTCAACTGGTTGACCACCTCCTGGGGCTCTCTGCCCGCAGGGGTCTCTTCGTCGCGCGGTACTGCCCGGCCGGCGCGTTTGCTCTTCTTCTTTGCGGGAGCGCGGTCGCGCTTCTCATCCCCACCAGCCATCTCCAGGCCCTGCTCGAGGCCAAGTGTAGCGACAAGAAGCTCGAATGCTGCCTGCTGCACGGCCTCCGACTTAAATTCATTCACGGCCTTGGAGATGCGGGGCATCTCCTCCAGCAGGTCTCTGTATCGTTCGTGCTTCATAGGAACCTCCTGCGAACGTTCTGTGGGTCCACCTGCATGCTTGCTCGCACCCCCACTCTCTCACACCAACCGACCGTCCGTCAAGTGCCTAACTGTGTAAGCGAAGACGATAGCAACACCGTTCCGCTCGAACTACCCCCCAATCCTCAGATCTTCCGCGGGGGGTTCAAAGGGGGGCACTGCCCCCCTTTTCGGCTTCCGACCGGAAGGCATCTTCCGGTCGC